>Ga0247610_10006777_pt1 | contig 11853 bp, 11 predicted proteins | sample 174DNAGHGhighgp2_FD_193483 | JGI IMG/M metagenome (GOLD analysis project Ga0247610, IMG submission 193483) | Sheep rumen microbial communities from Palmerston North, Manawatu-Wanganui, New Zealand - 1742 DNA GHGhigh gp2 | ecosystem: Host-associated > Mammals > Digestive system > Stomach > Rumen...
TAACAACTGAATTAATTTCAATATTTAAGTCAGGTAATACTTCATGCACAATTGGAATTATCTTCTTTAAATGTTCAAAGTGATTAACTCCTCTTCCTAAATTTTCATTAATAGCATTGTTAGTTGAATCTAATGAGAATGTTATCTTATCTAAGTATTGTAATAATTTTAAACAATTTTCTGAATTTATCTTTAGTAACGAACCATTTGTAATTAAATTAATTCTTAAATTATATCCATGTGCATATTTAATTAAATCTAATAAATCCGGATACATAAGTGGTTCACCACCAGCAAATGTAATTGAAGTAACACCTAGTTGAACTAGATTATCAACTATTTTCTTGTTATCTTCTAAACTTCTAGGTTCTTGAAGTAATTCTCTAAAGCAATATTCACAGTGTTCATTGCATCTATTTGTTATATTCCAACAAACCTTCATAAGAATCCCCCTTTTGATAGGTGTTATAATATAACAAAATCTTATATTTTGCAAATAAATATTAACCAAAATGCATACTATTAACCTATATTTATAGGTAAATATACAATTAAATATAGCATTTTATTAATAAAAGTATAATTAATGTTTGCTTTTTATATAATTATTTGGTAAAATCATTAATGTATTTAAGGAAGGAGCGGACTTTATGGCTAATATCAAAAGTGCAAAGAAATCTATCAAAACTGATGCAAAGAAGACTATTGCTAACACTGCTGTAAGATCTAAAGTTAAAAATTCTATTAAGAGATGCGAAGCAGCTATTAAATCAGGTGATAAAGAAGTTGCAAATAAAGAATTAAAAACAGTTGTAGCTAATATTGATAAAGCTTGTTCTAAAGGTTTAGTTAAAAAGAATACTTGTGCTAGACAAAAATCAAGATTAAATAAAAAAGTTAAAGAAATGAATTAATTATCATTTCTTTTTTTTTGCGTAATTGTTATTATATTTATATGGTGATTAAATAATGAAGAGAATTATAACATTAATACTATGTGCTCTACTTATAGGTGGTGTTATATATAAATTAGATTATTTAGTAGATACTTTATCTAATTTACTATATTCATATCCTAAAGTGGTTGTTAAAGAAAAAAATCTATATGCTAAAAATTATAATTTTAAATATGTTAGTACAACAGATAATTTTTTACCATATAATTATCAAGAATTAATAAATATATTTTATACAGTTTTAGATTCAGGATATGACACATTTACTTTCTATTGTCCTTCTGAATATCAAGAATGTTTAAATGATGTTGAAGCAATTTCATCTGGTAAAGACAATGATGTATTATCAACAATTGGAAACTTTGTATCACCTTTTAATAACTTTGATTCAGTTAAAGTAAAATATGATACAGCTGGCGAAGTCACAATTGAAAATAATAAATTATATAAAGATGAAGATATTAAAAAGATAAATGAAAAAATTGATGAAATATGGAAAGAAATAGTTACTAATGATATGGATAAAAAAGATATTATATATGCTTTCCATGATTATATAATTAATCATACTAAGTACGATGAATTATTTGAAAATGAAATTAAAACAGGTAAAACAACACATGATGCATCAAGAGCGACTGGCCTTTTATTTGAAGGATACGCAACATGCTCTGGTTATACAGATGTGATGGCAATTATATTAAATCGTATGGGAATACCAAATTATAGAGTTGCATCTACATCACATGTATGGAATGCATTATATTTAGATGATGGATGGTATCACATAGACTTAACTTGGGATGATCCAGTTTCAGAAGATAGAAATGTAGATACCCTACTTCATAAGTTCTATTTAATAGATACAAAGAAACTAGAGGAATTTGATATATCAGATCATACATTTAATAAAGCTAATTATTTAGAAGTAAGATAAAAAGGATTCTATTGAATCCTTTTAAATTGTTCTAAAATCATTTCTTTTAATGTAGTTTTTCTTACACTTGTATATGTATTATTCACTGCATACATAAATGCATTAACATCACCAATTATAATAAGAGACTTTTTAGCACGAGAAACTGCTGTATAAATAAGTTTATTATAAAGCATTCTCGAGTATTCTTTAGTAATTGGAAGTATTACATGGTCGAATTCAGATCCTTGAGCTTTATGTATACTCATAGCATATGCATGCTTTAAAGACAAGATATCTTCATTTTTAAGTGCAACTTCATGACCATAAAAGTTAACTCCCATGATTCCTTCTTTGTTCTTTGGATCAATCCAAGTTATATATCCAATGTCTCCATTAAATATATTAAGATCTACATTGTTAACTAAATTTATTACTTTATCTCCTACTTTATAATTTATATTACCAACTTTATGTGTATCATATTCTCCTGGATTAAATATAAACTCTAATGTTTCATTAAAAGCATCTATTCCATTTATTCCTTTATACATAGGAATAAGTACTTGTACATTTTTTTCATCTAATCCCTTAATTAATCCTCGATTAACTATTTCATATAAAGTATTAGCTATTGCTTCACTTGGTGCTTCAATAAAATTATAGTCATCTCTTTTAATTAAAATATCACTTGTTATTTCATGTTTTTTTATTTCATCTGCAAGTATAGGTATAAATGAATCTTCACTTTGTCTGTAGATTTCAGATAATTCAATATGAGCAAACATATCTGAATCAATTATGTCTTTTAAGATATTACCTGGACCTACAGATGGAAGTTGATTTGAATCCCCTACTAAAACTATTTTAGATGAATGTCTTATTCCTTTAAGTAAACTTGCAAATAAATCTATATCAATCATTGATGTTTCATCAACAATAATTAAATCTTCTTCATTTGGATTAAGCTCATTTACTCCAAATTCATTAGTTTCTTTATTCCATTTTAAATATCTATGGATTGTATAAGCTGGCATGAATGTTGATTCACTCATACGTTTTGCTGCTCTTCCTGTTGGTGCAAGTAAAGCAACATGTTTATTTATATATTTATCTCCTACATCAAATAACTCTTGATACATCTTTAAAATACCTTTAATGATAGTTGTTTTTCCTGTTCCTGGTCCACCTGTAACAATTGTTATTTGATTAATCATAGCTTCTCTAATTGCCCTTATTTGATCATGGTTATAAGTAATATTATATTCTCTTTCTATATTATTAATAATATATTCAAACTTAGGTATATTATCATCTTGAATATCAGACATTTTAAATAGAGTTTTAGCTATATAGGTTTCTTCATCAAAGTAAGTACTTAAATAGAAATGATTATCTATATATCTTATTTCTCTTTTCTTTATTAATGTATTAATATAATCTTCAATAGAATCTCCTAATTCTATATAATATAACTTCTTTAATCCATCAACTATTTCATCATATGTAAGATATGTATCACCTTGTTCAAATGTCTTAGTCTTTAATACTTGTATAATACATGCAAGTATTCTCATATCATTAGTTTCTTCATACATTTTAAAGAATATATTATCTAATTTATTAAAATCAACTATATCAATTAAAGAATACAAATCATTTTGAATTATATCTTTAATCTTATTACCATATTTATTAATTAGTTTATTTATCTCTTTATTAGATAATCCTAGATTATTTAAATACATGATTAAATCATCTTGATCATAGAAAGATACAATTGAATTAAATATAGTTTTACTAGTCTTTTCACTTATACCTATTCTAATTAAATTATTAATATCTTCTTTAATTAAAGTAATTGCATCAGGACCTAATGCATTAACTATTTTAATCGCAGTTTTTTCTCCACATCCTTTAACAAATGGAGATGCTAAAAACTCTAGTACTTGCTCTTCACTTGTAAGTTCAACTTTTTCATATGATTCTACTTTAAATTGATATCCATATCTTGGATGATTTAAATATTCTCCATGAAATATATAATTATCTATATCATTTAAATTAGTAAATGTACCTGTAAAAGTTATAGTTGAAGGTATATCTATAACATCCTCAAGAGATGCTGAAACTTCGGATACACGAAAAAGGCCAACGATGTATCCATCCTCAGTTTGAAATATACTCTTTCTATATTTTCCTTTTACATATTCCATATATATCACTTATAAAATTATATCATAGATTAGTTTCTTAAACTATTAGAACATGCTATAATTAAATTGGTGAAAATAATGAAAAAACTAAAACTTAAAAAATGGGTTATTTTTATTATAAATTTAGTATTAATTGGAGTTTTTGCTTATTCAGTTATTAATATAGCTATATGGTATAAAGATAATAACCAAAACAAAAAACAAAAAGACCACTTTGTTAATATAGAAGAAAAAATAAATAAAACTATTGATACACCAGAAGCTAATAATCTTGATCCTCAAGAGATATTAAAAGAATTAAAGAAGCAAAACAATGATACGGTTGCATGGTTAAAAGTAAATGGAACAAACATTAACTACCCTGTTGTTAAAGGTAAAGACAATGATTATTATATAAGACATAGTTTTGATAAATCATATAATAAAGCAGGATGGATATTTGCGGACTTTAGAAATAACTTTGATGGAACAGATAAAAACACCATTGTATACGGCCACAACCGAAGAGATGGCTCAATGTTTTGGACACTTAAAGATACTTTAAAATCTAGTTGGTGGAACAACAAAGATAATTTAACTATTACATTTATAAAAGAAAACGTTATAGAAAAATATAAAGTATTCTCAGTATATGAAGTTGAAAAAGAAGATTATTATATAACTACTGATTTCAGTGGTGATATAACTTATACAGATTTCTTAAATACAATTAAATCTAGAACAATTCATGATTTTAAACAAGATGTAACAGAAAATGATCAAATATTAACTTTATCTACATGTTCTAATGATAATAGATATAGAACTGTATTACATGCTGTAAAAATAAATACTCAGGAATAATCCTGAGTATTTTAATATCCAGATAATTTAGCAACTAACCAAATTATAAGTAATAAAATAAATATAGCAAAATAACCTAATGGAGATATATTTAATTGTCCTTCTTTAGATTTTGCTTCTTTACCTAAATAATAATATTTCTTTTTATCATCCATGCTTCTCCATGAATGTTTGAATTTATCACATCCATGATTACATGCATTAACATACTTTTTAGTTATCTTGCATTTATATACGCCATCACATTTTTTATCTTTAACATTTAAATTATCACAATCAGAGCAATCTTTATCAAAATCAAACATGATAAAATCCCCTTCTTTCACTGAAATAAATATATCATATTTATAATATAAAAGCAAAAAATGGTTATTTACTTATTTTATTATCCATTATATAATTTGATACTGCTTTAAAGTTATCATCATAGTTGTAATGACCTTGTCCCCATGAAATCCACATTTCAGACCATGTCTTACCTGATTTAAGAAGTTCTTCAACTTCTCCATTTTTAGCTGCAACACTGTTTTCTTGATTATTTATATTAACACAACCTGCTTCATCATATAATTTACATTGAATATCACATTCAAGTTTATCACAAAAATATGCAAATTTAGCTTCTTCAGTTTCATGTGCATCAAATTCTAAGAATAAATCCTCAATAGTTTTACCATCTATCATTTTATCTAATACCTTATGAACTGCTTCATGTTCTATTTTAATTTTTTCTTCTTTTGATATTTGAAATGAAGTTAAATCTCCAATTATACATTCACCTAATTCATGAATTGCTAACATCATGATTACTTTCATGATATCAATGTCATATTGATATTCAGATTTCATAGCAAGGGCTAACATTTGAGTTCCATATACATGTTCCGCAACACTTTCTATTCTTGTATTCTCGACATTCCAATCCATCCATCCAGTTCTAATTACATTTTTTAATTTATTACATATAACGTAGTAATTTATTACATTTTCTTCTCTATTCATTTTAATATTCTTCCTTTACTTTTTTCTTTATTTCTATTATTAAATAATTCTTTTGTACCATGATAACTCTTACCAGTTAAGAAACCATTTTCATCAAAATAAGGTAATTGTATAGTACCTATATACTCAAATCCATTTTTTGCCATGATTCCCCATGATTTAGAATTGCTTTCTTCAGCACATGTATAAATATCATTTATACCAACTTCATTAAACATGTAATCAAATAAAGCTTCAGCCGCTTCACTTGCGTATCCATGACCTTGAAACTTAGGATCGATGTACCATCCAACATCCCTGATATCTTCAGGTTCATCATCTTTAGGTTGACAAGTTACTTGGCCTATAACAATATCGGTATCTTTTAAGAAAACACTCCAAGTAAATTTATTACTATCTTCCCCATTTTTTATGCTTTCAATTTTTTTAGCATAAAATGGTTTTTGTATTTCCCAATTATTTAATCTTTCTAAAAATAATTTTCTTGCTTTTTTACAATCTTCTAATTTAGTTTTATCTAAATCATTTTTCTTAAATATAAATCCTGGAGTTGGCATATATAATCTATTAACATTATCATCACATAAAATCAACCATAATCTTCTTTGTTCATTTATTGTTGGAATTCTTAAATCTAATCTTTCAGTATGCAATTCTTTAACATTAACATTTTTCATATAATCACTCCTTTATTTTATTATTTTAATACTCTTTTCTTAGTAAAATTCATTACTTTATTATAAGTATCATAGTCTATTTCATCTATTTTTTCTAATTTAATTTTTGATTTTACTTCCTCAAAATAATCTATTTGATCTTCTAATTTTATTTCATTGTTCATTTTTTCAATTGCATCTAATTCTTTTAATCTTTCAAGCAATTTAGTTGCTTCATGATAATCTAGTTTATTATCCAACATTATTTTTAATCTATTTTTTATATCTTTTCTCTCTTGAACTAAATCATCTTTATATTTTAAATAACTATTTTTTAATTTTTTATCACCATATATATATTCAAGTATAGCTAGATTATTAGATTCAATTAATTTGCTAATAAGAATCGCTAACTCAGGTTCATATATATGATCATATTCTACTTTATATATAGTTCTTATTTCTACATCATATTCTTTTTCACCTACAGGTGTCATCTTAAAGTTTTCATCTAACAAATCATCACGATTAGGATAATCTGTATAAATGCATTTATGTTCTCTAACTCCACATTTTTTTATTATTTTAAATAATAAAAGTTCTAATGCTTTTTTATTATATGTTACTTCATATTTTATTAATTTATCATTTTCTCTTTTTAAATATTCCATGTTCTACCATCCCAAAGTTTAAAATCTTTATTATATTTTAATTCTATTTTATTTTCTTTAATAAAATCATCTAGTTCTTCTTTAGTTATACAACTAATAGAAGTTAAAACATTGTCTTTTGAAGACACATACATATCGCCTATACCAGATATAAATGGTATATGTTCATATATATATAAACAATCATTTAAAAATCCAGCAAAACAATCATATTTTCTTTTAATTAAATCATAGTCATATTTATCTTCTAATTGTTTTATTAACTCTGATAAATCTCCTCCATCATAGTAATCATCTTTATAATCTTTTAAACATAATTGAGTTATACCATCTTCTGTTTTATAAATACAATCATATTTAATATAATAATCGATTGTTCCTAATTTAATTCTCTTTGTTATTAACATATAAGCCTCCTAAAATGTATTATATCATGTAAATAATTATAGTAGATATACTTTAAATTCATTGTAAATATGAATATAAATCATATGTATAATCATATATGTAAAATTTATGTATATTTAATATAAATATATGTAAAATGTATTGAGTATACTTTATACTATTTGTAAGGAGATATGGATATGAGAAAGATAGGAAATGATAAAGAATATATCAACATTGTTAAAGATATTTTAGTCAATTCTAACTTCAGAGAACTACAAAACTGCGTTCACCATGGTGATAACAGGATGTTCCACTGTGTCAGAGTATCTTATTATTCTTACCTTATTGCTAAACACTTTGGATTAAGATACAAAGAAATGGCAAGAGCTGGATTACTTCATGACTTCTTTTTAGATAGATATGAAGATATGACAGGATTTGATAAATTCAAACTTCTATTTACTCATTCAAAGATAGCATTAAAGAATTCAAAGAAGTATTTTAAACTAACTGAACTTGAAGAAAATGTTATTGCATCTCATATGTTTCCAGTTGGTTTAATATTACCTCGTCATAAAGAAGCATGGATATTAGATTTAGTAGATGATTATTTTTGTCTATATGAAAGATTCCATTCAACAATTAATATGGTTAAAAATGGAATTAATAAATTATTTGATAAAGAACCAGTTCCAAATGAAAATGATTAAGTGTTCAATTATGAACACTTTTTTTATTTTACTATTATATTTATTATTCTACCTTTAAGATAAATAACTTTAACAATATCTCCATTTATCATATTAGGATAAGTATCCTTAATCATTTGAATAACATTATCCTCTTCTTCCTCTACTCCTACTTCTATTGTCTTTTTCATCTTGCCATTTATTTGAATTGGTAGACTAACAATATCTTTTTCAAAATATTTAGAATCATATGTAGGCCATGATTCATCGATTATATTTCCACCAAATACCATTTCATATATTTCACTTGTAATATGTGGTGCAAGTGGATTAAGAAGAATTATAAATGTTTTAAGTTCTTCTTTTGTTATATATCCATCTTTTTTAATCATATTAGTAAATGACATCATTGACGCAATCGCTGTATTTAGCTTAAAGTTTTCTATATCATCAGTTACTTTCTTTATAAGATTATGTATTTCATATATATGTTTATCCGAGATATCTCCATCTACAACTAGATCTTTAATATCCCATACCTTATTGATAAAATTAGTTATTCCATTTATACCATCATAAGTCCATGGAGTATTATCTTCATATCCACCTAGGAAATGTACATGAAGTCTTGATACATCTGCTCCATATTGATCAATTACTTCCATTGGAGATACTCCATTTGTAGAACTCTTACTCATCTTTTTACCTTCATCATCAAGGATAAGTCCACTTCCCATTTTCTTAATAAATGGATCTCTTGTAGGTACTGCACCTATTTCATATAGGAAGTTTTGCCAGAAAAATGCATATAGTACATGTCTTGTTATGTGTTCAGTTCCTCCTGTGTAACAATCTACTGATCCCCAGTACTTAAGTTTATCAAAGTCTGCAAGTGATTTATCATTATGTGGATCACAGTAACGAAGCCAATACCAAGATGAACCTGCCCAGTTAGGCATTGTATCTGTTTCTCTCTTAGCTGGTCCTCCACATTTAGGACATTTGCAATTTACAAATGATTCAATTTTTGAAAGTGGTGATGAACCAGTTTCATCTGGTTTATAATCATCTGTTTTAGGTAGTACAAGTGGAAGTTCTTCATCAGGAAGTACAACTGTTCCACATTTATCACAGAATACAACTGGGAATGGTTCTCCCCAATAACGTTGTCTATTAAATGACCAATCTTGCATTTTATAATTAATTTGTTTTTTACCTATTCCAATTTCAATAACTTTATCAGTTATTTTTTTCTTTGCATCAATTACATGCATTCCATCAAATTCACCTGAATTAATCATGATAGCATTATCTTTAAGATAATCCATTTTTTCATATGCATGAGTTGATGTATCTCCATCTATAACTTTTATCATTGGAATATCATATTTAACTGCAAATTCATAGTCTCGTTCATCATGAGTTGGAACTGCCATGACAATTCCTGTTCCATAGTTAGCTAGAACAAAATCAGATATATAAATTGGTACATGATTTCCATTTATAGGATTAACTGCATATATACCTTCTAGCTTACATCCTGTCTTATCTTTTTGATCTGATATTCTATCAAATTCACTTCTATATGATGTCTTCTTTTGATATTCACTTACTTCATCATAGTTAGTTATTTTATCTTTATATTTATTTATAAATTCATGTTCAGGTGCCATCACAAAGAAAGTTATTCCATATACTGTTTCAATACATGTAGTAAATATAGAAAATGTAGTTATTTCATTATTATCATTATCAAAAATATCAAATGATAGTTCTATACCTTCACTTTTACCTATCCAATTTCTTTGAAGTTCTTTAAGATTTTCATTCATATCTATCTTCTCAACATTATCAAGAAGTTTATCCGAATATTCTTTCATCTTAAGAAACCATACATTTCTTTCTTCTTGGACTACTTGATTGTGGCATCTATCACATATTCCACCTTGTGAATCTTCATTTGAAAGAACTGTCTTACATGTAGGGCAAAAATTAACATAACTCTTTTCTTTATAAGCTTTATCATGTTCAAACAATTGCTTAAATATCCATTGAGTCCATTTATAATAACTTGGATCAGATGTACATATAGTTCTATCATAGTCAAACGATAGTCCTATTCTTCTTGATTGCTCCATAGCTTTCTTCATTCCCTCTTCAACAAAGTCCGCTGGATTAATACCTGTTTTAATTGCTGCATTTTCAGCTGGTAGTCCAAATGCATCTCCACCAATTGGGAATAGCACATTGTAACCTTGGAATCTCTTCATTCTCGAAAGTGCATCTGCAGGAACTGATCCTTTTAGATGACCTATATGAAGATTACCACTTATATTAAAAAATTCATAAAGTACATAGTACTTTGGTTTAGTCGGATGGAAATCTATCGCTTTAAAACTTTTTTCATTAAACCATTTATCTTGCCATTTCTTTTCTATTTCTTTAAAATTGTACATTTCAATCATTCCTTTCTTACAATAAAAATAGAGCCATCACTTATGTAGTGATGACCCTAATTAATTACACTTTTTAATTTATTTTATTTATTAAATAGCACATTAAATAGACCCATTACTACATAATCGGTTTAATAATAATACTAATAATAAATTATTATTTCTAATTATATTTTTCATAGTCTATTTTCCTTCCAACTAATTAAATTATATAATCATTTTTAACCGATTGTCAAATATATTACTTTTATTATAACAAAAATAGAGTTCTTAATGAACTCTATTTCTTTTTATATTGTAATGGATTTTCTCTAGTAGAATCATTAGAAATTTTTCTTAATGTAGATAATAATTCCATACGTGCAATTTTAAGTTTTTCTTCTTCAGATAATTGTTTAGTTATACTTCCAAGTATTCTTTCCATAAATTCACCACGAGTAAATCTAGTGCTTACAGATTCATCATAAATCTCTTGATTTAATGGATATTTATCCTTATCAATAGAATGTTCTATTAATTTTACTTTTAATAAAGCAGACTTAAAATCATTTTCATCCAACTCACTTTTTAATATATAATAATTCGAATCATATACTACATCAAATACTTTATCTTTAGAATATGATCTGTTTTTTTGAATTGATGTATATAATCTTTTTAATCTAGTAATTGTTTCCTTTAAATCTTCAGACTTATACTTTGCATATATAACTTCAACAGCTTCATATAACATTTTTATTTCATTTCCAACAATTACGAATGGTGCTCCCAAATCCATTAATTTTTCTAATCTTTTATATCTACTTATAAATCTATCTATATCAATGTTTCCGATTTCACCATGAGTACAAGCCTCAACTGAATCACTTGTTAAACCATGGCTTTTTTTATAATTAATAGCATCTTCCAATGATAAACAAAAATTCGAATAATTATTAACTGATTTAGTATAATCATATTTTTTATCTTTATCAAAATGTCTTCCCCATGTTGTATCAACTTCGAATATACCTGAAGCACTATAAACAGGATCATTTAAATAAACTATGTTGGTAGCA
>Ga0247610_10006780_pt1 | contig 11850 bp, 19 predicted proteins | sample 174DNAGHGhighgp2_FD_193483 | JGI IMG/M metagenome (GOLD analysis project Ga0247610, IMG submission 193483) | Sheep rumen microbial communities from Palmerston North, Manawatu-Wanganui, New Zealand - 1742 DNA GHGhigh gp2 | ecosystem: Host-associated > Mammals > Digestive system > Stomach > Rumen...
TTACCTTTTAAACTTTGTGTTCCTTGGTGATGTAGAACATATCCCACGAACAATTACGCATAGCCTTCATCTGCTTGCGAGTTGCGGTGTCCTTCCAGAGCACCTTGTGTTCATTCCCGAACATAATGTAGAGAACAGTCTGTGCGAGAATACGGGCTACCACAACATCTGTGAAGTCTCCGTTAAGAAGTTCAGGGTGCTTTTCAAGGCACTCTTTAATCGCACCCTTGACCTTGTTCATGTGGATAGAATCCTTGACGAACTCAGTTGCAGTGTCCACGATTTCCTTGCCCTTGAACTTTGCAAGAGACTTGCCACTGATTTTGATTGTTTTCGTTGCCATTGTTATACCTCGTTGTTTGTTGTTTCTATATATAATATACTTAATTAAATTCAGTTTGTCAAGTGTTTTCTTCAACATTTTTACATCTCGGCAGCACGGATTATCCTCGACGCTGCTCCAGTGCATGGGTGATAACCCAAGTTGAAGAACTGGTGGAGCGTAAAAAAGAACCCCGCCGTTCGGCGGGGGGAGTAGTGTAGTATCGCAGTTTAGGGAGTTGATAGTTTCGTTTAACCGCACCACTCTTTTACACGAATTTGTCAAAGCAATTCTTTACTTTTTCAATTCCGTTTTTTACACTTTCCAAATACTTGTTAAACAAGATTTCAGAGACCAAATAGGCGTGACCCAATTTATCCCAGTGCTTTTTATATTTGGCTTTGAGACCGAACGTTTCCACGTCATTAGCCGAATAGAGAATAGTATCATCATTGCTATTCTTATCAAACGTGAACCAAATATATCCACAGGTGGAATAACGGCAACCGCTTACCTTATTGCGAATAATAAGGCGGTTAATATCAGAAGAGGAGAACATTTGCGACTTCTTATTGTATTTAGCATTAGACCGCTTGAACAATTCCTTATGGATAATTGCGTAAGTGATATAACTCTTTGAGCAGTCATCAGCGGACAGGTTATCTTGCTTACAATAGACAATTTCGTAGTCCTTACCCAAAGTCTCACGAACCATTTTGTCAATAGCCGAAAGTTCGTTGTCGGTAAAGTCCGTTTCAATCAGTTCGTTTCCACGGATTTGAGAAAAGGACATAGGGATTTGTCTTGCTTTTGTCCGTTCGGCCTCATAATCCTTTTTGATTTGGGCTTCTCTTTTGTGTGTGTATTCTATGATATGTGCCATAGTAAAACTCCGTTGTTTTGTGTTCCTATATATAATATAGATAATTAAATCTAGTTTGTCAAGTAGTTTGTTCAACTTTTTTCCTGACCGCCCTGACGACCGACGAAGGCTGCAGTCAGGGCATGGGTGATAACCCAAGTTGAACATCAGGGTGAAACAAAGTTTAACCCCCTCTTGCGAGGGGGCTTTGTCGTCAGCGGCTAGCCGACGAATTAGGCGGTCAATGTTTCAATGTGGTAAGCAATGAGTTTTGCCATCTTGCGTTCAGGAAGAACAGGTATGTCAATGTGAGCCTTGCGGATAGTCAGCGTGGCATAGGGCTTGCGGTGGTTATCCAAGCCGTATGTCAAGGTGGCATCGCTATGCGACCACTTTGTTCCAGTCTTGCGAGAGTGTTCGGGCTTGAAAACACTTTCAACAGAGCGAGGAATAACATCGCTCTTCTGCTTTGCTCTTGTGCCGTAGCCGAACTCAAAGACGAGGTAGCACAGAACATTCTTGATGTGGTTGTTGAACTTGTTGAACTTGTTGTTGGTGTTGTTGTCCATAGTTGTCTCCGTTGTTATGGATTGTTTGTTGTTTCTATGTCTTTAATATAGTTAATTAAATTCGGTTTGTCAATAGGTAGCACAAAAAATTTTTGTAACATTTTATCAACATATTATACCCATTCGACAGCCAACTGCTTCCGCCCGCGTGCGAAGGCGGCATGGGTGATAACCCAAGTTGAATATGCGGCTGAGGCAAATAAAAATGCCCCCGTAAAGGGGGCGGCTAACAGAGGGAGCAAAAAGTTAATCCCACCAATCGGGCTTCGGGTCAGACGATTTTTCAAGGGCTTCGCTCAACTTCATTCCGACAGGGATACTAATGTCTCTTTCAACTGCGGGGCAACCGAACTGTTTGAGACCCTGCAACTCCTTCAAGTTAATGTCGCCATACTCGCTGAAATCGGGGTTTGAGTTGTTCACCACATAGCCGTAAACAACGTCCTCGCTATCCTCGTAGCCTTCAAGGATATACCACGTCAATGCGTGGCTGAACGGACAGAACAGACGGCAGGCGACCTTTGCTTCGCCTTTCAGTCCGTCTTGCGAACCGCTAGGGTGCTTCTTCAAGAACTTCTTGACTTCTGCTGTGATGAGTTTTTGCTGTGCCATATTATTACCTCGTTGTTTGTTGTTTCTATGTCTTTAATATAGTTAATTAAATTCAGTTTGTCAATAGGGGGAGTTGAAAATAGTTGTAAAGTTTCGTAAACACAATACGAAGAACCAGAGAGCCTCCTGGTGCTCACGGGCAATAGGTGATAACCTAAGTTGAACCCTCTGGGGAAGCCAAAGAGAAGCCCCCTTGTAGGGGGCGGTGTTAGGTCAGTCGGCTATCAGTCCACTTCGGCATCGCCTAGTTCGCCAAGCCTATACTCCCCTTGTTCATCGCAGAACAAGCCGTAGCGAACATCATCAAGCATACCGCTTGCTTTCTCCACCAAGTCTGGCAATTCCGCTATGGGAAAATCCCAATGGTTTGCGTCAGTCGGGTCAATCAAGCAGGCATTCGCCACGATTTCATCAAAGCGTTCCTTGCTAATTTGTTCAATGATTATTCTAGCCATAGTTTACCTCGCTGTTATACTATATAATATACCTAATTAAATCTAGTTTGTCAAGTGCTTTTACCAACTTTTTATGTAAAGTCTAGTTTACACACTAGGGTTTAAACCCTGTCGTCAGACCCCTGTTTGGGACGGCGGCCCACAGACCAGGGGTGATAACCCAAGTTGAACCGACGACCAAGCCCAAAAGAAAACCCCCTCGCAAGAGGGGGCAGGAGCAGGACAACAATTCTTACGCCGCCTTTTTCTTAAAGCAGGAAGCACATATCCAACCGCCAGAGATTTCTTTGTAGTAGGTTTTCTTACCGCACCCTTGACACCTATGCTTCTTATCCCAAGCCTTTTGGTCAAAGTCCTTACTGCGTTCAAACGAAGGCTCCATTGCCACCTTCGGTATCTCTATCCTATCCATTGTTCCCCCTATTCAAACGAACCGCACTCGGTCATCAAATTGGTAATCAAGTGGGCTTGATAAGGGAAGTTATACCCACCCACCGCAACACTCTTGTCGCCAATGTAGGCACAGAGAACTCCGCATTCCTTTTTCAGTTCAAGACGGCTATCAACCTTTTGGCATTCAGCCACAAATTCATTCAGACCCATATTAACCTACCTTGTTTAAGGGTTCTATATTATATATAGTTAATTAAATCCGTTTTGTCAACCCATTCCACAAACTTTTGTGTAAACCTTTCGTTACAAACCCCGCCCTAACGAAAGGCCTCGACGCACGGTGCCAGCGTGCCAAGGGTGATAACCCAAGTTGAATATCGGGAGGGGCAACAAAAAAGGGGTTGCAACTGATGTTGCAACCCCCACAACGGAAGTAAGTAAACTTATCTGATTTTAGGAATAAGATTTTCCAAATCGCTGATGGAACTGAAATTGTTTGTGCCACCGAAAGAGTCCGTAACGCTATTCGCAGTGCGGAGCAACACGCCACGCATCGGCCCGCTTGCGTTCACATCAATGGTCATTCCTCGGAAGTCACCATAGTTGTAATAGACAATCTGCCCATCGGCTCGCTGAATGTAGCCGTAAACATAGTAGTGACCCGTCTTTTGAACCAAAACCTTTGCCCCAATCTTCTTGCACACCCTTTTCATAAGGTTGTGGAACGAATGAGCCAAACTCATTCCCATAGAACCTCGGGGCATCGTAGTTCCACTCTCGTTAAAGAAAACACCCTGCCATTTCTTCTTGAATGTCTGCATTGTTTTAACCTCGTTGTTGATACCTTTAATATACCTAATTAAAAGCATCTTGTCAAGCCCTAGCCATCATTTTCTTTGTAAACTTTCCCTTACAAAGAGCAGCCACCAACCCACTCTCGTGCTGGGACTGGCGGCCACAGACCAGGGGTGATAACCCATGTTGGAACTCGGGGAGGAGCAAAGAGAATCCCCCACCTTTGCAGGCAGGGGAATATGTTAATCGTCTTCGTCTTCGTCTTTGCCACAGAACTCGTTTCGCCCATCCCAAAACAAGACGCTATTAGAGTCGCACGATAAGTGCTTGGTAATAACCTTGCGAACTAGGGTAGTAACTAGGTCGCTGATAGATACCTTGGCTAGGTTCTCGTAGAACTCCCGTTCCATCTTCTCGTAGTCCTTTAAGTATATCCATAGCCAATTAGGCTTGAACTTTACATTCTTCCCCCAAAAGCCTTCTTCTTCGTATATGTAATCGCTACCTTCGTATTTGCCGAAGATAGACGATTTACCCTTTGGCGATACTACATAAATGTATTCGCCTACCTTGGGCTTTTCAGACTTAAAAGTTTTCCATTTGGTTTTGTCTATGAATTTCATTTTCACCTCGCAGTTTATTAAATAAATATACCTAATTAAAAACATCTTGTCAAGCCCCGCCCATCATTTTCTTGGTAAACTTTCCTTTACACACCACCCCCACCCCACAAGGACAAGGGCTGTCAACCAGCCTCCTCCTGGCCGCCATCAGGAAGGGGTGATAACCCATGTTGAAACCACGGGGCGTCCAGAGAAAAGGGGTCGCAACCGCTGGCTGCAACCCTGGTGGAAACCGAATAGGCTACTTCGCTCCTGCCATTCCCAAGATACCTTCCCACAATAGGACGAATACCATTACATAGGAAGCGAGCAATCCGAAACCTTCGCAAAGGCTTTCAAGCAACCCCTTCTCTTCAATCTTTTCGTTCTTGATGTTCATTGTAAACCTCCGTTGTTGTGTTGTTCTATATCTAATATACCCAATTCATTCCAATTTGTCAATAGCATACCCAAACTTTTTGTGTAAACATTCTGTTACAAACAAGGTGCCAACATCGTTTCCAACCCTGACAAGAACCCCTGACCCTGATGACCGACGCCGGCTGCAGTCAGGACCAGGGTGATAACCCAAGTTGGAATCGGGGCGGCAACAAAGTTAAACCCCTAGGTCTAAACCTAGGGGTTAAAACTAGGGGTTAAACCCTAGGGGAGACCACGATGACTACCTGCCCAAGCACTGGAACATAGCCGTATGGCCGAACGCCAACGGAACCAAGTCCTTGAAGTAGCCTATCGCAGTCGGCTCGTATTCGCCTTTGCCGTTCTTCAAGTAGAGCATATACTTCTTCATTTCGCTACCGCCTTTACTAGATAGATGAGACCGATGAGAGCATAGAGAAACATAATAGGTGGATAGAACACCGCTAGCAGAACTAGCACCACAAAGAGTATCAGTTTCATTTGCGACCCCCTTTGTAAATGCGTAAGCCCATTTTGATTGCGGTCAGTTTGTCTTTCGTTGTAGGTTTCTTTGCCATTGTCTTACCTCGTTGTTTGTATCTATAATATAGTTAATTAAATCTAGTTTGTCAAGGGGGTGCAGCGATTTTTTTAACTGCCCGACGGAAGCTGCAGCACGGTCATGGGTGATAACCCAAGTTGAATGTCGGGCGGCAGACAAAAAGATTGGCAGTATCATCAGACACCGCCTTTACAATACAACACTAGGACATTGCTACTTCAATGGCTTTCTCCCTTATGACAGACAATGCGTCAGTCAGCAGGGGCATACTCCAAGAGTGATTGTCCTTGTCTATGCAGGTCACTTCGTTCGTGTAGGTGTTCAGCCTAAACTTATACTCATAGGTCTTTCTCCGCCCGTCTAGGGGGATTGCCTTGCAGACCATAGTAAATGCGAACTCATCGTTGCTTTCGGGGATATGTTCAAGCCCCCTTTCAGTATGCCTCAATAGTTGCACCAACGCACTACCTACTGCGTCCATATCATATTCATCACGAATAACATCAGCAACCTTGTTCAATGTTGAAACAATGTTGTCCAACATATCTATGTTCATTTCAGTTGCGATGAACTCTTTTGCTTTTTTCTGTGCCATAATATACCTCGTTGTTTCTACTATAAATATAGATAATTAAATCTAATTTGTCAAGCACTTTTTTAACTTTTTGCTAGCGACAAACTCAGCAACACCTCCGTGCGGGCCCCCTGTCAATGGGTGATAACATAAGTTGAAACCGCAGATTAAAAAATAAAAAAGGGTTTAACCCAACGGGTCAAACCCTTCATTAGGGAGATGATTAAAACTTAATCTTGTAGTAGGCGAGTGCCTTGTAAACGATGTCCACAAGTTCATTCTGAACCGCCTTTGCCGCAAGCCCCCGCTGCTTCTCGGTGTTGCGGTTGCACTCCGCTATGGTGCAGTTGCCACCACCGAACATCATACAGCGGTAGCCGAGGTCAGTGAGTTCAACGGGCGTGATGTTCAGGTAGTAGGAACTGGGGTAGTTGTGTCCGTCATAGAACGAGTGGCCACCCTTGCGGTAGTTCACACTCATACGCAGTGCGTTGCAGTCGTCCGTTCCGCACCCCGTATCAACCTGCTGCATAGGGAACGGGATAGTAATGTCCTTGTCGAACTTGACCTCAATGCCTTCACAAAGAGCCTGTGCCTTCTTGTAAAGGTCGCTAGAATAATCAACGGCAATGCCAACATTCATAATCATATATCAACTCCTTTATCCCCTTGGCAACACCGCCTTGGGACACCCCTTAATATAGGGGGGGATACCTCCAGTGGAGGCGACTCTGGCATGGGGTGATAACCCAAGTTGAAACCGAGAGGGGACCAGTGAAAAGGGAGCCTTACGGCTCCCTTTGTTTTTAAGCGGAGACCAACCGCGTTAAATCCGTTCCCACTTGTCGCGGTCCGCTTGAACCGCTAAGCCACCCCAAGTGCCATGTATCTGCCCAATATCGTCTATGAGTTCAATCGTTCCGCTTTTGCCGTTATATTGTGGCTCTCCAATCATTTCAATGATGCGGATTTTATCACCCACTTTTAAGCCCATTGTATTATGTTTTTCCATAGCCTTTTTACTCCCTTTTATTTCTTGCTGAAAATGTTCAATCCCATTTTCTTAGCAGTTATACGCCAAGTTTTTTCTTGCTTTGTAATTTTGCTTTTTGCCATAAATCCCTACTCCATTTTTATAGTGTCCAACATTAAACACTATACTAAATATAGTTAATTAAACACGAAAGCGTATATAGTTTTCTTAGAAATTTGTGTAAAGTTTCGTTTACAAAAGAGAACAAAAACATCGTTCTGAAAGACCCTGATTTTTCGAAGCTGCAGTCATCGAAAAGGTGATAACGTAAGTTGGAAATTTCGTGGCGATAAAAAGAAAGGGAGACTTTCGTCTCCCGTTGTTAAAGGTGAATGTTGTTTTTTACTTACGGCGGGGAGAATAAATCTTCAATCCCATTTTAATTGCCGTAATTCTGTCTTTGTTAGTAGCCATAATTTTACCTCTTTGTTTGAGTGTTTGTTTTGTTTGTTTTGTTAAAAAGAAAAAGGAAAAGGGGAGACTTTCGTCTCCCCTTTGTTTTTAGAATTCGCATTCTTCTTCATCGCTCTTTTTCTGAGAGTTATTCAGAAAATCGGCAACAAAGTGGAAAGCAGGATTTTCTTGGAGATTTTCACGAATAATTGCCGCTTTCATAACTCCGTAAAGTTCCGTTTTAGAACCCATAATCGGAGTTCCGTCTGCGTTCATCGTTCCCGTAGGATAATCCTTATTAAGGAAATCTTTCAAAGCAGAAATTTCAACATTGGAAATTACCTGCTTTTTGGAACGATTACGGAAACCGAAGAAAGTACACATTGCGTTAATTCCGACAACTGCGTCCGCCTGCGTTTTTACCACAACTTTTCCCGACAAGTAATCTTCGCCCGTAGGAATATCGAAAGTATTCACGAAAGTGATGAACTGCTTTGCGACTTTTTCCGAGCCCTCAAAATTGATATTCACGCACATTTTTGCGTCCTTATCAAAATTTTTGCTATCGTAGCCACGCAAAGAAAGTTCTTCCATAAGACTTTCGTAAGTGCGACCACAAGAGTTTCGCCCGTCATCGTTTTCGTCGCAAATGTTCAAATCCGCAAGATACTTATCGGTGAACTTTTTCCAAAAATCCGAAATAATCGGATTAGACATAACCGCAGCCTTTACGCAAGCATCTTCATAGACCAATTCCAAAGAATCAAATCTTCCGTTAGGGCCGACAAGAGCCGCAGAAATTTCAGAAGTTTGACCCTCAAAGCCCTCTCTATCGCACCCATTATATGCGATAAAGAAATTGGTATCGTTGTGAAGTTTGAAATTCTTCACAACCTTATCCAAAGCCACGCAAAGAAAAGTTTGCTGAACCGCACTTTTTGCGGCCGAAAATTCGTCCAAGAGAACGACTGCCGCGTGGGCTTCGGGCATTCCCTTCTTGTTGTACCAAATCGGGTAGCCTTTGGTGCTATCATTCGTCACCACCTTATCGCCCGTAGCAGGGTCTACCCTGTAATACGGGAGCCAAGGCGGGATTTCGTCCTGCCCGCTGATTTCAAGGTCGCCCTTTTCGGTCTTACGGCCCTTGTAGGCAAAGCCTACAACATCGGCAGCATTAACCCACTGGTTAATGCTTACGGTGATAAGGGGCAACTCCCAATCCGTAGCAAGACTGCGGACAACGGAAGTCTTGCCCATGCCCGGCGCCCCTTCAAGGGCGAAGGACTTGCGGGCGTGCCAAACAGTGCCGTCCCCGAGAACCTTGCGACGGCCATTGGCCAACATCTTAAACTGACTTGCTGTAACTTTCATTGTGTCATCTCCTTTGTCCCTTTGGCAACATCGCCTTGGGACACCCCTTAATATAGGGGGGCATCGACGCCATCTCGTGTGGGTGATAACCTAAGTTGGAGCGTAGGGGGTCGTTTTAGGGGGTGGCGCGTATAGGGTATAGGGGTGGGGTAATTTGATATTTGATAAGCGCGGTACTTTTCTTTTTTTATTTCCTAGGGTTTCAACCAGGGGTTTCCAACATGGGTTTCCACCCCAGCTTCCAACCATGTCTCGAACCCCCGCTCCCACCCAGGGTATCGGGACAGGGTTCGGGACACGGTGTCTCGAACACATGTCCGCACCCAGGAATCGGGACAGCAGGCGCCCGCTCCCACCAATGTTTCAACATGAAACACACAAGTTATCAACAGGATATCAACACCCCTCAAAAAATCAAAATCCAAAACTGGGGGCAGAAAAATAGAAAAAAATATTTAACTCCCCGTTCGAACCCTTTGAAAAATTTTTGGTAGGGGGGTATATACAGGGGTGTAAAAAATTTTTGGGGGGTGGGGGGTGGTTTTACACTAAAGAAATAACCGTATCGAATTCGACACGGTTAAAGCAGTTAATTGGATTAGGTTTAGAACGGGAGGCCATCATCCTCTTCTGGTGGAGGAGGGGTTTGAGCCTGTGGTTGGTTCTGTGTTTGGTACATTGAGCTGATAGGGGGTTGCTCAGGCATTTGGAAAGAGGGTTGAGCATCCGTCTGGAACTGGGATTGAGCATCCGTTTGGGCAGGCTGTTGGTTACTGGTGTTAAACTGTCTACTACCGAGGAGTTGGAACGTTTCGATGACAACGTCAGTGGAATACCGTTTTTGTCCATTCTGGTCATTCCATGAGCGGTATGAGAGGGAGCCTTCGATGAAGAGTGGCATGCCCTTGTGGACACCGAGGGATTCGATGACATCTGCCGTTTTGCCCCATGCGATGATGTTATGCCAGTCGGTCTGTTCTTTTTGTTCCCCGTTAGCGTCTCTATATCTTCTTGTGGTTGCGAGGGAGAAGGATGCACGTTTGCGGCCCGTTTGGGTGACAGTGAATTCTGGGTCTCTTCCTGTATTACCTATGAGGAGGACTTTGTTGAGGTAAGCCATGATTTGTTCCTTTTGTTATTGTGGGGGTTGTTTGTTAATATCCTTTTCCGCCATGGTTATCGGCTTCTGGGTCTGACGTTTTCCAACCAGTTTGGTTGCAACCGAGTTTTTCACGGCATTTGAAGCAGATGTGGCGTTTTGGGTCAACGAGGGTGGTATAGGCGCCAGGTTTTCCGCAGACTTGGCAGGTTTCGTCCTTGATGCGGTTTACTGCATATTCGATATAGCGGGAGATTTCCTCTGGTGTAGCCGAGTCGGTATCGGCTATTATGAGGGGAGGGGTTGTTTTGGAGAACAGGGGTGCATCACGTTCCCAGAGGGGTTTGTCGTTGAGTTCGTTACCGAGGAGGCCTAGGATATACTTCGGGGTCCGTTCGATGACTGGTACGAGGTTGTCAAAGTTATTTTCGTGAGGGTGGAAGCCGAAGCGGCAACCTTCATAGTTGCCATCTCTGTTGGCAATCATTGAGAGGTGGTGTTTGCTTCTGCACAGGGTTTCGAACTCTGTTTCGTTCATGGGTTTAGTCCTCGGAGGGTTCATCGAGGAGGTGTTTATCCTCGTCCTTGTCGAGTTCTTCTTGGAGTTCCTTTTCGTCCCAGATTTCGTCATAGTTGGGGCAGTCTGGGATGCACTGGTATTTATCCTGCCAGTCTTCTGGTTCAGGGCATTCATCCAGTTCAGTAATGAGTTTGTGGCATGCTTTGCAGACGGCGCAGGAGAGGGGGCAATCGACGAATACTCCATCTTGGCAGATATCGACCATGTTTTGGACCTTTTTTGTATGTGTTTAGTGTTGTTTGATTAGTTCACGGAACGCATCGAAGCGTGTACCTGGGCAGAAATCTTTCAGGAACTGGATTTGGGTTTCCGTAATCGGTTTTGCCTTTGTCAGTGCTCCAAGGACCAGGGATTTTGTATAGCGATATTCAAAGTGGCCTGTATATAAGTAGATTGAGTTTGAATTGTCTTTCCAGTCATAGGACTTGAACCAGTTGATATACTTATGGAGTTGTTTTTCCGTGAGGAGGATGTACTTGAAATACTTTCCTTCGTCACCAGGGAGGCTGGTATCAATGAAATACAGGGGTTTTGCGGTTTGTTTATTCATCATGTATCCTTAGGGTGAGCTGATGATTACAATATAGATAATTATTTTCAGTTTGTCAAGTGGTGGGCTTAAGAAATTCGTATATATCTAGGGATTTGTTGCTTGCGGGGTATAAAACTTGCACTTGTTCTTGGCTGTAGGATATTCGGTTTCGGAAGGTTCGCCACAACGGCCAAACGGGCATGCTTCAAGGAAGCACATTTTACAGCAATTCCGTCGTTTGCATCTCATGTCCATGGTTGACTCCTTGGAAAGTTATTTTGACATAAGGTATTTGAGAGCGAAGGCTAGGCCCTGTGGTTTTGTCGTTGGGATGACCTTGACGGTGTTTACGTCGTATAGTTGGGGTTCAACGAGTCTGACTGGAGGCCCGAAGTATTTATCTGGGTGTTTGAGGTAGTCTTGGAAACGGGCTTCTGATTTCGCTTTGAGTTCGGCGTATTCTTCCCTACGGACTTTATCCCAGTATTGGTAGTTGAAGTTGCGTTTTTCGGCTGGTCTTCCATAGAAGTAGTTAACGAGGTCTCTAACCCAGTATTCGACAGCGGCGCATTTTCCGTCCACGTCTCTGTCTGGGGGTATTTCGAACTTAATCCGCTTGTTGATTTTATTGGATATATTTTTGAAGCCTCCGATAGAATCTAGGAATTCGGTTCCG
>Ga0247610_10006781_pt1 | contig 11850 bp, 8 predicted proteins | sample 174DNAGHGhighgp2_FD_193483 | JGI IMG/M metagenome (GOLD analysis project Ga0247610, IMG submission 193483) | Sheep rumen microbial communities from Palmerston North, Manawatu-Wanganui, New Zealand - 1742 DNA GHGhigh gp2 | ecosystem: Host-associated > Mammals > Digestive system > Stomach > Rumen ...
GTTACGCTCAGGCAATCAGAATACTGGACGAGGTGCTTGTGCATCAGAACGTGATTGACCTCCACGGACTGTCGCTCTATGAAATTCCAAATGCAGCCACCATAGAGGAAGTGCTGCGTTTTGTGAATGATGAGGTGAAAAAGATGAAAAATAACCAGCAAAACATCTTTGATTATGGTAAACCTGGTCAAAGAAGTTATCCGTTGAAGAGTTTTTGTTCTGCAGCCCTGAAGAGTCTGAAGAAGTATGCCTTATACGAGCAAGAAATAAAGGCCGCTGATATAATAGTTGCTCAGGAATCGAATCCACGAATAATCTCCAAGAATCTCATTACCCACTTCGACCTTACAAAAGAAGGAGAAGATGTTGTCGCTGTCACAAAACGCAGAAAAGGACAGGACTATTTTCGTCGTATGATACTCACCAATTACGGCAGCCGCTGTGCGCTGACAGGCATAGACATTCCGCAATTGCTCATTGCCAGTCACATCATCCCTTGGGAAGATAAGAAACACAAGCAAGACCGTCTGAATCCCAGCAATGGCATTTGTCTGTCGGCTTTATATGATAAGGCTTTCGATGAAGGTTTGATTACCTTTTCTCCCAGTGACTATTCCGTCTGTCTCTCCCCTGCTCTGTGTGAGCATGAAACTCGGGAGTATTTCAATCAGCATTTTGGTATTATTATTGGCAAAAAGTTAACGCTTCCGACAGCTTTTCTGCCTAACCGTGAGTTTTTGGAGTATCATTATGACTGTATTTTTCAGAGATAAACAATAAAGGATATTATGGTACAGAAGAAGTATAAAGAAGTCACATATATACAAATGGATATATCTTATTATGGGAAGTTCTTTTCAAAAGTGAAGTATTATCCAGCTAAGGAGAATGGGGTAAATTTTAGTTGTCTCCGAGAGGAAGATGGGTTTTGGTTTGGCCTTGACCTGGATGGGAATATACCTATAAATGTGCATCTGTTCTTCCATGATAGAAAATGGAATACAAATTGCGAGTATTGCCAACGGAATGCCGATGGAGAATGGAATCATTATTTTGACTCTAATATCTCTTGCAAAAATATAAAAGTGAAATATATACATTGATTATGGCTACAAAGAACAAACTTCAAATTGGTGATGTTTCGGACAATGGTCAGATAACCATTATTGATGAAGATAGATTATGCTATCTTGTAAAATCCGTCAGTAAGGGTGCGGTTGGATTGCGAACCGTATCAAAAGCTTTGCTGGATGAATTTGTCGTATATATGAGACAACATCCTGAAGTTCCAGCAAATGAAGTTCGTTTTAAATTATCTGGTCAAAGTGATATAGACAAATACGAGTATGGATATGGTGCAACTCTTTCTGCGATGGCCAACATGGTGCTTGGACGCATGAAAGTGAACCATAGAACTGCAATAGTTTCAAAATCAGCCACAGCTAATTTAAGGATATGTTCTTTGTATCGCCCCTACATCACCGCTATCAAATCCAAACCTTTTTTGCTTCTTGCCGGTATCTCTGGTACTGGCAAGAGCAGAATCGTACGTGAGTTAGCAAAGGCTTGTTGGGAAAAAGGTTCGAAGGAATACGATGATCCGAAGCCGAAGAACTTTGAGATGGTGCAGGTGAAGCCGAACTGGCATGATTCGAGTGAACTGATTGGTTATGTGAGTCGGGTGAGCGGTAGTCCCGTGTTTGTGGCAGGGGATTTCTTGAAGTTTGTGGCTAAGGCTTGGGAGAATCCTGATGTGCCGTACTTCCTCTGTCTGGACGAAATGAATCTGGCTCCTGTGGAGCAGTATTTTGCGGAGTATCTGAGTGTCGTGGAGAGTCGCAAGGCTGATGAGAATGGCGTGATTACAACTGACCCCATCTTGAAGAAGAGCGGTGAGGATTGGTACAGAATCCTTACCAGCGAATTGACAAGTGATGAAAACGTTAGAAATCAATTCTTAAATGACGGTATCTGTATTCCTCAGAACCTCATCGTGGTGGGCACGGTGAATATGGATGAGACGACGTTCTCTTTCAGCCGTAAGGTGCTTGACCGTGCTATGACCATTGAGATGAACGAGGTGGACCTGTATGGCGGACTGGATGACCGACATGAGAAGATTGGCAAGCTGGAGGCTGGCAATTTGATAGGAACGGCTGTGGAAGGCGTTGACATCTATCGGGAGAATAAAGAGGTATGCGATACGGCTTTGAAATATTTGCAGGCCGTCAACCTGAAGTTGGAGGGAACTCCGTTCAAGGTGGCTTATCGTACAAGGAATGAGTTCTTGTTGTATGTGGTGAACAATCTGCCTTACAATAAGGATAAGGAGGGTAATGAGATTCCACAGCAGGAGGTGATTGCCCGTGCGCTGGACGAGATAACGAGTATGAAGATACTTTCTCGCATTGAGGGCGATTCCGACAAGATTGGCAATTTGCTGGAAGAACTTGGAAAGACTGTCAGCGAGCAGCTGAAAGTTATTTCTGGTAAGGACTATTCTGAAAAGAAGAATGACGGCGAGAAAGTCTATTCTGTCTCATTGGCTAAACTGGAGGAAATGGAAGGCCGTCTGAAGAGTGGCTACACCAGTTTCTGGAGTTAATATACGAAAATGCGTATGGGAAAGATAGAAGAACTATATCAAGAGTGGCAGAGCCTTCAGCCGATAAAAGAGGAATATCTGCAGCGGCTGAACCAAAAGTTCATGCTGGAGTTTAACTACAACAGCAATCATATTGAGGGCAATACCCTGACGTATGGGCAGACGGAGTTGCTGTTGTTGTTTGGGAAGGTAGTGGATGCTGCAAACATGAAGGATTTGGAGGATATGAAGGCCAGTAACGTCGGCTTAAATATGATGCAAGAGCAGGCATCATCAGAATATCCACTGACGGAGTCTTTTATCCGCCAACTGCATCAAACGATTCTCCGTGAGGATTATACTGTTTATCGTCAGTTGCCTGGTGGGCAACAGACGTCGTATGTAGTCCATGCAGGCGTATATAAGACGCGTCCTAATAGTGTTATTACTCGTACTGGTGAGCGATTTGAATATGCTTCGCCAGAGGAAACACCTGCCCTTATGACGGATCTTGTTGAGTGGTATCGGGAGGAAGAGCAAAAAGGTGAATTGACTTTAGCGGAACTTTGCGCTTTATTCCATTATAGATATATTCGCATCCATCCATTTGAGGATGGGAACGGTCGTATAGCCCGCTTGCTTGTGAATTTCATCTTGACTCGTCATCACTACCCAATGATAGTGGTAAAAAGTGCAGATAAGGAGAATTATCTGAATGCCCTAAGCACATGTGACGGATTTGTGGGGACAAGTCCTTCAGACGGCGCACATGCAGACATCACCAAGATAGCTCCGTTCGTTAGATATATAGAGGATTGTATGGAGCGAGCATTGGTTACATGTATTAAAGCGGCCAAAGGGCAGAGTATTGAAGAAGATGATGACTTCATGAAGGAACTAAAGGTGCTGGAGAGGCAGAAGAAACAGAATATTGCTGCAGAATTGTCGAAACGTTATCTTCATGAAGATGAGGTGTGGAACATTATGGAGTTTGTGTTCTCTCCCATTATAAATGAATTTGACAAATCTATAGATACAGCTAATGCCGTATTTAAGTTTAAGCATGTGGAAACAGTTAGTCTGTTGTCTCAGGCTCAAGACGGAGAAGCAGGAGTCGGCATCAATGGAGCAAGGCGCGAGACAGCCACTCCTGAGTTGTTTGAAGCTGTGAAAAGTGCCAAATCATTATGGTATCACTGTCAAATGGTAGGAGTGCAACATCCAAAAGATACATATATTGTTATAGAGAAATCTTTCTATATTACCTTCTTCGACGATCATTACTTTGTAGATGGCATATTAAATAAGAATTTTGCTTATGGGAGTTATCCTACTGAGAAGGAGAAAGGCCAAATAGTAAGCCAGTTTAAACAAGATATTCTCTCTGAGTTAAAGGAAAAACTTTAGGATGGACCTACTGACCATACAACACGAGGATTTCACGATGTACGTCGAATGTACGAAGTTCGACGCTATCTGGAATAAGGCGAGGGGTAATGTAGGAGAAGAGAATCTTCTTTCTACTTATACCTGGTCGGAGGGTGTCGTAGAGGTTAAGCGAAACGATGTGCCTATTGCTAAAGGAGAAAAAGCACCTGCCGTGTTCTTCGACAATGCAGAATACCCGATTTGGGTGGATTTTAACAAGGATGTGACTGATGCTCAGTTCGGATCTATGCTACAGAGTGATAATGACAGATTTACCTTTAGGAAACGGACATTGGCCGGCTTCATCAACTATGGCAATGATATCGGCAAGAGCGAACTGAACTTAGTTTATCAGATAGGGAAGGAGACGAAACGCTTCACATTGGGCTATGAGGTGCTGAGTACGAAACTGAACTATCATGAACATTGGCGCAAAATCATAGACGACATCGAGCAGGAGTACAGAATGCTGTCGCTCGACTACATGAAGCGCACTTTTCATGGTTTTACACCTGACACTACAGGCGAGACACCTGAACTGATATGGTGGAGCGTATTTGCAGGAGAACAGCAGAAATTCATCAAGGCTTGTAGGAGTATCATTGAGCGGCCTCGACATAGGTTGCATGGTTATGAGGTGTATCTGCGAGCAGACAAGTTGAAACGTGTTCCAACGCATATCGAGAATGAATTGGCAGAACATCGGAAAGAGACGGCTCATCTGTATAGGGTGGAAGAGCAGATACAGTCGAACGATACCCAAGAGAACCGCTTCCTGAAATATGCGCTTGGGCAGATAACAAGAAAGTATGAGTCGCTGAAAGAGAGAATAGTATCTATCAATGGTTTGGCGGAAAATAAGAAAAAGGAACTGTCCGAGATACAGGCTACACTGAATCATCTGCAACGAAATCCGTTCTTCAGAACGGTGGGAAGATTCAAAGGATTGAATCAGGAAAGTCTGGTACTGCAAAGGGCTACAGGATACAGTCAGGTTTATACAACATGGAATCTGCTTCGGAGAGCATATTCGCTGAATGATGGCGTCTATCGCTTGCAGTCAAAGGATATTGCCACACTATACGAGATATGGTGTTTTATTGAAGTGAGCCATATAGTCAGGGAACAACTTGGTATCAGCAAGGAAGATGTCGATCATCGGAATCGCATGGAGATGAATGGTGTGTTCACTTGGGAACTTGGCAAGGGAGAACACTCGCGTATTCTGTTCAGAAAAGACGGTGTGGAACTCGCGGAACTGGTGTACAATCCCAAGCATTCAGATAAGGATGATGAATATATCAGTATGCCAAATATGTATGTGCCTACTGTTCCACAGAAGCCAGACATTGTGCTGCAGTTGACTAAGGATGACATGCAGAAGGGCATGAAGATGACTTATCTTTTTGATGCGAAATACAGAATTGACGGGAATGTGAATGGAGTGGATACGCCTCCGAATGATGCCATCAACCAGATGCACCGCTATAGGGATGCCATCTATTATAAAAATTATGATGGCAGCCAGTTGAAAAAGGAGGTCATTGGCGGTTACATCCTGTTCCCGGGTGATGGCGAGCCACTGAAAGTGGCAAAAGCCCGATTCCAGAAGTCTCTAAATGAAGTGAATATCGGTGCATTTCCGTTGAGGCCTAAAGATGAGGAAAACCGTAAGTTGCTGGAGAAATTCATCAAGGAATTGATTGAAACGAATACGTCAGGGATTCTTAAAGAGTCGATACCTCAAAAAGGGCTTTTCTATCAGGAAGGCAATCCTGTCTATCTGGTGATTTCTGCAAGGAATCAGTATAATATAGGTGTTATCGATGATTTGATAGAAGGACGGGCTTGCAAGTTCTGTTGTAGCCATAATGGGATTCGGGCAGATATAGATATAAGGAATATAAGATATCTGGTGCCTGTGATTGGGCATGAATTTCATGGCTATTATGAAGTAAAGTCTGTCAATACAAGAATTTTTGAGGGCTCAACGGATCCACTTAGGATGGAATTTGAACTTGATAACTATAGGGATATTGGTTCAAAGGTGGAGTCTTTGTTGGATGATTCTACAGGAACTTCTTTAACTTATACGGAGTTGAAGAGACTTTGTGAAGAAAGCAAAAGTTGATTTATGGATAAAACTCTTATAGCGCAATTAAAAGAAATCATGTGGAAGATGGCAAAACGGAACTGTTGGAAGAACTGAAGTGAAACGGATAGAGGTCGTTGCAGCGATTATCCATGATGAGCAGGGTAGGGTGTTTGCTACTCAGCGAGGTTATGGAGATATGAAGGATGGCTGGGAGTTTCCTGGGGGAAAGATGGAACCTGGGGAGAGTCCAGAGGAGGCGCTAAGGCGTGAGATCTGGGAGGAACTGGAAACACGGATCGTCGTGGAAAGACTCGTACAGACTGTGGAATATGACTATCCGAAGTTCCACTTGACGATGCACTGCTTCTGGTGCCGTATCGAGAGTGGGCATTTGCTGCTGAAAGAGCATGAGGCGGCAAGATGGCTCTCTAAAGACCAACTTGATAGTGTTGACTGGCTGCCTGCGGATTGGGAAGTGGTGAAAAAACAGAAATGTTTTTGAGTCGTTTCCTTTGCGATTTGGGAAATAATCAGTATTTTTGCAGCATGGATAAACTCTCGGCAGAACAGCGGCATAAAAACATGGCGGCGATCCATTCTAAGGGCACGAAGCCGGAGATGATTGTGCGCAAGGGACTGTGGAGTAGGGGATTCCGATATAGGTTGAACTCGCCAAAGTTGCCGGGACATCCAGACTTGGTGATGAGGAAATACAGGACGTGCATCTTTGTGAACGGGTGCTTCTGGCATGGGCACCATATCAATTTACGATTTGACGATTTGGAATTTACGATTGAAAACTCGGAGTGCTGTAAGATACCAAATACGAATCGTGACTTCTGGGTAGCGAAGATCAGGCGGAACCAACAGCGGGATATGGAAGAGCAGAAACGCCTGGCGGAAATGGGCTGGCACTGTATCACGGTTTGGGAGTGTGAACTGAAACCGTCGAGGCGGGAAGAGACGTTGAAGTCGCTGGCGTTTACGCTGAACAAGATCTGGTTGGATGACCACAGTGTCAAGACCCCCTATCCTCTATTTGAAGAAGAAGACGGCATGCTTAAGGCGGCGGAAGATATTAAGGAGAAATGAAGTATTAACGAACTAAATATATTGATTATGGATTGGCTTCATATTATTGCTGTAGTGGCACTGGTGGTGATAGGAGGGTTCATCTATTGGAACAAGCGGGGAGCCTGAAAAAGGCGATCGCAAGCCCTCTTCTTCAGCCCTCTCCTGACCCCTCCTGACTTAGGAGGGGGAGATGCCTTTCATACTCAGGGAGATACGATTGCGACGACGGTCGACTTCGATGACGCGGACGCGGATGTGCTGATGGAGCTTGACAACGTCTGTGGGATGGGCAATACGACGATTGGCCATCTGTGAGATGTGTACAAGCCCGTCTTGATGGACACCGATGTCGACGAAGGCCCCGAAGTTGGTGATGTTGGTCACGATGCCGGGCAGCTCCATGCCCTCGACGAGGTCGTCGACGGTGCTGACACGAGCATCGAACTCAAACTCCTCGATCTGCTCGCGCGGGTCACGGCCCGGCTTCTCCAGTTCCTTGAGGATATCGGTGAGGGTGGGGATGCCCACCTCACTTGTCACATAGCGCTTGATGTCGATGGCCTCGCGCTTCTCCTTATTATTAATAAGGTCTATGACGGTGCAGCCCTGATCCTTGGCCATCTGTTCCACGATGGCATAGCTCTCAGGATGAACGGCAGAGTTGTCGAGCGGGTTCTTGGCTCCCGGGATACGGAGGAAGCCAGCGCACTGCTGGAAGGCTGCGGATCCTAGACGGGGTACTTTCTTCAGCTGGTCCCGAGAGGTAAAGGCACCGTTCTCTTTACGGTAGTCGACAATATTCTTAGCGAGGGTGGGGCCCAAACCACTGACGTACATGAGAAGATGTTGGGAGGCGGTGTTGAGATTGACGCCCACATTGTTGACGCAGCTCTCGACGGTCTGATCGAGGGCGTTCTTGAGCTTTGTCTGGTCGACGTCGTGCTGATACTGCCCTACGCCAATGCTCTTGGGGTCGATCTTGACAAGTTCTGCGAGGGGATCCATCAGGCGACGGCCTATGGAGACAGCCCCGCGAACGGTGACATCCTCGTCGGGGAACTCATCGCGGGCTGTCTTGGAGGCGGAATAGACGGAGGCACCGTCTTCAGAGACTACGAAAGTCTGAACTTTGATACCTGAACCTGATGCTATGGGATGGCTGTCGATGTCGTAACGGCCTGCAAGGACATCCTTGATGAAGTCTGAGGTCTCGCGAGAGGCTGTGCCATTACCGATGGAGATGGCTTCTATCTGGTATTTCTCCAGCATCTTCTTGACGGCCACGGCAGACTCCATCCGTTTGTTGACAGGCGGGTGGGGGAAGATGGCTTCGTGGTGGAGCAGATTGCCCTGTGCATCGAGGCATACCACCTTACAACCTGTGCGGAAACCGGGATCGATACCCATCACCCGTTTCTGACCTAAGGGGGCTCCCAGCAACAGTTGGCGGAGGTTCTCTGCAAAAACACGGATGGCCTCTTCGTCGGCCTTCTCTTTGCTGAGGCCTGCAAACTCCGTCTCTATAGAGGGCTTGAGCAGACGTTTGTAACCGTCTTCAACGGCTTCGGCAACCAGTTTTCCACATGGGGTGTTACCATAGACGTAATGATGCTGGAGACGTTGGATGCACTCATCGTCATCAGGCGATATGCTGATACGGAGGATGCCTTCACTCTCACCCCGTCGCATGGCTAAAAGGCGGTGGGAGGAGCAACGCTTGAGAGGCTCTTCCCAGTCGAAATAGTCGCTGTATTTGGCGGCTTCGTCACTGTCGGCCTTGGCCTTGACGACCTTCGAGGTGATCATGGCCTGACGACGGAAGGCGCCTCTGAGCTGCTGTCGGCTGCGCTCGTCTTCGCTGACCATCTCGGCGATAATGTCCTGCGCTCCCTTGATGGCTGTCTCAGTATCTTTCACATCGTCTTTGACGAATTTCTCTGCAGCCCGCTCCGGATCACGTTCCCGCTGAAGCAGGATGAGCTTGGCCAAAGGCTCCAGTCCCTGTTCACGGGCTACCTGGGCCCTGGTACGACGCTTGGGCTTGTAAGGGAGGTAGATGTCTTCGAGTTCGGTGGCGTCCCAGCAGTTGGCGATACGCTCGGAGAGCTCTGGTGTCATCTTGTCCAGATCGGTGATGGTCTTGACAACGGTCTCCTTGCGTTTCTGGATTTCCTTGAAACGTACATATTGGTTACTAATGGCCGCTATCTGTACTTCGTCGAGACCACCTGTCCGTTCCTTACGGTAACGGGAGATGAAGGGGATGGTACAGCCTTCGTCCAAGAGGGCGAGGGTGTTGCCGACTGCCTGTTCTTTCAGTTGAAGCTGCTGGGCTATCAGGTGCGCAAAGGTGTTCTTTTCCATACAATTCGTTAATTTATGCTGCAAAAATACGAAAAATCCGCGAGAAATATGTACTTTTGCAAACTGAAATTGAAAAATAAATGAGAAAAAGGATAATATTAACAGTGGTTATGCTATTGTTGGTATTGACCTCTGTACAGGCAGAAGACAATCCCAATGCGCGACAGGCGAGACGCATTTTTAATCAGGCTTATCAGCAGGTGTTTGGTGAACAAGGTGCAACACTGCGCTACGATGTGAACATCATCGGTATCTATAAGACCTACGGCACCATCTGGTATAAAGGAAAAAAGAGCAAGTTCGTGGATGCCAAGATGAACTCGTGGAATGATGGTGAGACTGTGTATACCATCAAGAAAAAAAAGAATGAGGTGGAGATTCACAGTGCAAAAAACAACAAGTCAGACAAGTATTCGAGTAAGTTTAAGTTCGAACCAGAAAATTTTGACTATAGCATCGCCAATGACGAAAGGGGCCTGATGCTGATATTGAAAGCTAAAAAAGGAACGAAGGGGATCAAGGAGATACATGCGCTGGTAAAACGTCAGAGCTATGAGCCTATCAGTTTGCGTATCAAAATCGCTTTTATCTGGACCACTATCAACATCTCTAATTTCAAGTCGGGTGGTATTACTGACGAGATGCTACGGTTTCCCGCCGAAAAATATAAGTATTATAAGTTTGTTGACAAGCGATGATTTCAGTAGAAGGACTGAAAGTGGAGTTTGGGGTCAAGCCCCTGTTCGAGGATGCGAGTTTCGTCATCAACGACCGTGATCGTATTGCCTTAGTGGGTAAGAACGGAGCAGGCAAGTCTACGATGTTGAAAATCCTTTGTGGGCAACAACAACCGTCGGCAGGCAAAGTCAGTGTGCCTACCGACTGTAGGATCGGCTATTTGCCTCAGGTGATGATTCTTCAAGACGAAACGACGGTTCGCGAGGAGGCTCAGAAAGCCTTTTCTGACATTACTAGAATAAAGGTTCGTATTGACAAGATGAATCAAGAATTGTCTGAGCGTACAGATTACGAGAGCGAGAGCTATCTGACACTGATTGAGAAATATACAACCGAGCATGAACGCTATATGATGTTAGGGGCTGAGAATTATGAAGCTGAGATAGAACGTACGCTGATGGGACTTGGATTTCTGCGTTCGGATTTCGAACGTCCCACTTCTGAGTTCTCTGGTGGTTGGCGCATGCGTATTGAATTGGCTAAGATTCTGCTCCAAAAGCCAGATGTGCTATTGCTCGACGAGCCAACGAACCATTTAGATATTGAGAGTATCCAATGGTTGGAACAGTTCTTGGCTCAGTCATCGAGTGCCGTAGTTCTAGTAAGCCACGATAGGGCTTTTATTAATAATGTGTCGAACCGTACGTTGGAAATCTCCTGTGGACGGGTAGTCGACTATAAGGTGAAGTATAATGAGTACGTCGTTCTACGCAAAGAACGTCGCGAACAACAGTTAAGGGCTTACGAGAACCAACAGAAGGAAGTGGCTGAAATGAAGGACTTTATCGAACGTTTTAGATATAAGGCTACTAAGGCTGTTCAGGTGCAACAGAAGATTAAACAGCTGGAGAAAATTGTCCCTATTGAGATTGATGAGGTGGATAATTCTTCGATGCATTTAAAGTTCCCTCCTTGCCAGAGAAGCGGTGACTATCCTGTTATTTGCGACGAGGTGCGTAAAGACTATGGTGCCCATACCGTATTCGACCATGTGACGCTGACTATCAAACGAGGTGAGAAGGTGGCTTTTGTGGGTAAGAACGGTGAGGGAAAGTCAACACTGGTGAAGTGTATCATGAATGAGATTCCTTATACGGGTGAACTGAAAATAGGACATAATATTCAGATTGGCTATTTTGCCCAGAATCAGGCGCAGTTGTTGGATGAGAGTCTGACGGTCTTCCAGACCATTGATAACGTGGCGAAAGGCGACGTCCGATTGCGAATCAACGATATCCTTGGGGCGTTTATGTTCGGTGGCGAGGAAAACGATAAGAAGGTGAAAGTGCTCAGTGGCGGAGAAAGAAGCCGATTGGCGATGATCCGTCTGCTGCTGGAACCAGTCAATCTGCTGATTCTCGATGAGCCGACCAACCATCTTGACATGCCTTCTAAGGACGTATTGAAGGAGGCCATAAAGGCGTTTGACGGTACGGCTATTATCGTGAGCCATGACCGTGAGTTCCTGGACGGGTTGGTGACGAAGGTCTACGAGTTCGGTGGCGGTAGGGTGAGAGAACATCTCGGTGGTATTTATGACTTCTTGAGAAGTAAGAAAATATCGGAA
>Ga0247610_10006783_pt1 | contig 11847 bp, 7 predicted proteins | sample 174DNAGHGhighgp2_FD_193483 | JGI IMG/M metagenome (GOLD analysis project Ga0247610, IMG submission 193483) | Sheep rumen microbial communities from Palmerston North, Manawatu-Wanganui, New Zealand - 1742 DNA GHGhigh gp2 | ecosystem: Host-associated > Mammals > Digestive system > Stomach > Rumen ...
TGTCATTTTCTTGGCCCCCCTCTCGGAGTTTATCGTCAATTATAACCCCGAGCACCCTATTTGGATCAAGAACGGACTGCTTGACACATGGGTACACCTGCTGTTCTTCTTTATCGCTTTCCTCATCCACAACCACATTTTAGCTCCTATCCTGGTCAAGCACAAGAAAGTGACTAAATACATTGTGGCATGTGTCGCCGTGATTGCTCTGTTCCAGACGGCCCAATGCATCCACAAACCTGATCACAGCCCCCGTAACGCTAGGCCCGAGATGGCCGTCAATCATGAGCCGCCACCTCCCGACGGGCGCCCTCCCATCCACAGGCACGATATCACCATGTTCATTATCGTGATCATGATGTTTGGCGCCAACTTGGGTGTAAAGACCTTCTGTCAAAACGAGGAGGAAAAGAAGCACCAGGCCAAGCTCAAGGAGCAGAGCCTCAAGCAAGAGCTGGAATATCTGCGCTACCAGATTAACCCGCACTTCATCATGAACACGCTCAACAACATCCATGCCCTGGTGGATATCGACCCCGAGCAAGCCAAGGACAGCATTGTGGACATGTCCAGGATGATGCGTTACCTGCTCTATGAGAGCGACAACAACTGCGTGTCGCTCAACAGCGCCATTATCTTCCTCAAGAAATACCTCAACCTGATGAAACTGCGCTACATGGACACAGTGACCGTCAACCTCGATGTGCCCTCGTCGTGCAGCGAGGAGGTGGCACTGGTTCCACTGGTGTTCATCCCCTTTGTCGAGAACGCTTTCAAGCACGGTGTGAGCCTCAACAAGCCCTCGACTATCGATATTGACATCAAGCATAAGGATGGACGCCTCCTGTTCCACAGCCACAACACCAAGAGCCACGCCAAGCATGAATATGGCGGCGTGGGACTCAGCAACGTGACGAAGCGCTTGGAACTCATCTACGGCAACGATTATTCCCTCGACATCAGTGACGAGGGCGACAGCTATGACGTGCTGCTCGACTTGCCTGCCAAGTGCCCCGAGGAATTCTCCAATGCCACCCAGCCCCCCATCTCTAAAGTCTAACGGTCCAAGACCCAACGCTAAAGTCTAACGTCTAAAGTCTAAAAAGAAAGCTATGATCAAGTGTATTGCTATCGACGACGAGCCCCTGGCACTGAAGAAACTGGTGACCTACATCAGCAAGATTCCCTATCTTGATTTAGTCGCACAGTGCCGCAGTGCCATTGAGGCCCAACAAATCATTGACAAGGAACCTATCGATGCCGTGTTCCTTGACATCAACATGCCCGACCTGAACGGCATGGACTTTGCCAAGTCACTGGAACAGGGACACATCAATGGTCCTGTCATGGTGTTTACCACAGCCTACAGCGAGTATGCCATCGAGGGATACAAGGCCAATGCCGTGGGATACCTGCTGAAACCTTACGGATTTGACGAATTTGAGGCAGCAGCACAAAAGGTCAAGGACATCTATGAAGTGCGGCAACAGGCCTTCAGCGAGGTCACCGTGGGTGACGAGGATGACGCCATCTTTGTCAAGAGCGACTACAAGATCGTGCGCATCAACATATCCAGCATTCGCTATATCGAGGCCATGAGCGAGTACCTGCGCATCGCATGTGACGACCGCGAGAGGCCTGTCATCGTGCTGCTGAGCATGAAGAAAATCGAGGAGCACCTGCCCGCATCCACCTTCATGCGCATCCACCGCTCGTTCATCATCAACCTGAAAAAAATACGCGAGATCAAGAAGAACCACGTCATCCTCGATGACGAGACCTCGTTGCCCATCGGCGACAACTACAAGGACGCCTTCATGGCCTACCTGAACAAAAAATTCCTCACCAAATAGAATATCACAACAGTTTTCTAGAAGTAATATTTTTTTTCTCATAGCTTTACTATGCGGCCCACGCGTGAAGCGCCGGCCGCTCTTGTTTTTAGACCAGTTTCTGATGATTATCCTTAGAATTACCATCAATTTGTTTTATACCATAAAAACTTTTATTAACTTTGTATTTGATAAAAGTCAGTCTGCAAAAAAGTTATGAACAAAAAGCACCAAGTATTAAAGATAATTGAGGACTTGATGGCTACCCATCAAGATGGTATCTCTAATGCTAACATCATTCATTCTCTGATATATGAGCACCCCGATTTCATAAATGATGAAGACATGAAGTATTTCAGCAAAGGTGTTGATGAAGAGACATGTGTAAAAAGTGCTTATGGTCAAGTCATCAAAAAGGCTTGGAAAGATATTGAAATAGAGTTACAAAACGAGGGTTTTACGCTTGAGCGCAGCGGGAGAAAGAACACCATCTATCGCTTTCCAAAGGAATTATCGTTCCGACCATGTGAGAGAATATTGAATAGAGAGCGCCGAAACGTAAAGCAAGAGATTTATGAGATACTGAAGAATTCGGCAGATCTACTACCTGAGTCATGGATCGCTAAATTGGGATTATTGCCCGAAGAAGATGAAGCACATTGGAACAAGATTGTCCAGTTTGACACCGCATCACTTCGGAATCATGAACTGATTCCTGTGATGTATGATATGATTAAAACCAAGCGGGTTATACAATTCAAGTATCAACCTTTTGGTAAGAATCCATATAGAGTGACCTTTATCCCATATATGCTTAAGGAGTATAATTTGCGATGGTTCGTTTGCGGTAACTCATGGAATAACAAAACTAACAAATACCAACATACAGTATTTGCTCTAGACAGAATCGTCAGCCCAATCGAAACACTCGATGCCAAGTATCAAGAGAACACACTAGATTACGATCGACATTTTAACGATGTGGTGGGCGTTTCTGTTGACATGCGAAAGGATGTTGAGGTTGTGATGATTAAAGTTGTTGATAATCTTGCTCTGGATTACATCAAAACCAAAAAGTTACACCCATCACAACAAGTCATTGGGGATGTCATAATGTTACGGGTGAGAGATAACTATGAGTTAGAAAGCAAACTGCTAGAGTTTGCTGACAGGATTATCATTCTGCAACCAGAGCATCTGCGTGATAAGCTGAAGAAACGAGCTGAAACTATTGTCGAAATGATGACAAAGAATGATTTATAGGTTCCAAATCTCAAGGAACGCAAATATATTTGGAATGATAATAAAGAATGTTGTACTTTTGCCAGACCAAAAGGAAATAGGACAAATTTAAAAAACGATGAAGATGCTGCAGACTGCACTCCGCCTGCATCTGCAAACAAACCAAATGGCGGTAACTTTTAATTGTTTTGTCTAGGCTCTGGCCTATTGTTTCTCTTTCAAAAACTTAACCACTATGCAAGAAAACGCAACCATAGATAAAAGCTGGGACTTCCTGGTCAACGCCGATGAGATAGACTTAAATAAAGTTCTGTCAGCATTGTATCTGATACCTAGTTCACGAACAAAAAAAAGTCAAATTAATGCTTACTACACATTTGACGTGAAAGGAGAAGACATTGCACGCAAGATTTTATATTTGTGCTATGAGTCTAACGGAAATGTATCCTATGAGAATTTCATTAAGGATATTGCGTTTGCGTTTAATAAGGATATTTCCCGCGAAATAAGCATCGAGGAGACAGAAGCTGCTTTATTGGAGAAAATCAAGGAAAACATATTAAAAGAAGCGACAACAAAAGAATTAGAGTTAATCAAAACCAGGTATAATATTGATTATCTTAGCACTGAAAAGGATCAAGAAACTGATTATTCTGAGAATTTAGTTAGGATATCAAAGCTTTTAGATATCAACTTGTTTACCAATAACGATAATGACTTTTTCTATAATGATCATCCTTTAGTTGCCAAGTGCTATCGTGCTGTAATAACTAAGAGCAAGAGCAAGCCTCTTCGTATCTTTTCAAGGATTTGGTGGTGGTTACGTTTTTATATTGTAGATGATTCAGATAATCAAACAATTCAAACAGAAAGAATTGAGGAACCTTTTTGGCCGATGATCTGGAGGCATTTCAAATCAATTGCTCGATTAATCCTTGTTGTTGTCTTCACTTTAGCCATGCTTCCTATCTGCCTCATTCTCATTTTAGTAATAATTCCTTTTGTACTGTTTTATGTAATAAGAGCAGATAAATTGATAGAAGAAGAGAAGGAGTTTGAACATGTTCAAAACCTTAAAATTTCACCTGTCACAATTTTATCAATTCTGATAGTCACTTTGATTTATTTGCGCAACAAAAAGAATGGAACAAATCTTAAGGATTGTATTGCGGCAATTGAAGAAATATTTGGTAACAATAGTAAAGAATTTGTTGATATGTCGATAGTTGCCTTTCTTTATGACGACGTATATACTAATCGAGCAATTAGGTTAGATGTCGAAAAGAACACATTTTACCAAGTACTGCAGGGCATGAAGAAAGAAATTAATCCTCACATCACTGATAACAGAAAATCAATACTCACAGATAATATTGAGCAAACACTGAAAATCCTGTACACCTCTATTAATCCCGAAAGGAATCAATATTATGAAAAGATCTACAATGAACAGACTAATGATTCTGATGACCCTAACCTAAGTGTTTTAATGGTTGATTATCAATTTCCTTTTACGAGGATAAAAGAGAATACTAAGTTTTTGAAATGTAAAAGTGATATATATGATATACTCAATCGCTGGTACCTTCAACTCATGGGGTATGATCTGGAGGATGTCATGATTGATCTTAAACCCGGCGACACGTTTGATGTCATTCAGATTTATGATACAGACAGAATTGATACATATAAGGATTTTCTCTCAGAGAATGGAAAATTTGTTGTCATTCGAACTGAAGCGGAAATCAATAGAGGAACTATACTGTCTGCCGTCAGTGATTTACAGCATATGTTAGGAACGCCTTTCAGCAGGCAATCTGGATACATAGACATGATCCGAATGTATGATGTCATGAATGATACAGAAAAATACAAAAGCAATGTTGAGGGCTTAATCAACTGTGTCAATATCATTCAACGAATTGTTCAATATTATGAAGGCGATTTTCCATCGACTATAAAGAACGCCAAGAAGGAAGAATTCCCTGATATTGCTGAGTTATTGGGTGAATATGTCAAGGAAAGGGAGTCATACGGAAAACATTTTTTTACAACCACTATAGTTGCTCATGGCTCTCATTGTCAAGATGCATCAATTGAAATAAACCGCGAATTGTTTTTCACATCGCTAGATGCAATATTTGGTAATGCAGAACGCCATGGATTTTCTAAAAAATTCAATCCTGGCAATCTAATTGAAGTATATACCGATCTTGTCAATTATCAATCGACTGGTATGGTTCTTATTTCTATTAGGAATAACGGCAAACCTTTTGCCGATGGGATTACCATCGACGAGTATATTGACAAGGGGCGTTTTTCAAAAGATAGCGGCCATTTGGGACTTGGCGGCTATCATGTGTATTCTTTTGCTAAAGCAAATAATGGATACCTTAACATCAGAAAAGATGAAGAATGGAATGTGATTATTGACATACTTTTACCGTTAAAGAATCAAGACATTAATATTAATAACAAATATAATTATGATGGATGCAGATAATAAAAAATTAATTAATATTCTGTGGGCTGATGATGAACCCGTCATGGGCGGGTTATTCCCGAATGAGTATAAAGAATACCTGAATCAAATTGGCATTAATCTGTTGGATGAGGCTCGTAATTCTAGTGAATTAGAGACTAAGCTTCAGCAATATGAAAATGTAGTAGATGCCGTTATCACTGATGCTAATATGCCTAAATCCGATCAGTGGGACAAATCAGATGAAACAGATTTCTCGGGATTGGTTGAAATATTGTTGCACACAATTCGTTCTTTGGAGGAAAGAGGAAAAGCTGTGCGATTCTATCTTTATACTGGCCGTAAAAAGGACATTTTAATTAATGATAAGAATATTTCTGAAGAGTTGAAGAAGATCTTTTTGGATACGGGCCGGTGGTTCGAGAAAGGACAACAACAGTTGTTGTTCCAAAAAATTAGAGATGATTTTGATAAGTTGTCTCCAGTCCAATTTCAAATTCGCAATAAATATCGTGAAGTATTTGAAGCGGCTGAACACCTTGGGACTTCTGTATCTAGTTTAATCATGGAGGGATTTCTTATTGATTACAGGAATGACAAAACCGTTCCTTTTATGAAATTCAATGCCGCTAGACAAGTATTAGAAGCCATCAATATGGGCTGCAAGGAGAAAAAAATAACTCCTGGTCACATGTCTCTTAGTTGTTTTTTGTCTTTTTTGAAAAACAAAGAACTTAATGATGCTCGATTATTAGTGGATCTAATGCCATTTCAACTTGTAAAAGAGATGGAACTATTCCTTGCTATTACCAATAAAGCCTCTCATGATGATAAACAAGTCTCAACAAATCTTAAACAATATATTGATGAATTACAAAAGAATAATGAACGCACTTACTTGTATCCTGTAATTCACTATACACTTATTGATTTGATCTTGTGGTACAATCGGACCGTCAAGAAGTATGAAAATAATCCCAACATTCGTATTTGGGAAGGCACAATAAATAAAGACATCGTTGCCATTACCCAGATAAACGGATCTAAATTTTTTGGTAAATCATGCGATTCAGACAAAACTTACTACGGATACATTAATAACGATTTTCCCTTGGTCAAAGATGACATAGTGGGCATAATTAAATGCATTGAAAATTCAAGAAAACATATTAACGCAGCAGATTACTTTGTACCCGATGATGGATATAGTATCATATAAATAGGCGATGGCAAATAGTTTAAGAATCTGGAATAAATTGCTTGGTGCAATCCTTGAAATACCAGGAGCCAAGGTAAATTGGACGAAGTTCCTTGAAAGTGAACTTCGGCAATACTGTGATGAATCTACGTTCAATGACGTACTTGATGGAAGTATTGCTTCATATGAAGCTATCTCTAAAACACTATTAGAAAAAATAGCGAATCAAAGAATAAAGTACAATAAAAACAGAGCTTCTGCCAGCTCGTTTATAATGGGTTTACCTGGTGGAATAGCCATTGCGGCGACCTTACCAGCTGATATCGTTCAGTATTATTATTTCTTATTTAAAACCGCTCAGGAACTTGCATATCTGTACGGTTTTCCTGACTTTTGTGATGCCGATGGTGAACTAACTGAAAGATCTCTTAACACACTTACTATTCTCATCGGTGTAATGTCTAACGATACAACAATGACCGCAGGTTTAAAGTTTTTATCTAAACAATTTTTTGATCAAATGCCAAAAGCGGTCTTATATGATATAGCAAGAGAAGCCGCAAAGACACTAGGTGTAAGAATTTCCCAACGCTCTTTTGCACGCTCTATCACGAAATTTGTGCCTGTTCTTGCCGGTATAGGGTCTGGGGTCATAACATGGTCCAGTTTCATGTCTGCTGCCAACCGATTAAAGAAACGGTTACAAACAAATCTGCCCTCATAATGATTTAAATCGCTACATAATAGGTTCCAATTTATAGTGGAACCTATTTAATTCTGAGAATAATTTGCTATGTCAAAATAAATCAGTTCCTTTGCAGCGCAATCTGGTTCACACCTGTGCTGGTTGCAACACATAACGCTCATTATTTAATATGATTAGTTTGGGAAACACAAGTTAAGGCAGCTCACTTGCCCCTAAAGAAGCAGTTGTCATTCTTTTTTTTAATTTTTAGTTATGGCTGAAAATTTCAACTCGAGCGTTAGCGGTGTTGCTTCGGTAGCAAGCACCAAGTGTGTAAACGATCAGCAGTGGACCAAGTACCACAGCAAGCAAGGTCATGGCTTTGCCGCTGAGGATGCCAATGCCCTGCATGACATCTTGCATGGCAAGTCGGTCGACAAGGTGGGCATGGACAATGCCCTCAATGGCGCCGACCGCGTGGTCAATGGTGTCGAGATCCAGACCAAGTACTGCGCCGATGCCTCCAAGTCGGTTGGTGCTGCATTTGATAACGGGTCTTACCGTTACAGCGGCATGAAACTCGAGGTGCCCCGCGAGCAGTACGATGAGGCTGTGCGCATCATGCGTGGCCGAATCGCAAACGGTGAAGTTCCGGGTGTTACTGATCCCAACATGGCAGACCGCATTGTCATCAAGGGTCACTACACCTATGACGAGGCTGTCCGTATTGCCAAGGCCGGCAACATGGATTCCATTAAGTTTGACGTTCAAACCCAGGCTGTTGCCTGTACCTTTGCTTGCGGATTGTCGTTCGCTGTCACCTATTGCACCGCCAAATCCAAAGGCATGTCACATGCCGAAGCGCTGAAGGCCGCTTCCAAGCAAGCGGCCAAATCTGGCGTGTCCACGATGCTTACGGGAGTTGCTGCCCAGCAACTTCTCAGGACTCAAGTCGGTCGCAACTTTGCTGCTGCTGCAACCAAGGCCATTAAGCCTGCCGTTCAGGCTGCGATGAAGACTGAGGTCGGCAAGCAGGTGGTCACAAAGACCGCAACTGCAATCGCAGGGAAGCAGGTCGCTGGTGCTGCAGCAACCAATATTGCCACCAAGGCACTGCGAACCAATGCCGTTGTGAGTGGTGTCGCCTTCGTCGGGACGACAATCCCTGATATTGTCAAACTGTGCAATGGCAAGATCTCAGGTCGTGAGTTTGCCGAGAACACCACATCCAACGCGGCCGGCGTTGGCGGCGGTTGGGCTGGCGCAAGTGCTGGAGCGGCTATCGGCTCAGTAATTTGCCCTGGAATCGGCACAGTGATTGGTGGAATCATCGGCGGTCTGGGCGGCGGTATCGGCGCATCAATGGGCGTCAAGAAGGTCTTCAGCTGGTTCTAAGCCTTATCTTTCTCACAGTTCCTCGGGCTGGACCGGGAATCAGTCCGAGGAACTATTCAATTCTTTTTCCCTTTTCATAATTCAATTAAAAACAAACTATGATGATTGGTAACGGCCGAAACCATCATCACATCTCGACGCCCTCAACGATGTCCAGATGCAATTACAGAGGCTATTGTTTTGTTTTTAAATTCTGTTTCTTATGGTAAATTCTTTTGAAGACGCTCAGTTTGCAAATGGTAATGGTGTTGACTTTGGTCAAATCATTTGTGATCCTTTTCCTAATATTGATAAGGAAACCCTTATTGGGGTTGCTGCTGGTTTATTGGTGGCTTCAAGCCCCATTGGTGGATTGATTGGCAGAGCTGTTGGCGGAGCCGTTGTAGGTATGGCTGCAGCCAAAATGGCCAAGAAATACTTCAATAAAGACACCGAATAAATGGTGTTCTCATATTGAACTTTTGGTAGAAGGGGTGCTCATTCCGAGCATCCTCTTCTTTTCTTTTATACTAATTTTAAAACTGATGACTAGTGTTTTTCATCTATTTCTTGCAAGGCAATTTGTTATTCAAGGATTTTTTGTAACTTTGCGCGTTTTTAAGCGATTATAATCTTTATTCGACACTATGAATATTTCCTATAAATGGCTCAAACGCTATATTGACACCGACCTGACGCCAGATCAGGTGGCCGAGGCGTTGACTTCGCTCGGCCTGGAGGTGGGAGCAGTGGAACAAGTGGAAACCATCAAGGGCGGCCTGCGCGGTCTGGTCGTGGGACAGGTAATGACCTGCATCGACCACCCCAACAGTGACCACCTGCACATTACTACCGTTGACCTGGGTGACGGCAACGAGCCCGTGCAGATTGTGTGCGGCGCTCCTAACGTGGCCGCCGGCCAGAAGGTCATCGTCGCCACGCTGGGCACGAAGCTCTATGACGGCGATCAGGAGTTTACCATCAAGCGCAGCAAGATGCGCGGCGAGGAGTCGCTGGGCATGATCTGCGCCGAGGACGAAATCGGCGTGGGCACCAGCCACGATGGCATCATCGTCCTGCCCGAGAACGCCGTGGTGGGCACTCCCGCTGCCGAGTACTACGGCATCGAGAACGATTACCTCATCGAGGTGGACTTGACGCCCAACCGCATCGACGGTGCCTCGCACTATGGCGTGGCCCGCGACTTGGCGGCATGGATGAAGCGCCACGGCATGGACGGCAGCCTGCGCCTGCCCAGCGTCGATGAGTTTGCCATCGACCGCCAGGACGGCGGCATTCCCGTGACCGTCGAGAACGCCGAGGCTTGCCCCCGCTATGCCGGCTTGACCGTTCGCGGCGTCAAGGTCCAGGAGAGCCCCAAGTGGCTCAAGGACCTGCTGCTCGCCGTGGGACAGCGCCCCATCAACAACATCGTGGACATCACCAACTACATACTGCTGGGCACCGGACAACCCATGCACTGCTTTGACCTGAGCAAGGTCAAGGGCGACCGCATCGTTGTCAGGACAGCACCTGCGGGTACCAAGTTCGTCACCCTCGATGGCGTGGAGCGCACTTTGACCGACCGCGACCTGATGATTTGCAACGGCGAGGAGCCGATGTGCATCGGTGGCGTGTTCGGCGGCTTGGATTCGGGTGTGACCGAAACGACCACCGACGTGTTCCTGGAGTCGGCCTACTTCCATCCCACGTGGATCCGCAAGACGGCACGCCGTTTCGGCTTGAACACCGACGCCTCGTTCCGCTTTGAGCGCGGCATCGACCCCAACAAGGTCATCTACAACCTCAAGCTCGCCGCTATGCTTGTCAAGGAGATTGCCGGAGGTGAAATCTGCGGTGCCATCGTTGACGTGAAGGCCCACGACTTCCCCGGCTTCCCCGTTGAGCTGCGTTACGACTACGTGACAAACCTCATCGGCAAGGAGATTCCTCACAAGGAAATCCGCAATATCGTCAAGAGCCTGGAAATGAAGATTACCGAGGAGGACGAAGAGAAACTGCAACTCGTTGTGCCCACTTACCGCGTGGACGTGCGTCGTCCCTGTGACGTGGTCGAGGACATCCTGCGCGTGTACGGCTACAACAACGTCGAGTTCACCAGCGAGGTGCACAGCAGCCTCTCGAACAAGACCGACGTGGACTGGCGCGACGACATGCAAGAGACCGTGAGCAACCAGCTCACCAGCGTGGGCTACCACGAGATCATGAACAACTCATTGACCGTGGGCGCTTACTACGAGGGTCTGAAGACCTATCCTGCCGACCATTGTGTGGTTATCATGAACCCGCTGAGCAGTGACCTGAACGTGATGCGCCAGACCCTGCTGTTCGGCGGCCTCGAGAGCATCGCCCGCAATATCAACCACAAGAATCCCAACCTGCGACTCTATGAGTTTGGCAACGTCTATAGCCATGACGGCAGCATCAGCCAAGAGGAAAAGGCTCTGGCACCCTACAGCGAGAGCACCCAGATGGGCATGTGGATTACCGGCAACAACCACGACGAGTCGTGGGCCGACAAGGTGAGGGCACTGAACGTCTATGACCTCAAGGCCGACCTCGAGAACATGTTCGTCAACATGGGCGTGAACCTGCACGACCTGGTCATCGAGCAGTATGAGGACGAGACCGTGAACCCCGCTCTGCGCTACAGCAACCACGGTGGCAAGGTCATTGCCGTGATGGGCGTTGTGGACGAGGCACTGGCCAAGAAGTTTGACGTGGACCAGCCCGTCTATTACGCACAGGTGAACTGGAACCTCGCCTGCAAGCTCGCGATGAAGAAGGACATCAAGTACAGCGACCTGCCCAAGACGTTGCCCCTGCGCCGCGACCTGGCTCTGCTGGTTGACCGTCAAGTGACCTACGACGACATTCGCCGTGTGGTCGAGAGCAGCGAGAAGAAACTGTTGAAGTCGATGACCCTGTTCGACGTCTATGAGAGCAACAAGCTGGAGGCAGGAAAGAAGTCCTATGCCATCAGCATGATTCTGCAAGACAACGAAAAGACCCT
>Ga0247610_10006784_pt1 | contig 11846 bp, 9 predicted proteins | sample 174DNAGHGhighgp2_FD_193483 | JGI IMG/M metagenome (GOLD analysis project Ga0247610, IMG submission 193483) | Sheep rumen microbial communities from Palmerston North, Manawatu-Wanganui, New Zealand - 1742 DNA GHGhigh gp2 | ecosystem: Host-associated > Mammals > Digestive system > Stomach > Rumen ...
AAGTATCATAATCAACCACACATCCGCGTTGATACAGTTTATAATAATCATACTCAACCACACATTCGCATTTGGGGCATATTGACACAAGCCATAATTCACGATTTAACCTTCGTGCTATTTTTAAGCCATACCAGTTTAAGTCTTTTGATTCCATGCCGCAAGACAAACATGGAATTCTATTGTCTATATTAATCATTTCGTCTTTGTCAATAAAGGCGTCTATTGATTGTAATGCGGGTTTTATTCGTTCATAATCAAACGGATAATTCAATAGATTATCGTTGTGTGGTGCAAAAAGTAAATGACAGATTTTATCACCAACTATTCGGAACATGACCAGCATATCATTGGTTTGAAGACAAGGCCGTAAATTATAACGTGTCAGCCTTACTCTAAATGCGGGCACCTTTATTGATTCAAATATTTTTGCACGCCATTCCCGACAATATTCTAATGTATCAAATTTGCCATATAACGTTTTCTCTGAATACAAGACGGCGCACACATTTTCATCTAGCAAGTTTTCGACATCAGAAAAATCTCCGCTAACTAATGCGTCCATAAGTTTCACTGATACCTTCTTGTATATATCATCTGACAAATTATCATCTATGATTGTTTTAATTCCCTGGTTATTATTTTCTATCTCCTTTTGCTTTTTAGTTCTTTGCTCTCTGTGCTTTTTGAGTATTAAACCAGGGGCGTAAAATGGCGCGAGAATCGCCAATAATACGAGTGCAGGCGGTAATAAAAAAACAATTGAAACGTGAGTTGATATTTGTTTTTTGAAAGACGTCTTTTTGTTTTCTTCTTCAAACGGAAGCCATGATTCAAATGAAGATTTTGTTTTTCCCTTTTTAAAAGAACGAATCAGATAGGTTACAATGATTACGATTCCCCAATAGATGGCAATGATTGTCCAGATTGTTGTGTTTTGCATTTTATTACCTTTTTAAGAGTTCATTTTTCTTATTACGGCTACTAAAATATAACACCCAAGTGCAGTCTTTTTGCGCGGTGGAATTTGGTGTTTAAACAAGATAATATCCAACGAATTGTATTGTAAGGATAATTGAATAATCAAGAATGGTCATTTAATGACGCATACTCTTCCAATGTTTGAACGATGAACTCTTTTCTTTCTTTTAAAAGATTCATAAAATCCTCTCTACTATTTATTTCTGTTGTAAGAGACATATGGTCTAATTGTATGGATAATAACTCTAATGACAATTTATTATAACACTCGTCTTCTTCACAAGCTCTTTTAACGATTGAGTCATATTTTTCTTTTGAATACATATTCTTGTTGTATTCTTTATTGGTTTCCTTTATTTTTTTCTCAATTTCGCATTTCTTACGTTCTATCTTATTTTCAATCCTTTTCTTTTTTTCATTTAATTTGTCTTCTTGCTTTTTTAATTCTAATAACTTGCTTTCTATATTCTCACAGCAATCATTTAATGGTGAAACTAATTTCTTGTTGTATTGAACAATTGTTTCAATGTGTTTTAAAATAGGGTTGTATATTGTTTTAATTGATGTTAAATCACCTAAAAGGTCTAAAGCGGCAGATAATTTTTCTGCTTGTATAGCCAATTGCATTTCTTTAGGGTATACTTTATACCGTTTAATCGAGTAATTGTCAATATAATTATAACGCGACACCTTGTCTTCAAAGGAAATTTTATTTTGGGTTTCTTCTTTATGATGTTCAACTTGCTCTTCAAAATATTTATCGACAAAGTCATTTATGATTTTTAAACCTTTCATCATATATTCCACTTTGTCTATTATCCATATTTTCTCAAACTTTGCTCTATCTGTTGTAATCATATCAGATATTTCTTTGGCAAACGACAATGCGTGTTTCCAATTCTCGCGCTTCGGGTAAAAATCGGCGGTATAACGCACGTGTTCCATCATATTTGACCAATGGTATTTAACCAAATTGTCGTATGGCAAAACGTTAATGCCTTTATATATAATATTTATGTAAAAGTAAGCAGCCCTACCGAAACAAAAATTAGTTTTTGCCGAAAAAGACACATCTTCAGCAATGGCATATTCTGGTTTATACCAACCGATTTCTTCACTCGAATATACTAGAGCTAAAGTTTTTATTTTGGGTAGTTGTTCCCAATAGCATTGAGCATATATATATCTGCGTAATTGTCTTATATATGCAATAACACAATCTTTTAAATACTGTTCTTGTTTTTCTCGGACTTTTTCATTAGCATATTCTGAACTTTTATTATTAGCTTTGCATTCTTCTATAGTCTGGTTCATTATGGACAGCATTTGATTGGCTAACTCTACTTGACTAATATATTTCGGAAATTTCACATCCCACACATATGCATCCGAATAAGGATAAGGCCAACAATAAGAATAATTGTGGTTGCGAGAAATATTATAATTCTTAACACATTTTTGAATATAAAAAAAATCATAGGACAATGGGTTTTGTTCAAACACATCCAATTGTTCCAATATTTCATTTGGGTGCTGAATTTTATATTTTTCAATTACATATTCATCGCCCTTTTTATTAAGCCACATTATATAATCAACGTTTATTTCCCCTTCCCCATTCATTGTTTTATGCTTTTATAATGTTTAGTATTTCTTTTGAGATAGTATTTCTTGTTACCACAATACTGACACCATCTTCATAGTCTTTAATTTTATTTGAGATTTTACCTTCGATAAAGAATGTTTCTCCATTATTTAGTTTAACCAAATTTGCTCCTGGTAGTTTTGTCAGTATCCCATATTCTTCTTTTGTTGACATATACTCACTTATCTTATCAACAAAATCAACCAATAATCCTGTGAATTTTAAATAATACTGATATTTATGTGGTAGAATATATGCGATTATGGTTTCTTGATATTGCTCGCGCTCACCGCCCCTATGGTTTAGATTTCTGCATTGATAGAGTTCATTTAATTCTTTGTACTTTAAATCAAAATTGTATTTATATGGTTTTTCTTTAAAATAAACAAAATACAATATGGCACGGATTCTTTCATTAAAATACAATTTCAACAAAGGCCATTCTTTGCGCTTTTCCAATTCATATTTAATGAGACATTGTATTATGGGAATTGACGCACCATAATCATCTGTAAAACAACTATTCCCATTCTTTTTGTTATTGTAAAGATTTATAAAATTAGGATTCTTACAAAACCAATTAGTAATGTTTTCAACTTGTTGAAATGCTGCAAGACAGAAGTCCTCAAAGTTATTATCCCGCTTATTACGCTCCATTCTACAGAAATCATCCACAAGTGATGGCGCAATTTCCTTTATCGGAAAATCCTTATAGAACTGTTCTGCCTGTTCCCGAATCACCCTTTCGATACAATACTCATATATCTCATCGATTCTTGTATCACTAACACCACCAAACCTTCTCCGCAACTCTTCCATCAGCCACGGGTCGGTTTTGGCGTATTGCTCAATCTTGTCGATATGGTTTAAAATTGTTTTTCTGTTCTGCTCATTCATAGTATTGTCGCGCGCTTTACAATTTATGATTGATTGTCAGTCTCTATCAAGTTTAAAAGTTCTTCGAATTCTAAAAGTATGCTTTTTTCATCAATCTGCGACGGATTGGTTGCAACAATGCCTGTTGCGCTTGTACTTTTTTCGTCAGCAGGTTTTTTATCTATCAGGTTTTCAAAACGTTTGTTCAGGTTCCGATAAGTGCTGTCATTGCCACCTTTAACCATTTTCATATAATCGAGTTTGCCTGCAATAATGTTCTCGATATGGTGCTGGCCATTCACGTTTTTGGTTGGGCTATAGTGCTTGATAAACTCATTTTGAGCCGCATCGTGGCCTTTCAGTTCCCAATTGTGCAGCATTGCGCGCAACTGTTTCACATATTGGCGGCTAACGTTGGGTTTGTCGTTCACCGTAAGGCCTGTAACCTCTTGGCGCTCACCGCGGTGGCAAAGGCGAGTTTTGTCGGTATTTATTGTGAAATGCTCCTCAACTTCGACAATATGGCGCAACGATTGGCAGAAACGCCCGTTCTCGGCAAACACGTTTTGCATACCGCTGAAGGTAATGTCGTCGGCATAGCGGGTGTAGCGCAGATTGTAGGCGCTGGCAAGTTTCAGAAGTTTGCGGTCCATTCGCTCGCAAATGAAATTGGTGATTGTGGGCGAAGTGGGCGCTCCCTGCGGCAAAACGTTACGGCCTTCGGCATTGGTATAGCAGCAAAGGTCGGTTACAAGGCTGGCCACATCGGTGTTCAGGCAGAAAGGCTTCGACTGCAGGCGCTTGAACAGCCGCCCCGACGCTACAGACGGGAAGAAATCCTTCAAATCGATATTGTAGACATACTTCTGGCCAAGGTGCACTTTGGCTCCGCTGACAACCGAGCGCCCTTTGGCAAATCCAACGGCGGCGGCATTGGGCGTATAGAGCAGTTGAAACAGGTGGTTCAGACACTGCTGAATGGTTTTCAGTGTGGGGTTGGGCGCATCAATGGTTCGGAACTCGCCTGGTTTCTTTTTGGGTATCTGAAACTGCACATATCGCTTTGCGTTGTTCGACGAGTAAGCGTTGTAGTTCAATTGCTTGGCGGTGTATGGTCGCGCGTCATCGCCAAAGCAGACTTTCGCCGTGGCATTGAGCAGGTTCAACAAATCATCTTTGTCTTTCAGCCCGTTCCACAAGTCAATCAACACCTTGTTGGCATCAACTTCGGCTTTTTCTTGTGGCTGGGCACTATCGGCATCCTCGAAACGAAGTTCGGATAATGCTCCGAAGAGTTCCTGCAAGCCATCGCCTATAGTATGAATGTTGTTGTCTGCCATAAGGGTTAATTTTCAGTTATTCAATTCAATATCAAAAAAAACGATTGCCGCACCCAGCAGATTACTTCAGGTCGAACATCTGACAGTTATATCTATAATCTATTATATAATATATAATATCAACAAGATACAACTGGCACGATTCTCGGGTTACACCGTACCCAACTGACATTTGCAACAATGCGCGCACCGTGGTGCCGCATCGGCCTGCCGATTACAGCAGGCGTGCCGTCTGTTGCCAGACGGCGTTCTAATTCAGGTGAGTGCGACAATCGTTTCAAAGAACTTCAGCGAAGTATTTTAAAGAGTTCTTCGCTTTTCTCTTTCGTTTTCGCTTGCTAAAGTACTACAATCAAGTGCAATCTTTTTGCGCGGTAGGGAAAATTGCTCTTGTTGAGTTGAATTTGTGTATAAACAACTTTAATTCAACATTTTATTTATCCAAATCAATCTTTCCTTTAAGATTTGATTTTGGCAACTCGGGCGTTTCTGACAATCTTAGAATTTTATGTTCTTTTTTCTTGTCATTCCCTAGATAATGTGAAACCATACGGCATGTTCCCGAATAGTCATTTCCCCAATAATTCTTCCCTTTTTCGGTATTTGCTGACAAAATAGCAGCCAAATTATTAAGTGTTTGCAAATATGAAACATCCAACCATTGTGCGTGACTTTGGAAAAATGGATACATACTATTCACGGTTGTATTTTGTATAGGGAACATCTTGCCGTTGGAATTGTCAAAAAGACCAAATCCATAGCCACTACCTATCCATAAATTATTGGAAATTATACATCTATCATGAAAAACTGATTTATGTTTTTCTTCTCCTTTTTTATTTATGTAATTAATAACATTGAGATAGATTGAGATTTTAATTCTGATTGAAAGATTTTTCTCCGAACACAATTGATTAATAATTTCTTGAATTTTATCACATTGTTCTTTATAGGACGCATTATCCATTTGTCCTGTTATTACAATTATTTCAAATTCAATATTTTCGGATAATCGTCGCGGTAATGCCTGTAATAAAATGGGTTTTAAATTCCATTCCAGTTTATTTTGCCAACTCATTGTTATTTTATCACTTCCTGTTTTTTCATCCCATTTCTTGTTATCATCACACAAGTAACCATCGATTATTATTAATGAGTTGCAAATGTTTAACTTCTTTTGGGGACCTTGTAAAAAGTTCCACCCTTTAACATTTGTATCACCCTTCCGAATAGCATAGCCATTATCAATGTATAAATGTTTCTTTTTATGCCAATTGTTTGTATTTATGACAATTATCCCATATTTTTTAGATATCTCATCACATATGTCATCGCTCCAAGTTGTTAAAATGACAGAATTGAGTATCTCGTCACCAATCGATTTTAAACCTTTTGTATCTTCACAATAACAAGGAAAACGTTCTGGGGCAGTTGTCCCTTCTTTCAATAAATATTTGAACCATTGGTTTTCTTCTTTGAACCATTGGTTTTCCTCAAATGTCCCAACTATTGGTTTATTAAAAATCAAATCTGCCTTACCAATAAATTTGTAAAGCGACAACCAACATTCCATTTGCGAAATGCTATCGGTTGTCGGTTCAACAATTTTAGGCTGTTGACTTATGAATTTATCGAGAAATTCAAATTCACAGAACACTGTTTTCTTTCTCAGTTCCATTTCCTGTGGTGCTTGCTGTTAAACGATTAAACGCCAATCTATCTGCCTCATCGAAAAATCCTACTCCAAATTTGTCGGCAAGCCTGCCGTCTGGCAGAATGTCGATTTTTTTGAGTTGTGGTGTGTAAGGACCACGTTTCTCTGCGTCTGGGTCATCGAAGTAATTCAATGATATTTTATTCAAATCAACTTTGTTTTCTGCAACCAACACCTGTAACTTTCGAATCAGATACTCACTATGTGTTTCCACAATAAAGTGAATATTGTAGTTTTGATATGCGTCAACCATCATATCTGCCAATAGCGATTGGTATTTGGGGTGCAGGTGGATTTCGGGTTCTTCAATTAGTATGGTGTTGGCTTCGCAACAAGAAGAGTCAGATTGACCATCCAAATCATTCAATCCATAATAGTTATTCCGTTTCCCTTTGGCTGATAGAATTGCTGTTTCAATTTGTAGTAAGACTGCAAACATTTGGGTTATCCCATAGCCTTCCTCAGCAAGCAAGTGACCTTTTTGGTCATCTTCAGTTTTGTACAACCGAATGGTAAAGCCTAAACCTTCACCAACCTGCTCCATTTCAATTTTGTTACCTATTCCAATTTTACTTATCCATTTATTCAAAAAAGCAAACGGCTCATATTTCATAACTCTTTCACGAGACTCTCGTTCTTTTTCAAAATAATTTTTTAAAAGTCTTGTGAAATCATCATCTACATCCAACGTGTATAGTCTTTGAATTTTCGCACGCGAAGAACTTGCATATTCCATGTTGTCGACCACTTCTGTTGTCAAGACTTCCAAAATCAAATCTTCAACAAACGTATGCAATAAGCGGGAAAACATAATATGGCTATAACGATTGAGAGTGTCTATGTAATAATCTTTCTCTTGCTCATGTAGTTGGCTATTCCATTGCATAACGCAATCGTACAAAGAGAAGAATCCGACTTCTTTAACTTTATCAAACAATGTATGACTGCCGTCCCAACTAAAGGAATCTCTTATAAGTGAACTCATTTTTGTTATGCTGAATATATCATAATACCTGGCTTCCTTCAAAAATTGATTTTCATAATATTTGAAGTAATCACCAAAGCAAGTATAATCTGACGCAACAAAATCATCGATTACGATATTCGTATACGACTCCAATCCTTTAGGGGCTGAAGCAAATTGTATATTATTACTTATCCATTTTTTTACTTTTTCTTTTTCTATCTTGTTCAAATCTTCAATTATTGGAATCATGAACAACGAGCCGTTTCTTTTCGACCAGGAAACGATTTTAGGATTGGCACTACAACGAACTATTATTGGTTTTTCATTGTATGCAGTTCGCACATAGGCACATACATCCTTCTTATAAGCATCGCTGCATTTGTTCAACTCTTTTTCAATATATGCTTTTTGTTGATCAAATTCTTCTTTTGTAATGCTCTGTTCGCATTCATACGCACCAATCAAACCGCAATAACAATGCACCAAATACTCAACTATCAAAAAATCAAATCCCGCATCTTTAATTATATTGAAATTTATGCTGTTATCATTGTCTTTATCTCTGTCGGTTGAGAAGAATTGACCTTCAGCAGTGCTCATAGACATTCTCTTAAGCCAACCATTATTCAATTTGTCGTTATCATCATTTGCGAAAACAAGTTGTACTGTTACGTCTGTTGCAAGCATTCGAGAATAAACTGTATATTCAAAAGTCACATCGTGAATCGTAGAGCCTTCGTGAACAACTTGGTTGAAGTTGCCCAACAAAGAGTTTGGATAAGTGGTGAAATCGAGTCGGTATTTGGTCAAGTCAATTTGTTCACCGTTATATAGAGCCTTTTTAATTTGGCTCAAGAACGAATTGAGCAGAGAGACTGCCTTGGTCATAGAACTCTTGCCTGCGCTATTGCAACCAGTCAAAATGGTTATTGGCTTCAAATCAACCATAACACCGTTCTCATCAAACGCTCTGAAATTCTTTATTGTAACTTTGCTTTCCATATTGTCTCGTGTTTTTTGTTTATTCTATTGTTTCTATTTATCTCTTGTTTTGTTTGCTAAAATACTATAACAATGTGCAATCTTTTTGCGCGGCAGAAAGTTTTTTCATGAATAAATATCATCAAATTCATAATCGCCGAAAACTAATTCATTTTCAAAGACTTCTGGTTCGCGTTTCTCTGGTCTTTTCCCTGCATACACGGCAACTTTGTTTTTCAAATCAATCAGTAGGTTGTTCTCCACTATAAATGGTGTACCCAACAATCCGTGAACATCGAATCCATAGGTGGTTTCCAAATCGAAAATGTTGTTTGCAGAGTCGATTACGGAAAACAAGGTGGACGCTTGTTGGCCACAAACTTGCAATGGTAAAATTGCAGAGCCTTTTTGTGGCTCATCATGTCCATCGAAAAATGTTAATGAAGCGGGCTTGTCAATAATAACTGCCGCATTGAGCCTTTGGCAGGTATTCTTTTCAATCACGTTGTCGTTGGCGCCTGTGTCCAATACAAATAGCAATGGTTCTCCTCCACATTCCAACTCTACAATTGGTATGCCTATTTCATCTATGCCACTTAGCCATATCAAGTTGTCCGTGTTGTTTGCCGTTGTTGTTTGTTGTGCTGTTTTCATTCTGCTAATTGTTTTGGTTTGCGGTGACAAAAGTAAATCTCCACTGCGCAGTCTTTTTGCGCAGTGGAAAAAGATTATCCCAACCAGTCAAAATCTCCGTTAAAACCATCGGGCATATCGCCGTACATGCCATCGGTCATTGCATCCCAGGTGTCTTCCATCCAGTCGTGGAGGTCATAGTCGTAGTTGTAACGGTCGTAGTCGACGTAGTTGTCATCATCGTCGTCGCTATTCAGGTCGGGATTCAAATCGCTGAACCACACACTGTTTTTTGAGCCGTCTTTCTCTACGGTAGTTGAGTTGCGGTCCTTGCCCAAAAAGTTCCAAATGTTGTCGTACTCTACGGGCAACACTTCTTCGCCTTGCTCATTAATTATTCCCCACTTCTTACCATCGGTGCCAACGCTGTTCACGCGTGCCAGGCCATGGTCGAAACCGTCAATCCAATCGTACTTGCCGAATGGGACAATCAAGTTGCCTTCAAGGTCGGTCACACTCCACTGGTAGTTTGTGTTTTCAATCACTTTTACGTTGTCAAAAGTTTTCTCCGATAAGTTGTTTGTGTTTTCCATAGTTCCTCCGTTTTTTGGTTTACGGCGGCAAAAATATATATGACTAGTGCAGTCTTTTTGCGCAGTGGATTTTTACTTTATTAATTCTGACTACGTGTATGTTTTTTTAATAAGCCTATATCATAAGCGAAGTTTGGGCTTTGGTGGCGACAAAATGTCAAGTGAGAACTTCAAATTTTTAGTGTTTGTTCATCCTACAATCCATTACCAACCAGCGCAAGACGGGTATTGGTGAAAATTTTTTCAGCCAACTTTTCTTGTCCAACGCATCCTGTTGTGTATACTGTCGAACTGTAATCGTTGAGAAAGTGCTTGAAATCCTTAATGTTTTCGGGGCATATTGCCCATATACCAGATTCATCCATTAGTTTTTGACATTGTTCTCTGCTTCGACATGAAAGGTAAATGGTAGTAAGATTCTCATCTTCGGGCGTTTGAGACAACATATCATCAACCGTGAAATCTGACAGATACAAATTCAATTCGCCAATCTTTTTCTTTTGCCAAACAACAAATAGTACTTGCTCAAAAAATGTCATTTCGAACGGATTTCTATCATGTGAGTAGACCAATTCAAATTGCCTTATGCTTACATTTAAATGTAGTTTTTTGCCAAAACTCAAAATATACTTCTCCAAGCAACGCCACAATTTGTATTCTTCATAATCATCGCTTGAAATTATTCCCGCCTCGCCCTTTGAGAAGCATAATTCCAAGAAATCTTTTTCGCAAAATACATTCCTTAGGCTATTCATAGTTCCTCCGTTTTTTGGTTTACGACGGCAAAACTATTTCAACATGGTGCAGTCTTTTTGCGCGGTGGAATATTTCTCACTCATCAAACGGGCTTTTTCGGCAATTATTTCTCTAAGAGGTTGTGGCTCAATTATTTCAATATCGTTGCCAAACGACAACAATTCGGCCACCAACTCTTTGTTGATTCGCATTGGGAAGGTTATGGTGTGCGTCTGGTCATCGTGAGCCAACACTTTCTGGCACTCGCTGAAGGGCTTTGTTTCTATGTACGGATAGCGCGAGTTGTCAACCTTCAGCACAATGTGCTCTACTGGCGTATTGGTGACAGACACGCCCATTGTGTCGGCGAAATAGGCGGCCATATCAATCTGCGGCTGGCGGAACTTGGTTTTCCAAAGCCGAATGGTGCGGATACGGTCGAGCGGATAGGTGCCAATGCTGTCGTAGCCGTCGGTGGCGGCCAGCAGGTACCAACGGCCGTTGTACTGCTTGAGCAAGTAGGGGTGTACGGCAATGGTTTTGGTCGCGGTGCTGCCAAACGAGCGGTAACCGATTTTTATGGGCTGCTGGTTCATAACATATTCGGCCAATTGGCGGAAATGGCCAATTCCTGCCAGCAAATAGTTGTTTTCGAATGCGATAGACGGTGTTTCCAAATCGACCGACTGGCCTGCCGCCATACGTTGCAGACAAAGGTAGAGCCACTGTTGCAGCGGTGTCGAAGTCTCAATGTCGTCGACAATCGGGCGTAGCAGGTCAACGGTTTTCCTCACTGCCGACATCTCGCTTTCAGATAACGACCTGCCTAATGGCAAACGGAATGAAGTGTCGGCATACCTATAATAATTTTGTTCCCGTAAATCGCTGTCGAACTCAACATTATAAGGGGAACTTTGAAGCAGTTGAACATCGTTCTGCACACTGCGCCGACTGACTTCTTTGCAGTAAACATCCATCATTGCGTTGTTCACGGCCCTCACAAGGTCGCTCATCTTATACAACCTCGACTCGTCGCTAAAGCAACGGTCAAGTATCTGGTATCGAAGCAGTTGGTCTTTGTTTTGTGGCATATGTCGTTCATTGTAGCAAACCAATGTAAAGTTAAAGTTTTTTGATTTCTGCAACCATCAGCAGGCATTTTTTAGGGCAGTTGCAAAAAGCCAACTCCACAGTGTCGCCACTCGCAAATTTTCCATATCTTCGCAATTGATTTTCAAACGCATTTGAGATTCAAGGCTATGAGCAAATATGAAATACCATTCTTAACTGCCTGCATAAACGCTTTTGGACAGCGGTTTGCTATGACACGGCAGGCTGCCTACCGCTATCTGCAAGAGCATAAGGATTGGCATTTCTGATA
>Ga0247610_10006786_pt1 | contig 11845 bp, 7 predicted proteins | sample 174DNAGHGhighgp2_FD_193483 | JGI IMG/M metagenome (GOLD analysis project Ga0247610, IMG submission 193483) | Sheep rumen microbial communities from Palmerston North, Manawatu-Wanganui, New Zealand - 1742 DNA GHGhigh gp2 | ecosystem: Host-associated > Mammals > Digestive system > Stomach > Rumen ...
GTGAAACCCGTGAAGCACCAGATGTCCTTGTTGGTACGCTGATGAATCGCACGTGCCAGTTCTGCGAAGCCTGCTGCCTGAAACATCGGGTCTCCGCCGCTGAAGGTGACGTTGGCATAGGGATCTGCCTCGATGATCTTCATGATGGCTTCGGTGCTCATCTCGTGTCCTTGGTCAAAGGCCCATGACTGTGGGTTATGACAGCCAGGACAGTGGTGGCGGCAGCCAGCGCAATAGATAGAGGTCCGGAATCCCGGACCGTCCACCATCGTATCCTCAATGATATCTAGTACCCGTATCATTATTCACTGTTCACTATTCACTTTTCACTGAATAAGTCTTGTGCACCGTGGTCGATGTGTGTCACACGGTCGTTCAACTCTGCGAGCTTGCCACTGTTCCAACGGTCGGTGGTACCCACGAGATAGCCTGTGATACGCTGCAGTTTGTCGATGTTGGTCGAGCCGCACTTCGGGCAGCGCTCCAGATGGTCGTCGGCATTCTCATAGCCACAATCCATGCAACGGTTACGGTTGTGGTTGACGCTGCCGTAGCCCATATTCAGCTGATCCATCATATCCACCACACTCATGATTACCTGTGGGTTGTGGGTAGCATCGCCGTCGATCTCTACGTAGAAGATATGTCCACCACGGGTTATCTCGTGATAGGGCGCTTCTATCTCCGCCTTATGTCGGGCAGAGCACTTGTAGTACACGGGCACGTGATTGGAGTTGGTGTAGTAGTCGCGGTCGGTGATACCTGGGAGGCTACCAAACTTCTGGCGGTCTTTTTTGGTGAATTTACCTGCCAATCCCTCAGCTGGTGTAGCGAGTACGGAGTAATTGTGGTGATAGTGCTCACAGAAGTCGTTCACGCGCTGTCGCATGTATTTGACGATCCTCAGACCCAGTTCCTGGCTCTCTTCGCTCTCTCCGTGGTGTTTACCTGTCAGGGCGACGAGACACTCTGCCAGTCCGATGAAGCCGATGCCGAGGGTACCCTGGTTGATGACACTCTCGATGGTATCGTTGGGTTTCAGTTGGTCAGCCCCAATCCACAGGCTCTTCATCAGCAGTGGGAACTGCTTGGCGAAGGCGGTTTTTTGGAACTGGAAACGGTCATCGAGTTGTCTTGCCGTGATTTCCAGCAGGTTATCGAGTTTGGCAAAGAACATATCGATGCGTTTCTGCTGATCTGGTTCCTCCAACATACACTCGATGGCGAGCTTTACGATATTGATGGTCGAGAAAGAGATGTTACCACGGCCGATGGATGTTCTTGGTCCGAAGCGGTTCTCAAACACGCGGGTACGGCAGCCCATGGTGGCCACTTCGTGGACATAACGCTTCGGGTCGTCGGCGCGCCAGTCGGGATCCTGGTTAAAAGAGGCATCGAGGTTCAGGAAGTTGGGGAAGAACCTGCGTGCCGTCACTTTACAAGCCAGTTGGTAGAGATCAAAGTTACGGTCTTCTGGCAGGTAGTTCACGCCCCGTTTCTTTTTCCAGATCTGTATGGGGAAGATAGCCGTCTCTCCACCGCCCACACCCTCGTAGGTAGAGAGCAGTATCTCGCGCATGATGCAGCGTCCCTCGGCAGAGGTGTCTGTACCGTAGTTGATGGATGAGAATACCACCTGGTTGCCACCGCGAGAGTGGATGGTGTTCATATTGTGTATAAACGCCTCCATAGCCTGATGTACTCGTCCTACGGTCTTGTTGATGGCGTGCTGCTGGGCACGTGCCTTACCTGTCAGTCCGTCGAGGGGTTTCTTGAGATAGTCCATCAAGGGCTCGTCGTAGAGGTCCTTATAGCTCTCGCCGTTGAGGTCTTCGAGGGCTTTCAGTTCTTCGATATACGTCAGTCGGACGTAAGGTGCCAGATAGAAGTCGAAGGCAGGTATGGCCTGACCTCCGTGCATCTCGTTTTGGCAGCATTCCATTGATATACAGGCCAGTACGGATGCTGTCTCGATGCGTTTGGCAGGTCTTGAAGCGCCGTGACCAGCGATGAAACCGCAGGTCAGGATGTTGTCCAGCGGGTGTTGTACGCAAGTCAGCGACTTGGTGGGATAATAATCCTTGTCATGGATATGCAGGTAGTTATGCTCCACTGCCTCGCGCGCCTCTTCGCTGAGCAGGTAGTCGTCGACGAAGGGCTTGGTGGTCTCCGAAGCGAATTTCATCATCATGCCTGCCGGTGTGTCAGCATTCATGTTCGCGTTTTCGCGGGTGACATCATTGTTCTTGATGTTCACGATATCGAGGAACACGTCGCGTGTCTTCGCCTTACGAGCCACGGAACGCTGATGACGGTAGGCAATATATTTCTGTGCCACGTCCTTGCGGCTCGACTTCATCAGTTCCATTTCCACGGCGTCCTGGATCTGTTCTACGGTCATCTGACTCTCGCCGCGCTGTGCGATATGGTCGGTAATCTGGTACAAGAGGCGTTCGTCTTCGCCTTTGTCCGTGTGGATCATGGCCTTACGGATGGCAGCCATAATTTTCTGTTCATTGAAGCCCACTATGCGTCCGTCGCGCTTTACAACTGTTTGGATCATATATTATTAAAGTTTTTAGTCTAAAATCGTTTGCAAAGATAGCAATAAAAAATGAAAAGCTCCCCATGCCGGGCAGCTTTTCTTTTGTTAATTTTTGCTAAGTTTTATGGGCTTCAAGCGCCTGATTTATTGCTTTGCGCTGAAAGCCAGCGCATAAACGCGCATCTGCTTGACCATTGCTACAAGTCCGTTGGAGCGGGTGGGTGAAAGATGCTCTTTCAGACCTATCTCTTCGATGAAATAGAGGTCGGCGTCGAGTATCTCCTGAGGGGTGTGGTCGCTGAGTACGCGGATGAGCAGGGCTACGATGCCCTTGACGATCAACGCGTCGCTCTCAGCGCGGAAGTGGATTTTGTCATCAGCAAAATCTGCCACCAGCCACACGCGGCTCTGGCAGCCATCGATCAGGTTCTGCTCTGTTTTGTATTTTTCTTCGAGCGGTTCCTGTTCGTTGCCCAAGTCGATGAGTAACTGGTACTTGTCCATCCAGTCGTCGAAACCGGAGAACTCCTCGATGATTTCGTCTTGAATCTCGTTAATTGTCATATTTCTGATTACTCTGATTATTCTGATTACTCCGATTACTCTGAGGCGACAAGTTTAAAGAGTTTATCGCTGGGGCGGACCTTGGCGGGGACGGCGATGGAGACGCGGGTGCCTTGGAGGGCGACGGGAACGGGGCCGTTGTCGCCATGGATCTCGTCGGCGGTGACGTACATCACGCCTGTTGTGGGGCCGGTGATAAGCATCTTATCGCCCACCTTGAAGGTGTTGGCCTCGACGGTGAACTCCGCCACTCCGAGTTTTGAGAAGTATTTCACCCCTTTGCCGATATAGACCTTGCGCTCGGTGGCGTTGGAACCGTAGTTTTTGTTCCACTCGCCCATGAGCTGGCCTTGATAGTAGCCATCCCAGAAGCCGCGGTTGAAGACGGTGGCAAGGCGTTCGTCCCAGGCGTCTTTCTTTTCTTCTGTGAAGTTGTCATCGAGTACAGACTGAATCGCCTCTTTGTAGCACTTCACGACGGTATAGACGTATTCCGGTCCTCGCGCGCGACCTTCTATTTTAAATACCCTGACGCCAGCCTTCATCATTTTATCGATGAAACGGACTGTTTTTAGGTCTTTGGGCGACATGATGTACTTGTTGTCGATGTCGAGTTGGTAGCCCGTCTCGTTGTCGGTGGCGGTATAGGAACGACGGCATACCTGAATGCATTCCCCACGGTTGGCGGAGCGGTTGGCAGCGTGCAGGCTCATGTAGCACTTGCCGCTGATGGCCATGCAGAGGGCGCCGTGACAGAACATCTCTATGCGGATTTGTTCCCCGCTTGGGCCGCAAATGTGCTCTGCCTCTACCTGACGGTATATCTCGGCTACTTGGTCCATGTTCAGTTCGCGGGCGAGTACTACAACATCGGCAAACTGTGCATAGAAGCGCAGGGCCTCGATGTTCGAGATGTTCAGTTGGGTGGAGAGGTGCACCTCCTGTCCCACCTTATTACAATACGTCATCACGGCCACATCCGACGCGATGACGGCGGAGATGCCTGCTTGTTTGGCGGCATCGATGATCTCGTGCATCAGGGGGATGTCCTCGCCGTAGATGATGGTGTTGACGGTGAGGTAGCTCTTGATGCCGTGTGCCTCGCACTCTTGGGCGATGTCGCGCAGGTCGTCGATGGTGAACGTGGAGGCGGAGTGCGCCCTCATGTTCAGTTTCTCGATGCCGAAGTAGATGCTGTCTGCTCCTGCCTGTATCGCTGCCGCCAGGGACTCGCGAGAGCCCACGGGAGCCATGATTTCAAAGTCTTCTATTCTCATTCGGGGTGCAAAGATAATAAAAAAGTAAAAAAGTAAAAAGGTAAAAAGGTAAAAAATAAGGGTGCGGGTTTACTTTTTTACCTTTTTAATCTTACTTTTTTACCTTTTTACTTTTTTACTTTTAAAAATATTTGTATCTTTGCAGAGTCAAAATAATAGCTAACGACGATATGCGAAGACTTTTTATCTTAACGGCCCTTGTGGCATTGAACATGACAGTGATGGCAGCTAAAAAGACAGTGATTAACCGGATAGATCCTACCGACTGGTATGTGGGACTGAAGAACCCGACGGTGCAGTTGATGGTCTATGGCAATGGCATCCGTGATGTGCAGAGTGTGACCACCGACTATCCCGGTGTCACGATTGATAGTCTGGTGCGTCTTGACTCGCCCAACTACCTTCTTATATATATTAATGTAAAGGACGCCCAGCCAGGGACAATGACGTTGAAGTTTGATAAGACCAAAGTGGAGTATCAGTTGAAGGCGCGGGAGATGAGCGGTGAGAAACGGCTGGGATTCACCAATGCCGATGTGCTGTATATGTTGATGCCCGACCGTTTTGCTCAGGGAGCAGGTCATAACCCGCAGGTGAAGGGCATGCGTAATTATAAGGAAGACCGCACGAAGCCCTCGCTGCGTCATGGCGGTGATCTGAACGGTATCAGGGAGCATCTGGACTACTTTAAGGAGTTGGGTGTGACGGCCTTGTGGTTTACACCGGTGTTGGAGAATGACTCTCCTGACCAGGAGAACGGTTTTTCGACCTATCATGGTTATGCTACCACCGATTATTATAAGGTAGACCCCCGATTTGGAACCAATGCCGATTACAAGCGCCTCTGTGATGAGGCCCATGCCAAGGGTTTGAAAATTGTCATGGATATGATCTTCAACCACAGCGGTTTTGAGCACCCGTGGACGCATGATATGCCCTCGAAGGACTGGTTGAATACGCCGGAGTGGCTTACTGAGGAGCAGAGTGGGAGAGACCCGATGACAGGATTCACTGCCAATGCAGACGGTTCGGAGCCAACGAAGAGTGCTTATTTGCAGACCAGCTATAAGTTGACGCCGGTGTTGGACCCCTATGCCTCGAAGGTAGATTTGAGGGAGACCACGGAAGGATGGTTTGTGCCCTCGATGCCCGATTTGAACCAGCACAATCCCCATGTGATGCGGTATTTGATCCAGAACAGTATCTGGTGGATTGAGACTGTGGGTATTGACGGTATCCGTATGGATACCTATCCCTATGCCTATGCCGATGCGATGGCGCAGTGGATGAAGGAGATCGACGAGGAGTATCCGAACTTCAATACCGTAGGTGAGACCTGGGTGACGGAGCCCGCCTATACTGCCGCCTGGCAGCGCGACTCTAGGCTTGTTGAGAAAAATTCCTATTTGAAGACCGTGATGGATTTCTCGTTCTTTGATAAGTTGAATCAGGCCAAGAATGAGGAGACCGATGCCTGGTGGAACGGATTGAATCGTCTTTACAATTCTTTCTGTTATGATTATCTCTATCCGAACCCATCGAGTGTGATGGCATTTATTGAGAATCACGATACCGACAGGTTTTTGGGCAATGGTCGTGACACGTTGGCTTTGAAGCAGGCTTTGGCACTCTTGTTGACGGTGAACCGTATTCCGCAGCTTTATTATGGTACGGAAGTGTTGATGAATGGCACGAAGGAAGTGACCGACGGCAATGTGCGTAAGGACTTCCCAGGTGGATTCCCAGGCGATATACATAATTGTTTTACAAAAGAAGGTCGTTCGCATTCCGAACAAAGTATGTTCCAGTGGCTTAGCAGAGTGTTGCATTGGAGACAGGGAAATGATGTCATTACCAAGGGTAGCATGACGCAATTTATTCCTTATAATGGTGTTTATGTGATTGCCCGTCAGTATCAGGGTCGTACGGCGCTGACTGTTTTGAATGGCACCCGTAAGGCAGCCAAGATGGAAGTTGGTCGTTATGCCGAGGTGATAGGCAAGGCTGGGAAAGTGAAGGATGTTTTGACCAATCGGTATTATGATTTGTCGAAGGATCTGGAGTTGAGGCCGCGGCAGAGTCTGATCTTGGAGTTTTAGGAGGCGATTGATTAGAGAAATGAGCGGGGCATCTTCCAAAAAGCGGAGGAGCCCCGCTTTTTTGTTGATCCGAGGTAACGTTAGGATAGGGCTAAGGTAGCGTAAGGGTAGAAGGGTAGAGGGAGGGGGCAAGAAGGGTGTGAAAAAGCGTGTAAGGAATTTTTACGAGGGGTATATGGCGAAAAAGGGGCATTTTGGGCAAAATCGTAGCAAGGGCGTAGCAAGGTCGTAGCAAGGTCGTAGCTAGGTCGTAGCTAGGACGAGGGGTAAATGAGGAAGGCGTGTAAAGAATTTTTTTGGGAGAGGGAAACTTGGTGGATTTTGGCGGTTTTGTGTTAAAAGTGTTTAATTTTAGGGGGGGGTAAAGCGGGAAAAGGTAAAAAATGATAGTTTTATCGAAATTTTATGTTAAATTATTATATTACATTATTTTTTTTTATTATCTTTGCATTGTCAAACGAATTTGAACATGCGATTTCTAACAAAGATATCCTTAACAGTTTTACTGTTATTGAGCTTAATAACCACTCGGGCCAGTGCCCAAACCTTGGCACTCCGCACCAATCTACTCTATGACGCCACGCTCTCTCCCAATCTTGGTGCAGAAGTGCGACTGGGATCGTCGTGGTCTGCCGGAATCAATGTAGGTTTGAACGCTTGGGACATTGACAAAGCCAAAAACAAGAAGTGGCGCCATGTGTTGGTTGCGCCCAATATCCGTCATTATTTCGGTCAGAAGCACGATACGCTGAATCACTATACCTTCGAAGATGGTCGTGTGGTTGGTGTGCGTCATGACTCCGTGGCTATCTATAATAGTGGTCATTATGTGGAGATGGATGCGATCTACAGTCACTTCAATGTGGGCAATACCAAGATCCCCTTTGGTCTTTACAGTGCCATTCAGGACCGTCGTTTGCAGGGCGATTTGTTGGCCTTGGGTGCGAAGTACGGTTATGCCTGGATCCTGGCCCGTGACTGGCGCATTGAGGCTGAGGCCGGTGTTGCCGTTGGTTATGCCTGGTTTAAGGAATACGACTGTGACCATTGTGGCACCTATTATGGTAAGGGTGACCGCATCTTCCTGTTGCCGCAGTTAGGTATTAATGTTGTGTATATCATCAATTGACAAAGTGAAATAATAAAATAAGTGTAAGTATGAAGAAAAGTTCATTCTTTATCTCGAGCATGATGGCTCTTACATGTGCGTTCGGTTTGACCGCCTGTTCTTCTTCTGAGGAAGAGGTGATTGACAATCCGAATTATGACCCGTTGACGAAGACGGTGAATGCCAATTTCGTGTTCAGTGTGTCTACTGGTAACACGTCTGCCACCCGTCAGTCGTCTGCCACTACCCAGTCCACTTTAGGTGAAGCGTTCCGTGGTATTGGTACCTCTCAGTTGTTCGCTATTCATTTGGCGAGTGATGGCAGTTATGTGACCACTCCCACGACGGTGATGAAGGGTTATGATCTCGGTGCCATCTTGGAGCCCAACCGTCTTGACCCCGACGGTTCCGGTATCGGTGCCAGTGGCGATGGCGTCCCCTTGTCCCATCGTGTGATCGAGTTGTCGTTGCCCACTGAGACCAACACCCTGCTGTTCTGGGGTAAGGCCCCCAAGAGCGGTACTAGTGCTGAGTCGGGTGAGATCTCCTTTGATCTGAGCAGTTCCGATATGAGCAAGCACAGCTTCTCATTGATACCCCGTATCATGAGCAGTGGTACCAGTGCTGTTGGTCAGGACGCCTTTGAGCAGTATGAGAGTCTGATTCTCTATGCAATGAACACCATTGCCCAGACCGCGATCAGTGATGAAGATGTCACTGTGGGCGGTGTCACGAAGCATATCACCTCTTTATCTTGGAGAGACTATGCCGATCTGACCGGTACTTCTATTACCAAGAAGACCACCGATCCGTTTGAGTCGACCGGTGAAGGCGATATGAGTTCCAATGGTGATATTTTGGGCGATGTCTTTGCTATTTTCCATACCATTGCCGAGGGTGAGATCCGAGGTGGTTCCGGCCCTGCTGTTGCCAATATGATGGGCGATTTGTACAATGCCCTCTACCCTGTTTCCAGTTCCTCGCCCACCACTATTCAGGACGCCGCCGCTAAGTTGGTTGGTATTGCCGTCAGAAACAATATCGAGAAATTCTTCGATCTGAATTCCCCCACATCCTGGTTGGATATCAATACTATTTTGAGTAAAACCGATCTTAATGCGACAACCGTCAATTTGATTTCGAAGGACGGTGATGTCAATTCCTTCCCCCGTATTTTCGGTGTTCCTGCCGGTATTACCCAGTTGACTTTTGTTCCGAGCAAATGTCAGTGGCTTTACGACGAGGACAGTCATTCCATCGTTGGCAGTGGTACTGCCGGTGTTAACAACTATATGTATCCCGCCGAGCTCTGTTATTTCGGTAACAGTCCTGTTCGTGTAACCGATGCTGCCAAGACCCCTGCTCAGTATCCTGACGGTGTGTCTGCCTGGGATAATGACGCCTCTTGGAGCGGTTGGACCAAGGACGGTAGTGTTCAGCCCACCACCCGTAGTGTTGCCATGCGCGATAATATCAACTATGGTACTGCGTTGTTGGAGTCGACGGTTCGTTACGGAGCCGCTGTTCTTGAGGACAACAAGAGCAACCAGATTGAGGTGACAGGTACCTCTTTCCTGTTGACCGGTATCGTTATTGGTGGTCAGCCGAAGACTGTTGGTTGGGATTACCTGGCCAAGAACGGTGCCACCTCCAGTTTCAATTATATGATTTACGACAACAGTCTTCCCAGCACTGCCATTCCGAGTTACACTGCCGGTGGCAACAAGTCGGTGCCCAATTACACCCTTGTCTGGGACAACTGGAGTGAGGCCCAGCGCGATCAAGACCAGTCGTTGGTGTATGTTGCTTTGGAGTTTGTGAACAATACCGGTCGTGATTTCTACGGTCGTGACAATAAGATCCCCAATGGTGGTACTTTCTATATTGCCGGTAAGTTAGATCCCGACCAGCGTCCCGCCAGTGAGACCACTGCCACTGATGCAGGTTACAAGAACAACAAGTCCTTGGGTATCACCTGGCCGACGAATTACGCATTGCCTCCTTATGATACCAATGGTCAGACGTTGAAGCAGCGTCGTGTCTTCATTCAGGACTATATGACGATTGCCCATTTCGTTCTGAACAAGAATTCGCTGAAGAACGCTTACGTCACCGTTCCCGACCTCCGATCCTTACAGATCTCCTTAGGTATGTCTGTTGATCTGGAGTGGCAGACCGGTCTGACCTTTGAAGTTCCTTTAGGAGAATAAGTTTTGAGAAGAGAGAGACGATATATCGGTTTGATGGGTCTTATGAGTCTCATGGGTTTCATGGGTCTGATGGGCTTGGTGGGTTGTTCCATGATCGATGAAGATCAGAGCGACTGTGACCAGCAGGCCCGTATCGACTATGAGTTACGTTTGGTGACCAATATGGAAACCGAGATCGAGACCCAGTTGAATACCGAGTCCGAGCAGGACCTGGCCAACGAGTTGCGTCAGTTCCTTTCCGGTATCTTCACCGATTTTGCCCACGATGTGGATCTCTCTTTCTACGATACTGTTGGTGATTCCATTCGTCTGCAGCACGACCAGCACATTATGGATGCCAACCAAGCCACTTACACGTTGAATCTGCCGATGCGTCAGTATATGCATCTGGCCGCTGCCAACCTGGTGAATAATCAGCAGGTCAGTCTTGTCAGCGATGAGTTCTGTCATCCCTCTATGCTTCAGCAGGTGACGGGTGACACTGTTGCCTCCCATACGACCGGTCTTTTCACCGCCCGTCAGCCGATGGATGTGCTTGGCAGTGTGGATCAGAACTTTGATGTCCGTCTGTATATGGCCAACTGTGCCGCTGTGTTAGTGGTAGACCCTCGCGATGTCGATCCCAGTGAGATGGCCGTCTACACCACCGGTTTTGCCACCGGTTATCATATCTGCGACAGCAGTTATGTCTTCGGTCGTTCGCCCATTGTCAACACTAGTTTAGTGGGCAATGCCGTTATGGGTCAGCCGTTTGCCTTCTGTTCTGTGACCTTCCCTTCCAAGCCCGGTGCCGATACCCGTACGGTGATTGAGACCGAGGAGCCCTTTATCTCTCAGGAAGGAGACGAAACCCTCTGGGAGTTCCGTGTGTATGTCCCCGAGCAAGATGTCGCGTCGACGCGTGGTCATCGTCCTATCACGGAGACCATTCTTCGTCTGAAGAAGCGTTTGAAGGCCGGTCAGTTGTTTATTTTGAAAGGCTGGTTAGACCGCAAGGGTATCTTTTATACCAAGGACAAGACCGTCGGTGTCAGTGTGACGTTAGATTGGAATAAGAATCAAGAGCAAGATGTTCCACTTTAGTTGAGAGTTGAGAGTTGAGAGTTGAGAGTTGAGAGTTGAGAGTTGAGAATTGAGAGTTGAGAGTTGAGAGATATATAGGAATGATGCTGGTATGCATGCTTCTGTTGGGCTGCACGGACCAGGACGCGCCAAAGAGCACTGTTGACGAGCTCGTTGGTGTGGACCTGTCTTTCTATGTGCCCAATCCCGCAGACATCAGTGGTTTGGATGTTGCTCCTACCCGTATGGCCGATGATGTTGTCCAGCTCTCCACCACCGGTGCCCGTGAGTTGGAAGATGTCATCATCATCCCCTTCAAGGTCCGTGGTACGATTGATATCGACGATGTTCCCAGTCAGCATCTCTCCTATTCCAGTTGGCAGGTCTTCCCGAAGACAAAGGGTCAGTTCTATTATAACGGCATGTGTCAGTTTGTGAATGGCGTTGCGTCGGTTTTGGTTTACGGTCATGGTGCCTCCGGTGAGGAACAGAACTATTACGGTTCCACCACCGCCAATATTCCTCCCGAGTTGACGCCGGCTGATATCTCTTTCGTTCCCACGCAGATTCGTGCTACCACGGTGTATGATGACAAGGCTGAGGCTTTGGCCGCCTATCTGACTGCCATTGCCAATACCAAAGGGTGGTCGACCACTACCGATTCCAAGTTGAAGGCCCTTTACCTTAATTTTATAGGTAAGAAAGATAATGCATCCGAGTACCATGTGTTTGCCGGTTCTTCGACCAGTATTCAGGGTTATGTTGACGAGTTGTACAAGGAAGTCGGCAAGTATGCCTCCGATGCCACTTTGGCTGTCGCTATCCAGGCCGCTATTGCCTCGAAGGCCACCGTCACTGTTGCCGGTGTGACCGCTTTGGACGAGAGTTTGTCGGGTTATCCCGCCAATATCGACCTTCCCGATGGTGCTGCTGCTGTGCAGTGGATCAGTGGTGAGGACCGTTTTGCTCCTCAGACCACC
>Ga0247610_10006787_pt1 | contig 11844 bp, 21 predicted proteins | sample 174DNAGHGhighgp2_FD_193483 | JGI IMG/M metagenome (GOLD analysis project Ga0247610, IMG submission 193483) | Sheep rumen microbial communities from Palmerston North, Manawatu-Wanganui, New Zealand - 1742 DNA GHGhigh gp2 | ecosystem: Host-associated > Mammals > Digestive system > Stomach > Rumen...
ATAGAAGAGAGGATCAAAGAGCATGTCCATTTTAAAAAATTAATAAATTATGAAGTGTAAATATTCGTATAATGATATGTATGAAGCTCTTACTTCTAGGTTAAATAGAGCTCAAAATAAACAAGCCGCAAAAAGAAACATAATACAAACGTTGGCAAAAGAAGACTTACAACAATTTGGTTAGTCATCAAAAAAAGCAACTCATGATATAACAACAGAGGAATTAAACACTCTTCTAGATATATATAATTAGATTGGATCTACAGAAGAAGATCTTGGAACAATGCTATCCTGGATCACTGGAAGAACTATAGAATTGGAGTAGGAACCTCTTGGTTCCTCTCCAGATTCTGTACAAGATATGCCAGAAAACTCAACTTACGTCAATTTTATTGATTCAGCATATGGAGACAGTTCTGCTAAAACAAATATGCTAAGAAGGTTTAATTCTGGAATAATTAAAGCTATAATTGTAGATTTATCAGAAAATAGAGAAATTATAGGTAATACAGCAGAACTAAATGCATAGTTAACTAAACTATAGGAAGAATTATATTCAGAAGTAGCAGAATACATAAAGGAAAAAACGGGAAAAACCCTTCCTAAAAAATTATTTGCAACTTCAGATTCTCCTATTAAAGTAAATAGAGGTCTAGCAGAAATAGATAAACTAATAGAACACACAAGTGATTCTGAACTAAAAGCTTTATTTAATTTAAACCAAAATCCAAGGACATTAAGTAATTGGAAGAAGAAAAGTATTATAAAAGATTCTGTCTTTGACAAAAAATTAAGGGCTTATAATGCGTATTTTATACTTAAAAACTTTGATTCTTTATTAGCTGACTAGTATGGATCTTTTATAAAGAATGTAAAAGGAGAACCTGGACAATTAACATCTTCAAATGATCAATATGAATTTTATACAGGAGACGACCTGAATAATGTACAAACTTGGCAGCAAGAGGATTTATATACTAAAAGTGCGTATGATTTAATACCAAAACATTTACAGAGATTTATAGAAGCTCTAGAAATTATTGACTTCGGTAGAGGAGACAATACTGTTCTTAAAGAGGGAAGACATACTGGACAGTACTTAACAAAGAATCATTTAACTTATTTTATAAAACAAATCAAAAAACAATTTAGAAATAATAATACTCCTGTAGTTTCAATAGTTTTAAGTGAAGGAGAAGATATAAGTAAAATGACTCCACAAGTATTGTTATCTAGAATTAGAACTAATCCTTAGTCAAAACTAGACATAAATTCAATGCCAAAAACTGTAGCTTATGATCTTATTCTTTAGTTAAGAGATAGACCAACTATAAATAATGTAAAGGTATTAACCTTAGGAAACATTGTCAATAACATAAGACTAAGACCTGAAATAGCATTAAAAACACTATTTGAAGTTAGAAAGAATCTAAATACACAATTTAAAACAAAAATAGAAAAACGTATATTCCAAAATCTATATCATTATTTATTTGCAGAAAATAACTCTTTATATTCATCATCTAGATTTTTATATGGAGAATTATCATCTTTATTTGATACTATGTCTATCGTAGACCACACTCAATATGATGTAGATAGTAATGGATATTTAACAGTTAAGAACTTAACTCCAGAAAATAGAGATTTAATTAGGCTTAAATTAAGAAGAAGATTTAATACTTAGTTTGTAACTGGAGAATTAGATAGATATAAGAAGAAATATGGAGGAGAATTGAATGATGTCGATGATCCTACTACAAAAAGTTCTATTAGAGAAGTATCATTTGCTGTTAAAGACTCTACAAATAAAATCGGATGGTAGTTTAATTATCATCCAATGACTGATACTTGGGATTTATGGAGACCAAATTCTGTAACTAAACAACTAGAACAATATGATGCTAGTGCTACAGAGAAGGTTAATGGAAGAACTCGTGCAGCTGAAAGAGCAAGAATGTCAGAGTAGGATTTAAGAGGCCTTAATGATTTTATAAAAGATATAATTGGGTATGACTTCGAGACAAACAAAGAATAGTGGGAAGCCTTATTAGATATTACTAATAAGACAGATAGAAATATGGAGTCACCAAGTGTTAGAGCTGATATAATAAGACAAGCATTATATACAGTACTAGATGTTAGTGTAAGAATATATGCTAATGCTTTAATGTTTAGATAGAGTAGTAATACTCCAAAGTTAATTTCTAGAATTGATTAGTTAGAATTTGGAAAATAGTATAAAGTTACCTTAAAGAAAAATAACGAATATGAACAATTTTATACTACAAAAGAAGACACTCCATACGAAAAACAAATAGAGAAAGACGAAATAAAAGAAACTGTTCCCGATATAAATAGAATAAAAAAAGAATTTGGAAGAACTGATATTATTAAACACATTAAACAAAAAAATCTTGAAACATATGTGCAAGATCCAGATAGATATGTTGTTGAAGAATTACCTATTCAAGCTTATAAACAAAGAGTATCACACTGGTTTGGAAAAGATAGTAAAGTTAAATTATCTCCAAATTCTGTATACCAAGGAATTGACTTAGTATCTTCATCAGTTTCTGAAAAATTAGATGATTTAGTAGAATTAGAAGCCCTTATTACAGGATCAACATTTAATAACTAGGTTACAACGGCTGAAAGAACTAAAATAACCGTTGGAGGAAACTCAATGTTATTTGCTGAAAAGTAGACTAGAATGTAGGAAGCTGGTAGAAACTATCATGATCCTATGGCTATTCTAAATGAGTATTTTAATGAAGGTTACGAAGGTAATAGTTATTCAAGAGAAGTAAAAAATGGATCAGAATCAAAGCAAAATAAAGACTTTAACTTTAAAGAAAACTTTCACAGTTGCTTTGTTGCAGACTTTCTTTTACCTTTATATAAAGAAGCAGTTAATAAAGAACATGGAGATGTAACTGTTCGTTTTACAGATTCTGTTAATTCTGATAAGCCAAATGTTCCAAAAGATCATATTACAGGAAGCAGAATAATGAAAATAGAAGATGTAAAGAAGAGGATTAAAGAATCCTTAGGAGATGCTTATAGAGCTACGTTCTAGAATGTATTAGATGATTGCTCAAAGTTAGTAACAGAATATAAACGACTAGCTGGAGAAGAAGTTCCTTTAAGTCCTAAAGAAAACTTTAAAGAATTTAATGCTTGGTGTAAAACTCATGAAATTACTCCAATTGCTCAATTAGGTAAGATGGTAAAAACCTATAATATAGCTCATAGAGAAGATCCAATAGCTTTTTATGAAGGAATACATTATACAATAGATAAAACCGATACTCCTAACAAAAATAACTTTTATGTAAACTTCGCTTTTGTTGAAGCTTTAAATAGGTATACTGTATGTTCAGCCGATGAAATAAAACAAAGAAGAGACGCTCTAAAATTAGCATTAGATAATGAAGAATTAACTTAGGAGGCTAAGGAAACACTAACTCATCAATTAAACAATTTAGAAAAGTTCTTTATCAATAAAACTGCAGTCAAAGATTCAACTCAACTTACTGATAATTCAATATTAGATTTAAGTTGGAATACTATTATTGAAGGACTAAAAAGTGTTGAATATCGAAAAGTTCATGAAAATAGCCAAACAGATTTCTTTCAAGACTTTATTGACTATAGCAATAAGCATTTTGTTAATAGTTTATTAAAGAATGATGTTTATTTAGACATGAAAGCTTTTGAAGAAGATCTTCAGCTTACTGACTGTATAAAAGAGTTAGCTAGAGTAAACGATATGGAAGAATCTGAGTTTAAAAAACTTTGGATGTCTCCATACAGTGAACGACTAGTTTTTGGAATATTATATGACTCTCTAGGAAACACTATTAGTAATCCAATTTCAAAAAACAAACCACTATAGTTAGCATCAAGAGAAGATCTTATAGGATTGTCAAATGATAAAGAAGGAACAATTGATTACACAAATCCTTCATTTAGTCTAAATAAGGAACTCTATTATAAAGGAGAAAGAGTATATCTAGCTATAAATCCAGTATTAGAACAATTTAATCTAAATCATTATTACTGGACATCATTATCTAATTTAGCTACTACAGGTACACATATTTGGAGTGAAGCTAAAAAAAGTACCAGAACACTAGAAGAAGAAGGTGCAAAATGGTTTGATTCAAACAAACGTAAAGTTATTAATTCAGCAACATCAACTTAGTTTAGATTAGGATCAATATTTGGAGTTCCGACAAATGTAAATATAGCTGTAATTGATGATATACGAGCTATATGTTCTGGCATACTTGGTGACACACCAAGTGTTAAACCCTATGATGGTGCTACTTTTGTTAATCCATTTATGTATTATTGGGAAAATTACTCTTTAAATAATGCAATAACTGGTATTACTAAGAAACCTATTTATGAGTTCTATGATGAACATTTAATGGCTGGAGGACTAATCAAAACTGCTTCATTTGCTTTAACTAATGAAGAAATGAGAAATTCAGATTGGTCTTAGCGAATGATGTGGAAATTAACTAATTTTAAATGGAAAGATTTAACCGGAGAAGGAATAGATCTAACTCTAGGACAAAGGCAAAATAAAGATATTGTAACTCATTTAGATGAGAACGATAAATACCAAAAACCACATTGCTATAAAGACTACATAACATACGAAAATTCAGACGGAAGCATTATTACTAAAAAAGTAATTAAAACTATTACAGGATTTGAAAAAATTGCAGGAGAAAAGAATGCATATATAATAACTACAGAAGAACTAGATGAACATACAGGTAACTTCGTAAATGGATCAAAAACTGAGTTCAAAAAAATAATAGATAGTAATTATTCATTTTGGGAAGCTCTAGGAGGATTTAATTCTGTAACTTGGAATAGTGAAGCAAAAAGATATGAAGATTCTGAAAAATCAATTGAAACAGTTGCAAAATACGCAGGAAAGATAAGATTTAAAAAGCAAGGAAATGCATGGTTCTAGGATTTGTCTAGAATTGATGAAAATGAAAAAGACCTATTAGAAACTGATGATAGATTAATATTTACCCCATTAAGAGAAGCAAATATACACTATCTTGTAACTAAGGGAGCAATCAAAAAAGGTGCTGCTAATATTAATTCTACAGAAGATTATTTCTCTGATGGTGATTTAAATTTTTATAAGATTAGATTATTACAAGCAGGTATTCAATTGGATCCAGAACATGAAGCAGACTAGTCAGAAGTTTCATTAATGACACAGGTAATGTCTGGATTATCTGATAGAGGCTATTCAACAAAACTTGCAGGAGAAGTATACAAAGCTTTGGCGGATTTATCTCAATTAGCTATAAGAGATTATTGGTCAGCTTTTAATGTTGCTTATAAAAAAGGAGATAGAGCCAAAATACAAGAATTAGTATCTGGTTTATTATTAGATGAAATAATGCAAACTAAGAATTCTCCAAGAACAGCAAATATAGCAAAAGCTATTACAGAATAGTTAGTTGAAGCAGGAAAAAGAGGAGAAGATTTAAACTTTGAAAAGTTTAAAGATATTTATCCATTTAGTGATGGATCTATTTTTGAGTTATTACAAACTACTGTAACCGCATCATTAAACAAAAAAGCAATTAGAGAAAAGATGTTCGGTTCATTATCTGTATTAAGACCATCCCATGAAATTCATAAAATATATGGAACTAAGCGATTAGGAGAAATAATTGATTTCTACGAACTTTGGAAAATGCAAAAAACTTTAAATGGAAAGTTACTGGATTTTTCTGATATTCAAATAGGAAGATGTTATACTGTAGTAAGTACAGATAAGAAAATTAATGGAAAGCTTATTAATATAAAAGATTCTGACTATTATTATAAATATAAAGAAGAATTTGCTGGTAAAGATTGTAAACTTATCGAAACAATATATTCTGACGGAGAAACTTACAATGGAGACGTAAATACTTTACGTACTTTAGTAAAACAAAACAATGGCTAGTTTAAATATTATAAATTAATCTATGCAACAAAAAATAAAAATAAAAAACCCGGAGATAATTAGCCAGAGATAATTACTAAAGTACGAATAAAAAGAATAGGAACAGTAGATGATATTTCTGATTTAAACGATGAAAAATTAGTTGGAATTCAAAGAATTAATCTTTATGGAAGAAATCTAGCATCATATAATGTATATGCTACTGCACTAACTAAGAATGGAACTAATGTAAAATTTAATAGGTATGATTTAAAAGTAGTACAAGAAGCAGTATATGATGGGATAAAGAAAAAAATTGATTCTTATATTTCTGCTAATGATAAAACAAGACTCTTAGCAACAGACTGGTATAAAATTTTCCAACAAAATAAAGTGGAAGAAGATAAATAGGATTTCTGGAAAACTGTATACAAAAAGCATAAGTTATCGGGAAAAACTGATTTACAATATGAAAAGGAACTATAGAATCAATTAACTGCAATAAGTAGAGGAAGAAAAGTAGAATTTGTAGACTCTAATATGAAAGTTGTAAGTGGAGAAGCAAAGTCATATAATGTTTCACACTTTGAAGCTATTCTGCCAATGATTTACGCTACTTAGTTTGGAATAAGAAAGGGCGATTCTTTAAATAAAATAAAGCAAGACTTAAACTTTTTCTTTAAAAGAAATTTGGAAAACTATCTTGGAACAATAGAACCAGATAGTAGTGCTTACGATATTTGTTTTAAAAGAGCTGATGGTAAACATATTTATATAAAAGTGGGATCAGGAAGTCAATTATCATCATTAGGATTTATAAATCAAAAAATATCAAAATTTAAAGATCCAGATGATAATATATTTAGAATGAGTAAATATAATAAAGGAAAGAAAGTACATGCTTTAGCTAGTATGAATGATGAAGTTTACTACAATTCTAATATTAAAACAGAAGTAATTACCACTGATAATGTAGATTTTTATTTAAAGAATTTAAATTATACAGGATTATATTTTAGTTCTAAAATTAAAAACAATGCTGCTTTATGTGAGGAAATTAAAAATTCACTAAAGACACAAGAACATAATAATAAAGCAATATATGTAAGTGATATTTTAGAAGAAAAAGGAATGGATGGATATCTAAAGGAACAAGAAAAATTAGTAACATCTATAAATGAGTATTTAAGAGCTCCATCCTCATAGAAAGAAGCAAAAGCAAATACACTACTTGCTTCAACAAATCCATTAATAAAGATGCTAAATAATACATCAAAATAGCAACATGCATCATTTATAGAATCATTAAAATTTACGGTAGCTCGTATTCCAGCACAGGGTATGCAATCATTCATGGCAATGGATATTGTAGGTTTTAATAATACAGGTGTTAATGATTGTTATGTAAGTGCTGAACAAATAAGACTTCAGGGTTCTGACTATGATGTTGATAAAGCAACATTCTTAGGACATGCATTTACTAAGTCCGGAATCTTTATAAAATGGAGTCCATTCTTTAAATTAATGTCTGCAGATCAAATAACTGAATCTAAAGTTCTCCCATTCCCAACTGGCATAAAAGGAACAGGGGTGGAAATAAAAAAAGGAGTACAAGTAAAATCCGATAGTATCAATTGGGAAAAATATACAGACCTACTAGTTGATAAAACAAAAGAGGATAATGCAGATTAGGATGAAGTAAACAAGAAAACAAACAAAAAAACTGAGGATACTTCTACTAAATATAAATTAAAAAATAATAGAAATTAGTTACTATTAGCATAGTTAATTAATGAAATAAATGAAGTTGGAAAGGCATATTTTGAGAAGAATACAGAAGAAACCGATTTTAAGTTATATTACTCAAAGAAAAACGCAGACATAGCAAAGGCATTACTAGATATAGTAAATACTCATAATTTATATATAAATAAAATGCCTATTGAGAGTAGACATGATGTTCTAAAAAACTTTATTGCATCTAGAGTTTTCTCTATATCTGAAGATCCTATAAACGCTTTAGTAGGACAAACATCAGTAGATGTTGTGTCAGAACCTTTAAAAAAATTAGGCAATAAATCTCCAATAGGATTAAAAGTTGCAGATAGTAGGCCTGGTGATGCTTCAAATCAATGGAAAGCATTGGAAGCAAACCATACAGGAAAAGATGTAATTGGTATTACTGCTTCAAATGGTGTAAAGTGTTACTTTGCTATGTCTTATGATGTAAATAATGCTATATTACACGGAAAAAATCTAAATAAGTTCTGGTTTAATAATGTATCTTTTACAAATAGAGAAACTGGAGAAATCAAAGAGTATCACTTTTTAGCAAATCCATTCCTTGATATTAATAACGATTATAAATATGATCCAAACTACTCTAAAAATAAACAATTTAAAGAATTTAAAGACAGAATGATAAATTCTGGATTAAGAGAAGATTAGTTAAAATGGTTATATGAGCGATATTTAAATCAATCTGAATGGGCTGGATCGTATATATCAGGAATTCTAACTCTAGCTACTGATAATGCTAAAGAGTTATAGTTAGCATCCCTAAATGCTGGTAAGGATTTAGCAGGCTTATATTTATATGGATTACAAATCGGAGTTCCATTGAACGATATATATGAAACTATGACTTCACCTACTGCTCAAGTACTATCTAGAATTATGAAGTCTGATATATTTGCAAAAAGTAATTTGCCAAAACAACTAGATAGGGTAATTAAGTTCTTAAAAGAAGATGTAAACTTTAAAAGAAAAAATAATGACTCAGACGAAGAGCGTTGGGATGATATTCTTCCGAGAAGAAAAAGTAGTAGAGATAAACTATTAGCTGATATAAATGAATACTATAAGAAAAATAATTTAGAAATTGAAGGATTAAAAGATGCTAAGACTTTTGATGACTTAATAAAATTAAAAGAGTCCACTTTCAATTAGACAATTATAGAACTAACTAAAAGAGGAGAATTTGATAAATACATATTAAGATTAAAGCATCTCAAAAATAAAATATTAGACTTTAATGACTATAGAGACAGTAAGCAAAAAGAAAACTTAGATCAAAGAGATACTTATAGAGGGTATTCATGGGGTGAGGTAAATGCAAAAAATAAATTAGATAGAATATTACATCATGCTGTTGATATTTATGAAATAGCAAAGTCACATTAGTCAGAGAACTTAAAAAGTGATATATTTGCAGATATGAATAACATAAAAATGTTAAATGATGGTTTTTCGGAATTAGGAATTTTAAGACAACTACTCGGATTAAATCAAGGAATAAAAACAGTATCTGCGGATAAATTAAAGTTTTATGAAGATTTTGCTAATATTATTATAAAGAGAAAAAAGAGTATTGGATCCTACAGAAAAGCCAAAGAAGCAGAAGATAGGATCGATTTTTAGAAATTCTTTACTAATACAGAATATAGAAATAAAAAAATACAAGAGTATGAGGATATAAAATAGTCTATAAATCCATTACTTATAGTTACAGAACTGCCTCATTTTAATGCATACTTAGAAGCTGCTTTTATTGATTATGCCATATGTGGAGTATCATCAAAATTTAGACTAATGACAAATTAGTTTATGCCTATTATTAATAGAGAATTTAAACCTAATAATGCTGGACAACGTGCAAGGTACACAAGAAGAGCATTAGATTTTATAGATGGTTTAATTACAAATAAATGGTTATTAGAACAAAAAGCAATTAAACTACCAAAGGGTTCTGTAGCAATAAAAGCTGATGGAACCAAAAAAATTATGACAACTGACTTTTATATAGAGTTAGGAACTTAGGAGGGTAATGCTACATTTCTATATTGGATGAATTAGGAAGTAATTCCTAGACTGAAGGAAGGAAAATTGTATGGAGAGAATTTAAAGAACGGTAAAACTATTGTAACTAGAGGAGGAGACGAATCTGGAGCTAATTTATTTTTAAGAGATTTAATTCCAAATTAGACTAATAAGACCTATAATAGAAATAACATGTAGACTTTCTCTCTACCAATAGATATGATTCCAAAATCAGATACTGATGCAGATAGACTATCTAGATACAAAGTAGACTTTTAGGAATTAAGAAATTATGCATATTAGATCAATGAATCAGATAAATATGGAGTTATTGATTTATTTTTCTATTATAACTTAATAAACTTTAAAAATAGAGGAGGAGATCAGTCACTAACCTCTTTATTTGATTCATTAATTCAGACTGGTAATAGTCCTATTTTAAAAGATTATATAAGTTTTGTATCTCAGTTAGATAGAGAATATGACTTTCAAGAAGGAATTGATTATTCAAGAGAAACTTTCTTAAAATACATAGCTCCAACAAATGAAGAAGTTGGAATAAAAAGTGCTGGAAGTTCAAAAATTCCATATTTATGGTATCTTGATAAAAATACTATGAAGTATTCATTATTAAGATATGATTCGGAACCAGCAAATGAAGACATCTTTGGAAGAAACAATTTTACTGAAAGTAATATGTATCGACCAGAGGTATTTCCTGTAAACTTTAGACAGGGAATCGAGTTAAATAAAGAATAGAAAAATTTAACTCTTGGAGATTTAACTATGGATTTAAAAGTAACTAAGAATAGAAATAACTTTTAGTTAGAGATCTCAAATGTAAGAGCAAAAACTGAATCAGGAGATTCTCCAGACGTATCAAAACTAAATGAAAAGATAATAGGAGAGAAATTGAATAAATTCTTAAAGGTATCTAATATAGATGGACAAAATAGATACTCTATTAATCAAGTTTCACTCTTAATATATTTGTCGTCAAAACGTAGAAAAGAATGTTAATGTTATGAACTTTTGTAATATAGAATCGGTAAAAGGAGTTTAGGAATTACGAAAAACATCTACTCCAAAAGATGATAATCTTTTTTATGCAACTGTAGATAAATGGTTGTATGATTATGGAAGACTACCAAATGCAGACGAGTTTCCATCCCTAATAGGGGTGGACTCTCTGCATTATTTAAAAGATACATTAAAATTAAGAGATTTAAAAAGTGGATTTGGTGTAGATACAAACGAATTATATAAATATACTGGAAAAAATAATCCAGAGTAGGCTGCTTAGATGTTGGGAGAATTACATAAAGATTATAACTTTAGAATAATTGATCTTGGAGAAACATCTATTATACAACTAGAAAAAAGACCTACAGAGGATCCAAAAGAAGTTGATATATTACCTAACTTACCCACATCTCCAAAAGCCGTTGGACATTTAATTGATAGAATTAAAGAAATTCATGGGATAAATATTCATGAAATAACAAATAGAGACGTTGCATTATTAGAAGATTTTCCTGGAGCAGTATTTTTAAATGGATTTATTAGAAATGGAGAAGTGTTTGTAAATACGGACAATGCCACACCAAATACAGAACTTCATGAATTAATGCATCTTTTTATGGGAGGTGTTAGGTTCCAGAATCCTTATCTATATTAGAATTTACTTAATATAAGTATGAAACATCCAGAAATCTAGTATAAAATGAATTAGTTCAGACACAGAACTGAAATGGATAGAGCCGAAGAAGTTCTAGTTGAAGAAGTATCAAAATATTTACGAGGAGAAAATTCTATATTAAGTACTTTAGATAATAGAGACAAGTATGAACTAGACTATTGTATTCGCAGATTACTAGATACGATGTTAAATGGAGACTTTAGTAATAAAATAATAGGCTCGAATATACTATATAAATCAACATTAGAAAAAGTAGCAAGAATAGTTAATTCAAGAGAAGTATTCAATAATATTTCAGAGGCAATGAAGTATGGATACACTAACAGAAGTCTTAATAATTACAAACAAAAATTAC
>Ga0247610_10006790_pt1 | contig 11841 bp, 8 predicted proteins | sample 174DNAGHGhighgp2_FD_193483 | JGI IMG/M metagenome (GOLD analysis project Ga0247610, IMG submission 193483) | Sheep rumen microbial communities from Palmerston North, Manawatu-Wanganui, New Zealand - 1742 DNA GHGhigh gp2 | ecosystem: Host-associated > Mammals > Digestive system > Stomach > Rumen ...
GAGGCGCACCGTACGCAGGAACGCGAGTTAGGTGTGAAGATGCGTAACGCGCTACCGAACGCGTATTTCTTCGGCCTTACCGGTACACCGATTAATAAACGCGAGACGAACACCTTTGCCACCTTCGGTACCGATGTGGACGAAAGCGGTTATCTGTCGCGTTATAGCTTCCAAAACTCTATCGACGATGGCGCTACGCTCGAACTGAGTTTCAAGCCTGTGCCGGTAGAACTGAAACTGGACGAGAAGACCTTGCAGGAGGCGTTTGACAAGATGACGGATATGATAAGCGAAGAGGAGAAAGGCAAACTGGTTCAGAAGACCAGCATAGAGGCGTTCTTTACCGCTCCATCGCGTATCAACCGCGTGTGCAACTTCATCGTACGGCATTTCCGTGAGTACGTGGAGCCGACCGGACTGAAGGCGCAAGTGGTAGTCTATAACCGCGCTTGCTGCGTAGCATACAAGAAAGCGCTGGATACGCTGCTCGGCACGACCGACCAGACGACCATCGTCATGCACACCGGCGACGACAAAGGCGGAGAGTACCAGCAATGGCGTCGTTCGCGCGACGAGGAGAAGCAACTGCTTGATCAGTTCCGCGATCCGCTGTCGCCGTTGAAATTCGTCATTGTGACGAGCAAGTTGCTAACCGGCTTTGATGCTCCGATTCTGCAATGTATGTATCTGGACAAACCGATGAAGGACCACACGCTGCTGCAAGCTATCTGCCGTACGAACCGCAAATATGATTCGCGTAAGCAGTTTGGGCTGGTAGTGGATTTCGTAGGAGTGTTCGACAATGTGGCTAAGTCGCTGAACTTCGACGAGAAGTCCGTCAAGACCGTCATCCGCAACATACAGGAGATAAAGAATCTCATTCCGAAGTTCATGCAGGAGTGTCTGGACTTCTTCCCGAACGTAGATAGACAGGTCGGTGGCTTTGAGGGCTTGGCTGCTGCGCAACAATGTTTGTACACAGCCGACCTGCGCGACCGTTTTGCGCAGCACTATATGCGTCTGCACAAGGCATGGGAAGCTGTTAGCCCGGATGAGTGCCTGCGTGAGTTCCAAAGCGATTATATCTGGCTGGGACAAGTCTATGAGAGTATCAAGCCGATTGGCACAGAAGGTTCGCTGATTTGGAAAGTGCTTGGTCCGAAGACTATCGAACTGATTCACCAGAACGTACAGACGATTGACATCGGCGAGAATCTGGAAGAACTAGTCCTCAACTCGGAAGTCATCAACAGCGTGCTCGATGTAGCTAAGGCAGGTGGTGAGGTAATAAAGATTGAGAAGATGCTTGAACTGCGTCTGGGCAAACACAAAGGTGACCCGACATTCCAACGCTTCTCCGACAAACTGCGTGCGCTCAAAGACAGAATGCACGACAACCTGATTACCAGTATCGAGTTCTTGAAGGAACTGCTCCAGATGGCGAAGGAAGTACTGGAAGAGGAGAAGAAACAGAATCAGCCGGTGGACAAGCGACAGAAAGCGAAAGCAGCGCTGACCGAGTTGTTTGAGAGTATCCGCTCCAAGGACACACCAATTGCTGTCGAAGCCGTGGTGAACGATATTGATACGCAAGTGGTAGCCATCGTGCGTAAGTTCACCGACACCTTTGCCACTCTCGCCGGACAGAACGAGGTGAAACGCCAACTGCGCTCCATCCTCTGGATCAAGTACAAAATCAAAGACAATGAGGTCTTTGAGAAAGCATACAAGTATATTGAGATGTATTATTGATGACTAAATATCTTGACTTATGGAAATGTTATTGTCTTTCGTGGCCGGTTTAGTACTGGCTGGAATTGTAGCCTTCTTTATGCTACGTAGTGTGAAATCTTCTGCAGCCGATGCTCTGACTAAGGCATTGGATGATGCCGCCAAGCAAGCAGAGACGGAGAAAAAAGCAACTGTTGCTGCGCTGGAAGCCGACTTGAAGAATGCCAAAGATAACTTGGAGCAGGCTAAATCGGACGCAGAAAAACACACGCAGGAGTTGTTGAGTGCTAAAGATGAAGCACACGAGAAGGCGATTGCTGCCATCGAGAAGCGTCACGCGGAAGCGATGGAGGCGATGGAGAAACGTCATGCCGAAGCTATCGAAGCAGAGCGCAAGCGTTATGAGCAGGCACTCGCTACCATGAAAGAGCAAGTGCAGAACGCCACGAACCAGATGCTCAAAGAGCGTCAGGCGGAGTTGCAACAATCTAATTCGACTAACATGAAGATGATTGTTGACCCGCTCAAAGAGTCGATTGCTAAGATGGAGTCTGCGCTCAAGGAGAACAAGTCCACGCAGGAAACGTCCACCGAGGCCATCAAAGAGAAGATTGCTACACTCGTCAGCACGACGATGAAAGTGAGCGATAGTGCTGAACGTCTCAGCAATGCCTTAACCGCAGAGAATAAGACGCAAGGTAACTGGGGCGAACAGAAGATAGAAACCTTGCTCAATGCTATAGGCTTGGAGCGTGGACTGGAGTACGACGCGCAAGAATATCTCCGTGACGCGAATGGCAATATTATCGTTTCCGACGAGACCACCCATCGTATGCAACCGGATATCATCCTCCATTTGGATGAGACGCGTGACTTGATTATTGACTCCAAGGTATCGCTCAATGCCTTTGTGGATTACACGAACGCAGAGGACGACGATGCACGAGCTATTGCGCTTGCCTCCCATCTCAAGAGCGTGCGCAATCATGTCAAGGAGTTGGCGAAGAAGAACTACGCTGCGTACGTGAAAGCACCGCGTCAGAGTGTGGACTTTGTGATGATGTTTGTGCCGGTAGATGCTGCACTTCAGCTGGCACTCGCGTCAGATGCTACGTTATGGCGCGACGCGATGAACCAAGGTGTGTTTATTGTGGGTGAGCAGAACATGTATGCTGCGCTGCGTGCCGTACAAGTGACATGGACCGCTATCAAGCAGAATGCCAACAACAAGGCAATCTGCGATACTGCGGAGGAATTACTTACGCGTGTCGGAGACTTGCTCGAACGTGTGCAGAAAGTGGGTAAGAAACTAGACGAGGCAAAGGATGCTTATAATGCGGCGCTTGACAAAGCAGAAACAGGACGAATGACCGTCCTCGGTTCAGCAAGGAAACTTGTCAAACTTGGTGCCAAAGTGAGCACCGTCCATCCGCTTCCGCAGTACGATGCAGACGAAGATCAGACACCCCAATTGCCTTCTGCAGAGTAAGATGAATAACATTTGATAATAGACTTATTGAGATGCAAAAAGCATATATCTACATAGACGAAAGTGGAACAACATCTTTGAATACGGAAAAAGATGGGACTTCTCTTTATATGGTATATAGTGCAGTCGTTATTGCAGAACAAAGCATAACTAAAGCGCGTGATATTTTGACGAACATTATAAAGTCCATAAGTCCACAAAGAGGATATCTCAAATCAAAATATTTGGATTACGATAAAAGAGTTAAAGTGTTGACTGCATTAAAAGATTTAGAGCACTATGTAATTGCATTAGTAATCGACAAATCCAAATTAGACAAAGATTCAGGTCTTCAATACAAGCAATCTTTTATTAAGTATTTTCAGAGATTATTATCCAAACAATTTTTTCATCGTTACGATGAGTTCCATATTTATTTCGACAAACTAGGTTATCCTCCTTTTCAGAAAGCGTTGCGAGAATATATGGAACAACGAGGTGGTATAGGGAAAACGCTCTTTGATAATAACACCTTTGATTTGGCAGAAGATACTACCGAAGAACCTTTATTACAACTCGCTGATATTTATGCTGGTACAATATACAAGTATTATTGTCAACAATCCGACCCCAATCAAACGAAACACATTCACGATGATCTGCTAAAAGGTAGAGTAACTTTAGATTGGTATCCGTGGGAGACTGTTACTCTTATTGCTGCTGAAAACATTTTTAGTGAAAAGTTTGATAAGGAATTGTATGATTTGTCGGTTGCTACTGCTAAACAATATGTAGAACAACATGAAAATGGTGACATTGAAGGAGTTGAGTTGATTAAATACATTTTGCAAGAATCCTCGCTCAATCCTTGTAGAGTAATTTCGTCGAAAGAAATAAAACAAAACTTGCAAAGTCGCGGGATAGATATAGGTGACCCTATATCAAAAATAGCATCTTTACGTAGCAAAGAGGTGGTTATTATTAGTCCTCAAGGTAAAAAAGGATATAAATTTCCAACCTCAGAGAAAGAATTAGCAGATTTTTACGATAGATTAAGAGACAATGTGATTCCTCAATTGCAAAGATGTCAAACTATAAATAATATATTACAAGAAAAATCTATCGGAAAATATGGCGTACTCCAACACGAGGAGTATAAGATCTTAAAACGTTTATGTGAAGTTGTAGGTACTGAACGGTATGTAAAGAAATAATCCGAACGAAGTCAATAGTTATCTTCGCTCTATTTTGCGGATAAAGTGCAATAATAAAGAAAACGAAAGTTTTCGAAAAAGCATATAATATATTAACATTTTATATATGCGTATAGGTTGGATAGATTTTTCAGAAAAAGACCGCAAACGTGCAATAGATGTGCTTCATTTGCTCAACGAGGGAGCGGTTGACGAACTGGGTATTGGCGTGGTTCGCGATGCTTTCGCAGACTACTTTTTTCCGGGTACATCTACCATTATGACCCGGGCAAAGTATTTTTTGATTGTTCCATACGCCATCAAAGAGGCTTGTGCAAAATATCCATCAGATATTCGTGCTGTGTATCAGGAACTGGAAAAGATAGAGAAGAATTGTGCCCAACAGATGAAGGAGCATGGAGGGCAAAGTGTGATCGGTGCTACCATTCTCCCCAAATGGGTCGTTCGGCAGCCGAGTGTCATCTATTGGAATGGAATTCGAACATGGGGATTGATGCGCGAAAACCTGAGTATGCGCGAAGCTATTCAAGCGGAGATGGCAATGGTAATTGAACGCAAGCAAAAGAGGAACAACTGGTCGATAGAAGGAGAAGAGGGCATTCAGGATGATGTAAATGCGGGGCAAATGGAAGGCGTATTGTGGAACTTGCCAAACAGCTATAATGGCAAGCATTGGAGAGAGAAGTTGCATGTGGAATTGACGGAAGATGAAGCAACACATTTGAAGGAACTGATATTGGGAAGTAAGAAACCCCTCATGGTACATTCACTCCTGCGAACGATAATAGAAAATGATATTGATCTGGAATCAATAGAAGGGGATGGAGAGAATAGTTTTGAGACATTTGCGCACGCTATGAAGCCATTCATGTCAACAGAAATGTGGGAACGGATGGATATGGCAATGAGGTTCAATAAATTAGTCTATCTTCTGAGAGTACAATATAACGTGCTGATGGACAATGCAGATGACGAACACTTTCAGGAAGAAAGAAAACAATATGTTGAGGATATACGTGGACTAGATTTAGAAAAGATGTTTTGCATAATGGGTGTTCATGGCTCCGTTAGAGATTTCCTTAAAGAATCAAAGCGATATATTGAAGAAGGAAAAGAATCTGAGTTAAAAGAGTGTATAATCGAACGAGAAATTCATCTAAAGACTAAGAAACGAAGCAAGATATTGCACAAGGAACTATATCAAAATCAGTGGATAGGAGGAACGTGGTTGGATTATCGTTTAGGTATTACAACCCGTTTGTTATCAGACATGGCACATCCGACGAAAGGAGGTCAGGATGATTAGACCGAAGGAAGACAGAGTGAATTACGGTCAGCAATTGCATGCCCCTGCTGGCTATCATGTACTATGCGCTATTGCAACTACTTATGGACTGGATTTAGAAACGCTCCTTACTGCCTGTATTGCACTTGGCCTCAACGAAGATACTGACAGCGCGCTCCGTAATAGTCCACTGAATGACTTACACTCGATTCATCAGTTGAGTAAGAAACTCGTTGTTTTCTGTGAAGGCGGACAGATGGTTGTGCCAACGAAGAACCCGCCTCTTATGGGATTATTGGACAAGCAAATAGTAGAGGTCAAACTTAGCAGTAGTAAGAAGCATAATATATATCCGGCATTTCATCCCAAAGTATGGATCATTGCCTATAAAAACGATGAAGGAAAAGTGCTCGTCCGTCTGATAGTAATGAGTCGCAATCTGACTACAGATAGAAGTTGGGATGTGTCAGTAACGATGGAGGGGTATGTCGGTAAGTCTGTCCAAGAGAGGATGAGTCCGCTTGTAGAGTTTGTGGAGTTCCTTAATACTCAAATTAAGGATAAGGACGAGAAACCGCATATTTCTGCTATCATGCGAGACTTGAAACGACTACTGCCTTACGTCAAAATGCAAGTAGAAGAACCCTTCGATGACTTTGAATTGATACCTTTGACTAAGGCGAAACAGGGACGGTTTTACGAGGATATGTTATGGAGCGAAAAGAGCCGTGACAAACTTATTATCTCTCCATTTCTTTCTACCGAGCCAATAGCACATTGGAATAGTTTTGGAGGTGGTACCAAAGTGCTTATTACTCGTGCCTCGGAATTAGGGAAGATAGTTAATTGCCATGACAAACTGGATGTCTATACACTAAAAGACACGATTGTATTTGGCGAGCAAAATCTCTCAACATTAGACAGTGACGATGTGCGAATAGAAGACATTCATGCCAAACTGTATCTGTGGGCACAAACAGGTGAAGGAACGTGGGTATATATAGGTTCTATGAACGCTTCTGAGCGCGGACTGAATACGAATTGCGAGTTCTTGGTGGCGCTGCATCATAGTGGAGTTGGCATTACAACGCGAACGGTGTTGAATGACCTAATGGGAAAAGATGAAAAGGATAATCCTTTTGAAAAAGGATTGGGAGCGTGTGGTGGTCGAAGAAGAGGAAAAGGACGAAACGGATGATTTACAGCAGAAAATAAAGGCAATATGTCGTCTGAAGATGCAAGCCAACGTAGAGAAGTACAATGAAAATTATCGTATTATTTTAGATGTGCAACAAGAGATTCCTAAAGGAAATTTAACGATTCGTCCTTTTTTGCAAAATAATAATGAGCAAGGTTTGCAACAACGTGTTGTCTTTGAGGGACTTAACTTGATACAGTTAAGCGAACTCTATGTGCTTACCGTCAAAGGGGAGAAATCACAATTAAGCCGCATTATAAAGATACCAACCTCTTACATTCCGGTAGAAAGAGAGGATAAAGTAATAGAAAATATAGTAGATAGTCCGAATAAATTGGCACTTTATATTGGTTTGGTCTTAGCCGGAGATGATAATTTCAGGCAAGGGCAAATGTTGGGATATTTGCTTAAAGAGACCGGACATGCCAAACCGGCAAACGCTTTCATGCCGGCATTGTATGAGCAATTACTTAAAGCAAGTGTTGACCATCAAGAGCAAATAGAGGAAATCGGGTATCTGATAGATCATATTGGTAATAGCGAAGTGGTTTCCGAGGAGATGAGGCGAACAGTGGAGCTATTCAGGTCTAAGAAAGGAGGCCAAAGATGTTGAGCAAAGAGCAGAAACAAACTCAATTAGAGCAACTCCAAATAACAGACCGACAAATTATGTCCGAATTAAAGGACTTTCAGCGGAAAACAGTGGAACGGATTGATACGCTGTTTAGGCAGGGGCAGGACCGTGTATTAGTGGCAGATGAGGTCGGATTAGGCAAAACGATGATTGCCAAAGGGGTACTTTCTAAACTTGCTATTTTAAGACATCAGGAGGGGGATGATTTAGTGAGAGTAACATATATTTGCTCCAACCAAGCTATTGCAAAGCAGAATCTTATAAAACTTAAAATCGGAGATGCACGGATAGATGATATTAGCGATACCAGACTATCCATGCAGCATCTAAAAGTGACGCAGCAGGAAGTGTTCGCGACCCACAATAATCAGTATGTACAACTAATCCCATTGACTCCAAACACCTCTTTTCAAACAACCGGCACAGCACGAGGCACTGTACGAGAGAGAGCTCTGATGTTCGTTATCCTGGCGGGTATGGATGGAATAGACGCCAAGGCATTGGAGAAAGTGATGTCGTACGGAGCTTTACGAGCATGGCCTTATTGGTTAGATAAATACCGTACTGCAGTGAACGAGTGTCATAATGAGAAAGAGGACTACCCTGACAGTATCCGACAACAGATAAAAGAATATGATGCTTTCCGGCAACTACAAGAATATCTTGACGAAAAGAGTACGATTGAAGAAAAGAAGGTGATAGCAGATTTAAGGCAGATGTTTGCATTGATTAGTGTAGGTATGCTTAATCCTGATCTAGTTATCATGGACGAATTCCAGCGTTTCCAGTTTATGATCAATCATGCGCAAGGAGAGACGGGTATCTTGGTGAAAAAATTCATGCGTTCACAGAGCGAAAGAATTGAAGATAAAGTGCGCGTTCTTCTGCTTTCGGCTACGCCTTATAAACTATATAATACATTAGAGGAGGTAGGAGATGCGAACAATAATGAGTCATATCAGGAATTTCTATCCGTAATGCATTTCCTGCAAGAAGGGCATAACACTTCGTTTGATAGTATGTGGGGAAGGTATTCGAAGTGTCTGAAAGAGTTGAAGGAAGATAAGCAATCATTAGAGAACTTAGCGATAGAGACGCTTCTGGTGGAGGATGCACTCTATCAAAATATGTGTCGCACGGAAAGATTGTCTGTAATGGATAATGGTGATTTTGTGGACGATAGTAGTAAGGAAAAATCATTGGCAATCTCTGAATCAGATATCAAATCCTATAAGGCAGCAAGGCGAGTAGTAGAAGCGATAGGAGGTGGCCGGCAACTGCCAATCGACTATGTGAAGAGTTGTCCTTATTTGCTTTCGTTCATGCAAAACTACGAACTCAAACGACATGTTGTTGAGTACTACAAACGTCACCCAAACGAGGTGGAGAACTGTTATAGTGACATGCTGTGGATGAAGCAACGACCAGGATATAAGAAGTTGCCCGTTACCAATGCTCGATTGGAACGACTGATGCAAGAACTATTCGCCTCAAAAGGCAACGAACTTCTCCTTTGGGTTCCACCGAGCATGCCCTACTATGAATCCGAAGGAGTGTTCAAGGATAAACAAAACTTCTCTAAGATAATTGCATTTTCATCATGGGAGATGGTACCAAGAATGATTTCGTGCTTGGTCTCTTATGAGGTGGAGAGGCGTATAGTTAATGAAAAGAAAAAATTGCCAAGTCCCAGACTGAAGAAAGGTATTCCTACAACGGATATTCTTTATACCTATTATCCTGAATTAGCCGAATGCTATGATCCTTCCTTCTATGTCCGAGAAAGAATTACACATTTGCGTGACATAGAGAAAGGAGTGAGAGAAAAAATTACATCTAAACTTGATAAGATACGATCTGTACACGGGTTAGAAGATGTTGAAGTCAGTACATTAGTGAATTTAGCGATAGCCTCACCGGCAAATTGTTTCTATCGTATTTTCAAGAATGTACAATTGGCGGAACTGCTTGCTCAAGCTTTCATTCGCTATCTGAATACTTCGGAAAAAACTGCTATCATTGAATTAGCGACTGAGAGTAAACGCCAGGCACAAGCTCATTGGCAAGATGTTTTGACCTATTGCAAGCAAGGCAATCTGCAAGCCACATTGGACGAGTATGTTCATTATTTGACAAATGGAGATAGTAAAAAGTTAAATGAAGACCTTGCGGATACTATTCAGACGGCATTAGAACTACGTACAACCAATTATACAATAGATACCTTCCCTCGATTTAAAAGTCGTGTACAGAAAATGCAGAGTAGCGACAAAGAGGTAACGATGCGTAGCCATTATGCTACTGCTTTTGCGCAAGGGACGGGAGAAAAAGGCCAAGATAGAAAAGCAAACTTACAATGCAGTTTTAATAGCCCGTTCTGGCCCTTTGTACTGGCGTCAACTAGTATCGGGCAAGAAGGACTCGATTTCCATCCGTACTGCCGGAAAATCATGCACTGGAATTTACCAAGTAATCCTATTGATTTGGAACAGCGTGAAGGTCGTATCAATCGTTACAAGTGTTTGGCTATTCGCCAGAATATTGCCCTAACCTATGGTGACCAAGTGAAGAACCAATGGGTGGGGGACGATATTTGGAATCATTTGTTTGAGGCGGCTGTTGCAGAAAAGCAAGAAGGACAGTCGGAGTTGATTCCTTTCTGGTGTTTAGGGAAAAAACAGCGCATTAAGATCGAACGTATTATTGCCAATTATCCGGTCAGTATTGATGAGGAACGATATAAACGTCTGATACAAGTTCTGTCACTATACAGATTGACCATGGGACAAGCCAGACAGAGTGAATTGCTAGAGTATGTGTTCGACAATTTCAACCATCCCGAGGAATTAAGACATTTCTTTATAAATTTAAGCCCCTTTGAAAAAGAGAAGTCTTAGTTTATGTTACAATAAAGATAGACTAATGAAACTGGAGGAAGCGATTACATACGCCATCATGTCGGATGGTCATGGAAAGACGACTGACCAGATAGCTGCCGCTATCAACCGTAATGGTTGGCACATCCGCAAGGACGGCAAACCGGTTACCTCCGCGCAGGTATATGCCTGCATTTGCCGCTATCCCTCAATCTTCACCAAGGAAGCAGGAAGAATTTGTGTAATGTTATGACATTGATTATGGCACAAAAGATACAAAAGACGAATGTATGTCGGTTGCTGGATGCGGCAGGGATTGCGTATGAACTGATTGAATACGCTGTGAATGAGTCGGACTTGAGCGCAACGCATGTGGCGGAACAGTTAGGCGAAGATGTGGATGCCGTATTCAAGACCATCGTGCTGGAGGGCGACAAGACCAAGCATTTTGTATGTGTCGTGCCGGGTGCGTGTGAGGTGGACTTGAAAAAAGCGGCTCGTGCCAGCGGCAATAAGTCCTGCAAACCGATTCCGCAGAAAGAACTGCTACCGCTCACCGGTTATATCCGTGGCGGCTGTTGTCCTATAGGGATGAAAAGACCGTTTCCATCGTACATCGACGAGACTTGTCTGCTACATGAGAAGATCTATGTCTCTGCCGGTCAGCGCGGCATGCAACTCCGCCTCACTCCGCAAGACCTGATTAACTATGTACCTTTAACAGTAAGTGATTTGATATGATAGACCAGATTATTGATTTTAACAAGACTTTCGTGGTGGGCAAGGGCTACGAGAAGTACCTGGCGGACAAGTACCCCGATAAGAAACTAGCGGTACTGACGTGCATGGACACCCGTCTGACGGAATTGTTGCCTGCAGCTCTTGGGCTAAAGAACGGTGATGCCAAAATCATCAAAAATGCCGGCGGACTCATTATCACGCCCTTTGATTCGGCGATGCGTAGCTTGATAGTGGCCATCTACGAATTGGGAGTAGAGGAGATTATGGTCGTAGCGCATTCGCATTGCGGTGCGTGCCACATGAGTTACAGCCATTTCCACCATGTGATGAAAGCACGTGGTATCAAAGATGAGACGCTGGACACGATCCGCGAGTGCGGTATTGACCTCAATCACTGGCTCGAAGGTTTCCGCGATACGCCGACGTCCGTTCGCAAGACGGTGCAGACTATCAAGACCCATCCGCTCATTCCGAAAGATGTCATCGTCCGCGGCTTTATCATCGATTCTGAAACAGGCGAGTTGGAAGAGGTACAATAGATAGAAGATATAATGCCACGAATTATGGATAGATTAGAAGAACTGATACACAACGACTTACAGCAATATTTGCTGAGCGTGAACGAAATAGACAATCGGCTACCGGAGTGTCCTGATGTAGAGGGGAAATGGGAGACGATTGCAAATGCGTACAT
>Ga0247610_10006791_pt1 | contig 11840 bp, 10 predicted proteins | sample 174DNAGHGhighgp2_FD_193483 | JGI IMG/M metagenome (GOLD analysis project Ga0247610, IMG submission 193483) | Sheep rumen microbial communities from Palmerston North, Manawatu-Wanganui, New Zealand - 1742 DNA GHGhigh gp2 | ecosystem: Host-associated > Mammals > Digestive system > Stomach > Rumen...
TTTTCTGTTAGTTTAATGACTCCCTGTTTCTTCAGTGCAGACAGCATATTACCAATCTTCCTTATCTTTTGTTCTTCGGTGAGCACATCAGACAATTTGGATTGCAACAGCGTATTAAGTTCTGCTCTTGTGGCTCCGCCAAATGAGCGCAGATACTGAATTATCATGTCTTTGAAATGGAGGTCATTGAAACTTTTGTTCCGAATATACTCCGTCTTTAATTCCTTGTCATCGACAGTCTTGGCGGTATAAGCAGATAGGAACAGCTTTGGATAACGCCCCTCTACAAGATGTAGTTTGCGCAAACGTGAAGCAATATCCTTGTCAATCTTTTCATGCTTTTGTACCATATCAAGTGCAATACAGTCGTACAGCGACAGATCAGGATTGGCTTTTAACAAACGGTAATACTGCTCATTGATAAGTTTACCATATATCTTAACCGTTACTTCTTTCTTGGCTTGGTCTATCTGATAGTCTGGCATGGGGAAGAAACGTTTCTGCTGTTCGGTGAACACCTTCCGTATTCCACGACCAATAGTGTCGATCATATTGAAGTTCACCATTCCTTGGCAAAGTGCATAGTTGCGGTAATACTTCTGTGGTCCCGTCTGTTCAATGGCATTGCGCACAGAACCAGGCAGGAAGTAACCGCCATTGGAGAATGTCACAGAGTCAGGAGTCTCAACCATCGTCACCCTTTCCTGCATGGTATAGTCCTGATGAGCGATAGCATTATGTAAGATCTCACGGATACTATACTCGTCATATTGTTTTACAATGTCCGGAAATAGCGTTCCGCCCGGCAATATCCGCTGATTGAGATTTCGGATTTTGGCAAGGGCTTCATCCACGGTTAGCAGGAACGGAATGGTGAAATGCTCATAGTCCCTCTTCTCGTCCTGACCGTCAATCAGCACCCATGTGATAGTAGCTACAGATGGAGCCAAGAAATGAACTGCCGTTGGTTTACCAAGAAGCAAGATGGCAGCTCTCGTCAGTTTACCCTTGACAGCAACACCAGCCCTGCCAAGCAATTCCATATCATCCCAAGCATCAACCTCGTCTGCTAACTTCGGATGAACAGACTTATATTCTTCGCGAGCCTTTTGTAGAGCCTTTGGCTCCAAATCATCAAGCGAAGCCTCAGCGATGGTCTCAGCAGACCAGTCGTATGTCGGACTTGTTTCCTCCAAAATGGCATTCAATCGCTCTGGTGTCAGTTCCACCAATGAGTCTTCTATCCGCTGCCATGCCTTGTTATGAGCATAGACGGGAAGTTTTGGCTGATGCTTGGGAATATGTATCACCCAAACAATCTTGTGAGTATCGTCCGTAACGAACTCTTCAATGTTCAGACCCTCACTCGAAAGGTTGGCGCATAAATCCGTCAGTCGAAGTGTCGCCTGTTGTAGTGTATAGTTGTATGTATCCGTCCCGACTATCTTCAAAGTCTTATCTTCAACACCAACAACCAGATGTCCACCCTCCATGTTGGCCAGTGCCGACACGTAGGAGATGACATCATCCTTCTCATGACCGCTGAAGTCATTCTTCAGGTTCTTGAATTCCTTCCACTCGCAACCCTCATCCTCCTTGGGGTATTGCTTGATGAGATATTGTTGTAATGTTTGTTCTGTCATATCTTTCTTTTCTAATATAACGAATATAATTCCTTATTATTCCAAATAATTACATCTGATCAGACTCTATGTCAATTGATGTCTTAACCTTATCTATATTGATTAACCCATCACCTTCTTTACGCCATCTTTTCCTAACGAAGTCCTCGAATGTATAATTCTCACCTAAATTTAAATTATCGGCATGATCAGAAATGATGATTTGAGGAGTGAATCCATATTGCTCCTTTATGGATTTCAATACATCAGCTATTTGAAGAAAAAGATTTGTCACAGCTCGCATATCATCATCAACCTCTTCCTTTCCTTTTTTCCCTTTTTCCTTTTCTTTTAATTTTTCTGCATCAAACTTTTCTGTACTTAAATCAATCACAGCAGGAAAATACACCTGACTTGGTTGATCTAAGAATAGTATTGTTGGCACTAAGGACTTATCTCCTAACGATGAAAAGAATCGTAGTAATGAAAGGAAAAGACATACATGGGAATATAGCCAGTTTGCTCCGCTCCCCATAGAACGTAGATAAACCTTTTTATTCCCCTCTTTAAGATGATATAATTCAAATGTTTTAATATCAAAATGCAGATTGATAGGTTTATATTCAAAATCCAGCTTGCCCCCAATTTCATTCATAGATTTATTAATGAAATTCTCTGCCTCAGACAATTTCCCTTCAATATTGTATCTTTCGAAAAGAATCTGTTCCAAATCACTAATTTCTTTCTGAACACCTTCGATGTTATAATGTGCCAGATTTAAAGATTCTTTTAATGACCACTCAAGCACATTTTCTATTTTTAGTTTTATTTTCAGAGACTGTTCCTCCAAAGACTTATTCTTCTCTAATTGTTCATTAGTCTTTAAAATCACATTCAAATTGTTGTTCAATTCTCTTATCTTTTCATCGATGTCCGCAATTTCTTTTTCGACTTCCTTTTTCTGAGGTAAAAAAGAATCTAACCTTTGAGGTGACTTTTGCAGTTCACCATTTAACCAATTAATAGCATCTGTCAACTTGTTTGTTTCTGTTGCAGTTACATTAGTGGTGTGATGGCAAAAAGGACATTCCACATCAGCCCTAATTGCTTCTGATACAGGTTTGTATTTATCTATTTCCTTATTATAGTTCTTCGCGTATTCAATCGAAGACATTATTCTTTCCAATCGAATAGTTGCTTTTCTTCTTTTTGCCAAAAAACTATTCTTTTCTTCACTCAATTGAACATACCTTTTTTTATATTCATCGGAGATTTCATTCACTTCGATTTTATATGTTTCTAAACTATCAATATATAATTGTGGAGCATTTAAAAGGCTTTCACTTAATATGTCAGGAAACAATTCTTTTCCACTTATAGCATAGAAGTTGTCTCTAAGATCGGATATTTCTTGTACAATCTCTTTTTTATTCGCCTCATACTTGGAATTCGCTGTTTTATATTGTTCCAATTGCTTTCGTTTTTCTTCTAAACGCTGACATAAAAGATAATATTGTTGATCCACAAAACCAGCAAATATCTTAAACTCTTCTATAACCCTTTCTCGTTTCTCCTTTTCGTCAAAGCGATAAAATAATGAATGTTTATTTGCTATCAAATTCTGATGCTGGAGCATAAAAGAAATCATGTTCCTAAAAGAAGGTCTCCCTTTCTTTTGCCCCCGAAAATCTATAGACTCTTTGTCTTCATCGGTTTCGGAAATATTCAAGCCACAGAAATGCCCTAACTCAACCCGAAAGTCATTAAGCGGAATAAAATACTCTTCTCCAAAATAGTCCATACTAAGATTATCTACATCTAATACTTCCGACTCTATTTTGTAGAAAGCCTTTGTAGTGTTTTCACTTTGATTCCTTCCTACGACAAGTTGCGTGTCCTTTGAAACAAGTACAACAAAATATAACTGAGCATTCTCTGTAATCACACCTTCTGGAACCGTGTTTTCCCCATTTCCAGTACAATAGTCAAATATCTCTATGATAGCACTCTTACCCGTAGAAGAACGCCCAGTAATGATATTAAGTCCCTCTTGGAAACTTATATAATGACAATTATCATATTTGTCAACAATACCTAAATAACTGATATGGCACTTCATAATTTCTTAATTCCAAACGAATAATATGTATTAATTACATTCCTTGTAAAAACTCTATGTAGGATTGAAGAGAGATTGAAACTGTCTGTCAATATAGGATCAGTAAACATCTGTTCATTTGTTATCACATGAACTGCCAGATTCTTGTCTATTTCGATATATCTACAATCCAATGCATATTGTAAACATCTGTTTGTGATGTCTTTATAAAACTCAAATCTTTCTTCGAATCCAGCCATAATATCCTTATCTCTTGTTATTCGACTAAGTTGAGAATTACGTTTTAACTGTTTAATTTTCTCTATACATTCCTGATTTAGAACAAGAGGAAAGACGAAATATGCTAAAAGCATATCTTTCTCTCTGCTCTGCAAATTCTTGTAGAATGATATTAACAGAGGTGTAAGGGCAAATACGTTATTTTGCAACGTAAATATATTGTCAACAAGCCTACTCATTATCTTTCTTTTTAAGTTTCCAAACTACTTCTGGATTATCTTCGGCCAGAATATGCATAACTCCATTATGGAAATAAGGTGGTATGTAATTGTACGTATGAAAAGTTCCATCGTTAGAACTAGTTATGTCATCATAAAAGTCCTTTGATTTGTTGATGATTTCATATTCTCCACAGTTCCTACTAGCTTTACGATATTTTGTCTCGTAATTATATTCAAGATTATTCTCATATTCATCATACGATTTCTTTATAGTTGGGGAAATCTTGATTTCTTGCATGATCATTTGGGCAGTATGAACATAATCGGAAACTGCATCCGGCAGAACCTCATCGTATTCAATATCTTTTATTTTCTGTACAAAGGGACTCTCTGTATATTTATTAGTATCAATGTCTTTTAATTTCATCTTTTCGGGAAATACAGTTGTGTTTTCTTGTAGTTTTTTGGAAAGTTCCATTCTTTCCTTACTAAAGGCATCATAACCGATTTCCCATTTGTTCTCTATAGCATGAGGATTAATGATATACCCATATAATGCATTGATATAGCGTTCCCTTTGTATTTTTGGCAAATGACTACCGTGAACGTCTCGCAACTTGTTATAATAACTATCATTGTCAATGGGTAGATAATCCAAAGTTAGTTTCTTTGCAATATCCTCAAGACGTGATGAATTATCGGGAAAAAACACTTTCTCAAATAATTTTGCTATTATCTCCGATTTACTCCGTTTCCGTCGTATCTCATTCAATACTATCTTTCGTTCTGATAATGATTTTTCATTCCAGCCATTCCATTTAGACCTCTTTCCAACTTTTTGCGTGGTCAGTAGGACTAACGAACTAAACATCTCTAAAGGAAAAGAAATGTCTATCCAATTCGAGATGGTATTCCATACATTTTCGTCCAAATCAGACAAATCTCGTTTGTAATATTTTGATTCAATCTGTGTGGAATCTTCTTCCCCAACTACAGAAACATCACCAAAACGTTCAATATACACAGACTGCCCTTCTTGCATCTCAAAGCAACGCTCCAATGCAACAAGGAATTGAAATATCATTCCTTTTATTGTTGATGTCGAATCAAAACTTACTTCTCCCATATTTAATTCTGATGCTTTAAAGTTACACCCCAATAAAGACATTTCCGTTGTTCAATCCCTTATCTATTCCCTCATTTATTCCCTCAGGATATGATTAGACAAGTAATACCCACCAGTATTTTTTGCACCAGAATAATATAGAAGACCCGCATTTTTAAGTAGATTCACATAACGCTCTATGCTTTTAACAGGAATATGAGTTTGTTCTCCTATAACATTTGCTCTCAGCCCTGGTCGTTCATGCAATAAGCAAAGAATTGTTACCAGTTTACTCTTCACATCATTTCTTATTCCCTCAATTATTCCCTCAATTATTCCCTCAAAATATAGCCTCAGATCATCGGTATTCCTGTTTTCCTCACGAAGATGCACAATATTAGGAAAGGTGACCTTTACTATATCATTAGTCACAACAAACTCGGGAATGTCAAACCCATTCGTTTTGCTATCCTGAATCATTCTTGGGATTCCTGTTCCCATCATCTCTATCAGTTGACGATAATAACAATGATGAGCAACGTCTGGGTTGCGTAATACAGAATAACCTGCTGACATGAAGTTTCCGGTCAAGTTGATAAGAGGCTTCCCATAACAAATGATTTCCATGCGATTAGGAAAAATCAAAATGTTCATAAACCCATTGACTGCATTATAATCCCTGTGCACGATAGCGTTCATAATGCCTTCCCGTACAGCAATCCTTGGATAATTCCATTTCTCTGTTCTATACAGCCCATCAACCTTAACACTTTTAGAATATGTCATATCTAAAAACTGAAAGATAGCATCAACATTTCTAAAGATGCAGCCATCGAACACATGAGCATCTATCAAATCTGCTGGTGAATCAGAAGAATAGACAGAAAGCCTTATTGCTGCTTGAGGAATGAAACGTCCAGGATTCTTTGCATAAAGCATGATACAAGCATTCGTCAAATTACCATTCCGAAGTAGTCCTTCATTCATCAGGAATTCTTCTTCATCCTGAATCCTGTTATCTTTCAGTCTATAGAATCCATCTATCGTTTTTCGGACTTCAGCCATATCCAAGTCCTCTATATCTGCACTTAGGACTGGCATCCTTTCCCAATTATAGTCCGATTCCTTTCTGTCTTGCAACATATTGCTAATTGCCTCAGCTGATGCAATACTTCCTTCTGAGCCCACCTTCTGATAGATTGTTCCCTCACACAGATAAGGCTTCTGAGCACCTTCCCAGACACTAATTAAAAGAACGGTCTTGCCATCATATTCCACAGATTGGACATCAATAGGAGCAGATGGACGTATTTTGTTCATCAAAGAATATAGCAACTTCTTTACACTCAAGTCTGATGATACACCCACAACAGCCTTTTCTTCATTTATACCAATAAGAATAGTTCCCCCACTACCATTCAGCATCGCCGTTACATCCTTGGCAACGATACGCTCGTCAAAATGAGCCTTAAACTCTAAATGCTCACTTTCGTTCTGCATAAGCAGATTATCTATAATGAACTTATTATCCATAACCTATTTCCCTTGCTTCAAAATGGATTCTACAAAATTCTTGTCGCCAAACTGCGTATTGATAAACGTAAAGATGTCATTAATACTATAAAACTCTTGTGCCCAATTCCCTGTACGTTCCGGTATTGCAGTGCCTGTTTTTATTACATATTCATAAACATCCAAGCATCGCTTGTCAAAGAAGTCATTTCTGTGTATTTCAATTTTATCGGCTCCTTTTATCTTCCCGAATAGTTTCCTGGCAAAGACAACATCCCGATGCACCATAAACCAATAAGGTTTACGCTGCTCCATAGCTCTTTTAATTTCTTCAAATGCAATGTTTTTATCACCAATAATCCCTGTACCATAATGAGTTCTAATGATGCCCAAGAATATATCACATTCGTCAACAGCATTCAGGCAGTTCTCCAAATTAGACAAATTGGGATTCACCTTGATTGTCCCCACGTGTGAATTTAGTACCTCATAGCCCATAGAATGCAACAGAGCCACAATCTGATATAGTTCATTTTCAAAACCATATACAGTTGAACCAACCATTATCTTTATTTTTCTATCCATATAATAAGTGTCTTATTCCTTATAACGGGATTATTGGGAAATCATTTTGTTCTGACATCATCGGATTATGCCCTAAGCCTGATATGAAGTCACGCAAATCTTGCCTGACTTGCGACAAGTCATAGCATGTAGAACTTGTAAATATGTTTACTCCTGCCATAATTCTTTTTATATGTACCTCTTTTCGAGTTATTCACTAAGTATATTGTAGTTACCCACTAACTCATGAGAGTTAACCAGTAACTCATTATCTGGAGTATTGTTTAACGAATCATAATTTGAATGTGTTTGAATTTACTACGAAAAAGAGACGATTGACGGTATCTTCTGGCCATTCATTTTCTTTGAATCCAAATTTCTGCATAATACAACGCCTTTGGCGCCTTTCGAAACGTCCTAATAATTGTTTTCTTGTTGGGGTAATCTGGTTAGGCAGATATAAATACTGTATGACGCAAAGAGTATTTCTTTTTTTAAATTGCTCACCTATCAGCTTCCACCATCTGGCATCGGTTTCTCCCAAAGAGACACCATAAAGTATTATAAGATGAGCAGATTCAATTAACTTTTCACAAGTGTTATGACGTGTATATTTCATTGCATGATTTGATTGTACTTTCACAAGAAAATCTTTTATGTCGTCGTTCTCACGAAATTTTTCATTAGCTATTTGTTGTTCATTGTCAACCCCTATGATAATAGAATCATCAAGTTTTCCATGAACATGAATAATCTGGCGTAAATAAATACTATTGCTAAAAGCTTTATCAGTGTTTTTGTCAAGTGAGAGCAGACGCTCCAACGTGTTTGTATAGTTTAAGGACATGACATTTATCTCCCGTCCACCAGGCATTTTCTTTTCAAATTCATTGTAGTTTGTCCTATCCGTTGCCCCTAAATATTTTGATGGAGAAATGAAATCATTCTGAAATTTTGTCTTTAGATTATTGCTTGGAGCGAAAGAGTTTTCTTCCTCCAATAAGTATCTTTGCAGATTATCACTCAACTCAAAATACAATTTCTCTAATTCTTCATTTGTTTGAATTTTAGAAGTAAACTTACCAAAAGCTTCTTCCATATCAGACCATAATTCCTTGTCAACATTAATATCATTCTTTAGTTGCTGCAACAAATCGCTTCCGCTATCGTTTTTTTCCATCAAATACTGATAGAACTCAGGATAGCTTGTTTTCATACCTTGGGCCTTATCAAACCCATTACCTAAAATATATAATACGTTCATCTTATCCTTTAATTTAATTCGGGTTATATCATTGATTCGGTAATAACTGTTTTTAATATAGTGATATTCTACATCTGATAGGGGGGCTATCTCTTTCTTGTCATCATTACTCTTCCTAGAAAAGTATCAGTGAAAGAGTGTTGGAAATTCAAATGTATCATTTTGTATTTCGGCAGGCTTTCGAGATATTCTATTTCAAACACCAATCTCGGTGCTTTCGTATCTTCCACATCTGGATGAATTTCCGTTTTGCTCCCTATCCTCACAATCCTTATCAGATATAAATCGCGTACACCTTTTCCTTTGATGTGAGGCATAAAGTAATAGAAACTTTTTTTCATAACACGATTAATTACAAATAATTTCTTTCAACCTTTTTTCTATCAGCCTCCAATCCTGATTCAAATTTACTGTGCAGACTCGGATAATGTGGTTGGTGTTCTTGTAGACATACGACATGTCAAGTTCTGTATCAACCGTAGGATAGACAAGTATTCCCTTTGCGTTCTTTGTCTGCGGCTGGGTCTCGTTTTCCTGGTTCATCACGTATGAGAGTATTTGTGACAAATGCTCGCGTCGTACCTTACCCTTCTCGCCATATCGTGAGACCAGCGTGTCTTTGTAGTATTTTGCATCAAGAATGATTTTCTTTTTAGTCTGAGGATTGTAGAGCGTTACGTCAGTCTCCATAATGGGCAATAAGGCGTAAGTCGCGTCAGTACTCTTGGCAAATGTCATTCCGTAGGGTGTCAGTTGAAAACGTATGTACGAGCGGCTAACTTCAGGGAAGTCTTGCCTACACTCCTGTTTATAGAAGTTCATGAGGAATTTCTCGAAGATGCGGTTCATCAACCGCTCATCGTCCATAATGTCCAGAAATTCCTGCTTGCCAACAAAACTCTCGTTGGGCAGAGCCGACTGATGAAGAAGTCTGCACACATTGAGAGCAAAATGATAGTATATGTTGTTCCGATATAGTTTGACGGAGTTAAGCATATGCTCAGTGATTCGTATGCGCTTTGTCTGAGGCATTCGTCGAAGTGTCTTGGCTATTCTGTCTTTGTTTGCGATGGAAAGTCCTACAATCTTAGCGGAATCCAGCAATGTAGAGTAGATGATTTGGTTGATGAGAATGTCGGATGTCAGTTCTTCGTACTGGCAGAACATTTTCCCTTGAAGATGTCGGCCCTGTTGTTTTAATGTTTCACCGATGTTGACTTTCCCCTTGATGCCATCTATCTCGTCACCAAAGACAAAATATCCCTGTGCCATCCCACGCTTCAAAATATCGTCTGTCGCATTCAGCAGAACATGAACTAGCAAATCAGAGAGCGAGAGACACTTTTCTATCCCTACTTTGGCCCTTCCGCGCATGTTGCCTATACCCCATGCATAGCAGAGGATATAATACATGTTTTGTATGGGTATTTTACGCATCTTGCAAGTTACTCAAAATGTGACACAATTCGTTACCCAAGTCTTCGTTTTCGAAGCAGATTTCCTGTATATATGGGAATAGTTCGTATTTACAAATGGACTGCCACCAATCGCCTTCATCCTCAACAGAACTTATCTGGCAGAAATAGCTGTGACCTATCTCCAAGCCTTTGCCCAGCGAAGCGGATTCGCGAATGATTGAATTGACGCGATTCAACTTACTGCAAATCTTCTCAACAAACACTCTGCTGAGTTCGGAACAGAGATAGGCCTTGAAACTGTCACCCAGTTCAGGCTCTATCTGGCAGAATGCAAAACGGCGGCGTAGTGCATAGTCAACAATCGCAATCGAACGGTCTGCCGTATTCATGCATCCAATGATATAGACGTTCTCAGGCACATAGAACTTGGAACTTCCTTCCTCGCTATATGTCAACTTCAGAGCATAGCGCGGCGACCGTTTTTCTGATTCTATCAGCATCATCAATTCACCGAAAATCTTGCTCAGGTTACCACGGTTTATCTCGTCGATGATAAACACAAAGGTTTCATCAGCATGTTCCCTTGCCCGTTCGCAGAAGTCGTAGAAGATGCCGTTGCGAACCTTAAATTCGCCTGTGACCGTCGGACGGATACCCTGCATGAAATCCTCATAGCTGTACGACTGATGAAACTGCACAGTCTCTATGTTTTCGTCCTTCATCTGCCCAATCAGCTGATAGGCAATCTTCCGTGCTAGAAATGTCTTGCCAACACCTGGTGCTCCCTGCAAGATGATGTTCTTCTTGCGGAATAGCGACTCTACTATCTCTGTGAACTTCTCCTCAGAAATAAATGGTTTGTCAGGGTCTTCGGCAAAGTTGTAATCAGCAGAAGTATCCGTGGATTTGCCTTTCTGGTCAGCACAGTATTTCAAGAAATCCCTGTACTTGTTCACATAACTGCGCTGATTCTTCAGTTCTTTCACGTCGCCATCCTCTTTGGCAATGATTTCCGTCAGCGCATCACTCACTCTTTGTAGTTGCCCGAATTCTGTAAGTTGAAATACATTCTCTGCATTGAACAACCGTTTTACGATTTTGCACACCGTATCTATCGAGTCTATTTTTGCATAGCGACTGTTTGCAGCATCCTTTATCTGTTTCGACGTTGCATTTTTGTCGCCCATATAATAGATGAACGAAGCCTTCACTTCATCAGGAGTTTTAGCCTCTATCTGATATACTTTTTGCTTTGCCATATTGCTTTTTGATCTAAAGTTTATTAAACACTCATAATGGTGATCTAACGTGATCTAAAATATTTGCCTATTCCAAAAGGATCTCCGACCTTTGCCCAAAAAAGTTATGAAAAAGAAAGAATGGATTACGACGGAACAGATGCTTCAAGCATTAAAGAATGACCCAGACAACGAGCATGAGTACACTCATTATCTAGGAGGCATTTTACGTTCCACACATTGGCTTGTGTATGACTCAAAAAAGAACCAAATTGGAGACTCAACCGATTGGCGAGAATACGATTATTATACAGAGGCAGAGTTTCTGGAAGATTATGCAGGGCATAGGTGGCATAGGGATGCTTAACCTCGCAATAGTTTATCAGATTGCAAACAAGACGCCCTTTTATAAGATATTCGTCCTGTTTGCTTTTCTTTAAAGGAGTACATTTCAGTTCTAATCCTGCTTCAGAAAAATCAGAAGCAGGGTTACTATTTGTCTCTAAGAAGAAATAGATGTTTTCCACCATTTGCCCAAGACTACCTTTGCCTTTTTTA
>Ga0247610_10006793_pt1 | contig 11839 bp, 14 predicted proteins | sample 174DNAGHGhighgp2_FD_193483 | JGI IMG/M metagenome (GOLD analysis project Ga0247610, IMG submission 193483) | Sheep rumen microbial communities from Palmerston North, Manawatu-Wanganui, New Zealand - 1742 DNA GHGhigh gp2 | ecosystem: Host-associated > Mammals > Digestive system > Stomach > Rumen...
GAAAAGGTGGATGGGGAGACTCGAGTTTATGGTTTTGAGACAGACAGAGATCATTCCTATACTGCCAATGGATATATAGTTCATAATTGCTTAACCTCAACCCAAACCGCCGTCCATTATCCTATGGCTTCCCTGCTCGATGAAATAAGCAAGATCAAGGGAAAGACAAAGGTGGTGGCAGATGGAGGAATTAGCGGATATTCGGATGCCATTAAGTGTCTAGCGTTAGGTGCAGATTATGTAATGATGGGTAAGGTGTTCACAAAAGCAGCCATTCACGGAGAGAAAATAGGATCGAATGTTAGCTATTATGGAATGTCGACTAAAACAGCTCAACGTGAAATGGGATGCTTGAAGCTGAAAACATCCGAAGGTAAGTTTGAAGTCTTACGGAAAGAATATACTCTCGAAGGATGGGCAGAAAATTTCAATGACTACCTGAGATCCGCAATGTCTTATGCCGGAGCTAGAGAACTGGATACATTTAGAACACAAACCAGAACTCAAGTAATCAGCCCAAATTCTAGTTTCGCCATAAACAACAAGTAATAAGATTGAGTATGGGAAAATTAACAGAGAAAACAATAAGAAATGCAATCGGACTGAAGGAAGATCTGGAATATATGATTGATCGCTTTAAGACCGATGGATTAGGGTATGTGAACTTGGAGGAACTGAAAAAGGCGAAAGAAGAGGTTACCAAAGATATAAACGAATACCAGAAAACCTTAGTAACTTCATGTCCCGCCCTTAAAGTTGGAGCTATAATACGGATTGCTGGTGGAGATGGGATTTCGTATTCACAGAGAGATTATTATAAGATCACGAAAATAACCGATTCCCACCTACACTTTGATCTGGTTACTGTAGTTCATGGAGATTACGGAAATGAAATTAAAGTGGACAAGAAATCTAAGGACCGGAAGGAGGAATGGATAAAGAGATATAACCGAAATTATCATAAGGACGATATCTCAGAGGACGAATGGAATGAACTTTTAGAATATGCGGAGAAAATTCCTTGGTCGAAAGAAAGTTAGAGTTAATCCTTTTAGATTAACGTGAAGAATAAAAAGAGATGGAAGTATTAAAACTTTCCACCTCTTTATTTTATTTCAATCCACTCAATCTCATCCTTCAGCCCATCAAATCTTTTCTCTGATATTTTTGTAGAACTGAAATATCTTCTATACTTATATATCCTTTCTGGTTTTATCCTCTTATTCCCCAGACAGACATAGTGATATACAGTACGATCCTCTAAGTAAACTTTCAATATCTTACATATTCTTATATACCCTATCCTCATTACAAATATAAGGAAAAGATCTGGCATTACGCATAGATCTCCTCCTTTTTATTTATCGTTTCTTCTGTATCTCAAAACCATTTTTCTTGATAGATGGCATGTATACTTTCTTTAACCAGAAATATTCCTCAAGGTCACTGGCTTTCGCTGTCCTCTGATATCCATGCTTCTGATACAGTTCCTTTAGTTTGGCCTTGATATCAGGATTTGTATACCTTTGACCTAATTTGAAATAATCAACTATATCTAGGATTAATGAATCACTAACTCCAAGCTCATCCTGATGTTCCTTTGTCCATTCCTCTTTAAGTTTAGATTCTTGATATCCATTAGCTTTAATTCTGTCAGGACCCATTTCTGTATAATATTCTCTAAACTTCTCTGGAATAAGGCTAAGGAAATTAGTTAAGTCAGTTTCAGATAATCCCATTTCAGAAACTTCCACTAGATATCTAAGTTTCTCTTTAGACTTAGCAAAACTACTGAAAATTTTAAACTTATCTTCAACTTCCTGACCTACACCATCAACCTGTCTTTCTCCTACTGCATTGAAAACTGTGAATCTATCCGCATAATCTACTTGTTGTACCTCGAAGGTTCTCATCTCAGATACCATCATCAGATTGTTGAATACCGGAACAAGATCAGATCCTGCATGTTCATTGACAGAAACATAGTTGTTCTTATAGTGCTGAACTTTTGCCACAATCTGATAATTTTCTGCCAAATCGTGTTTAATTTTATCATCAGCATTCCAATACCCAGACAAAAGATTTTCAGATTTCTTTTTCTTTTCCTCTAATCTCCTATTGAATTCTTCCTCTGTCATCTTATGCTTCTTTGAAGTGGTCTTGACAAACATTTTAGCATTGTTTTTCCAAGGATTCTCTTTTAATCTCTGTCTTCCAAGTATCTGCTCTAAATCCATTGATATATCTACAGAAAGGCAATCAATGTTGCTATCTGAGAATATGAAGGTTCTTGCATTCGTTGAGTAGAAATCAGCTCCAAGATATACTGTTCTAGTACAGAAAGTGAACATCTTATGTGGCTGACCTCTTGTTGGGATTTTACCTATTACTGATGTTTCTTTAGGAACCTTTGGGTGAATCTTTAGCTCTTCCGTTTCTTTCTTAAGAACATCATTGAAAGCTTTCCTAACTTTTTCGTCATTAGCATCTGTTTGAGCGCACAATACATTACAGTCTTCTAGGTGCAGCTTATTGGAACGAATAGCTTGACAGATAGAAGATACAGAATTCATGAAAATTACAGCTTCCTTTGATTCAATCAAGCCATTTTCTCCTAATCTTGTATCAAATTTTCCTTGTTGATAGCTATTGATTATTCTCTTAGCCTCTTCATTAAGAGATCTAGAAAATTTAATCTCAAGTTTAGGTTTTATTACTCGATTTGGATCTTCTGATGACCAATCCAGTTCATAGTATGGAAGATTCTTAAACTCATCCAACATATCCAGGTATTTATCAAGCATAGGAGTTGCTGACACATAACAAACCTTCTGAAGTCCCTTAAGCTGATGTAAGAGTTCAATTTCCGTATCAGATTTGAATCTTGCATCAATAAAGATTGACTGAAATTCATCTACTACAATCTGATAGCTATTAATTACGTCTCCCAACGCTTCCTTAACATGTCTGAAGGAATCGTAGGTAACCAAGATTTTTGGAGTAACATGCTTGATAGCACACTTGTAGGTATACTCACGAATCTCTCGATGTAATCTCTCAATTCTCTCCGACTTCTCTTCCTCTGACCACTTATCTTTCCTTTCGGACCTTTCTTTTTCCTCATTAATATCAATCTCAAAATCAAGCGTTTTCTCTACAGTATTATCTACTCTGAATACTTCGAGTGGTCCTTGATGTTGATCCTCCTTGTTTTTCAAGAGAAATAGTCGAGGAGAGGTTAGTACTAAGGGTTGATCGTTTCTAAGACAATACTCGGTATATCCACATCCAGTGAGGACTTTGTTTAAAATATGAGGAAATTGGTAGTCCTCTAGCTTATAGCCATCCCAATCTCCTAAGTATTCTATACCTTTCGGTACAATAATTGGATCTCCTTTTTTCATATAAAATTTCTTCATTCCAATTACATTATTCTTTTGTGGTATCGAAATCTCCTTAACAGTCAATTTCTCACAAAATCCACTAACGTGTATTTACGTTGCTCCTTTTCTTATTTGAGAGTCGCCACCCCGAAGGGTGTCTCTCCTTTCTCACTCTTAAGGATTTCAGCCCGCTTGAGCGGAGTTTTTGTAATTTAGATAGATCATATGAAGTTATATTAATAATGACTTTTTAAAAATTACAAAATAAAAAATTACAAACTTACCTTATTCTTCAAGCTATGAGGAAATACACAGCCTGGCGTAAAGCCCCTGTGTAAAAGATGATAGCTTAATCATCAAGGTAAAGTTAATCTTCAAAAGAGTTAATAAAGAATTAGGGTTTTCTTCAATGGAAAGTGAAACGAACATTGAAGAGAGGTTAAGGGTCTGACAAAGTCTGGTTAAAGGGTTTCCTGAGTTTAGTGACCTTAGGGAACGGACGAGGGGAAGACTTCTAATCAACTTTGGAATGGCTACGGGGAGGCTTAACCTCATCTTGAATACATTATGCGGAGCGAATATAATGTGATCGCCTTTGTTACAGCTTTTATAATCTTTAAAGTAATCATAAAGAAGAACAAAAAGAAAAGAGATGCTCGGATTCCCTTCGGTCACCTCGCACTCTAGCTCTCAACTATCTCAAAATATCCTTGACATCTTTTAATCATTTCCTTCAATATCTCCGGTTCTATATTATCTGTTAATCCTCTCGCTCCACAGTAATGATCAAATAAGTATCGGACCCTTATTTTTTTGTTACCTCGTATCTTTATGATTACTACTTTGAGGTCTTCATAATAGAATTTTACCAGTCTAATCGATCTTACTTTTTTATCCAGCCACCAAATTTTCATCTAGAGTAATAAAAGTAAAGAGTACTATTCTCCCGAACTGCACTCCCTTTTCACAAGACATTATTAATAATCGTCGTATATATTAAATTTCTTGGCAGGTAATCTTTTTATGCCTACCAGAGAATTTGTTTTTATATCGATAATCACAGAACAAGTAATCCATCTAACGTCAGTAATAATTTTTAGATGTCCCTTCTCATGATCTACTTCTATTCTAGCTGTCTTTAGCTCGTCCTCCTTTTCCCATCTGCTAGTCTCTACGACGGGAATTGGTTGACCATATTTATTTACTACGTATTTAGCTGAGTACTCTTTAGATTTGATCTCTTTCGCAAATTCTTTATAACAATCTATTTCTTTTGCAAATCTCTTTTCAAACCAGTCAAGATCTATATGATATTTTCTAATATAATCTTCCTGTTTATAGTAGGATTTCTCATACCAGCCATCCTCAGTATAATCTGCTTTTCTGATTGGTATTATAATTCCGTCCTTAATTAATTTCAGGACTTCTTTCATCTTAGATCCTTTAAAGATTCTGATGTTTTTAATCCAATCATGAAGATCGATAAGTCTATTATCTGCTTTAAGAACATACTTTTGATTGTATGTATAATTATTGTTTAGATCTGTAAGACTAGGATATATAAAATAGACTCGGCCGTTTTTGTAATGGTAGATGTCAAGTTTTTCTACTAACTCTTTTGGTAGGCATTTGATACTTATTCCTCTAGTCCTGAAAACTAACCATCTTGTTCTTTCTTCAGCCAAAAGATCTTCTACTCCTATGACCTTTGACTTAATAAAAGACTCAACAAAAGATTTTATTTTCTCTTCTGTTTCTGCTACCAACCTAAAATGCTGGATGCTAGGTTTTATTGCTACTTCATTCATAGTCCTATAATTTTATCTTCATTAAGATCTACTGTTACTTCTTTAATCATGGAAGTACTACAATTTTTATTTGTATCTGTCTGAAAAACCACACAGTTATCTATCTCTCCATACCATCCTCTTTTGAATAGAAACTTTACGGTATTCTTCTTTGGATCTACTTCAGTTGAGATATAGTCAGAGCTAAATCTCGATTCTAGAGTAAGATAGATAGGTTGTCCAAATTCATTAATATAGAATAGTGCTTCCGGATTTATTAAATTTTTCTTAAGGTCTGTATAATAGTATTTCTTATCTTCTATATTAAAATATTCAAAATCAAGCTTAAATTCTCTTACCTTATCTGAATATTTTTGATGGAGTCCTAATTTATTAACTTCATCATTACAAAGAATATTGAGATGATTGCCATAATAAGAACTAAGTTTCTCTTCCTTACTATTCTTTTCGATAATTTCTATGTAAGGGTTTTGTAGAGCTCTTTCAAATATCTCATAGGGTTTAAGTCGTCCAAATCTATTATGATTATAGTACGTTTCTTCCTCATCACAAACATCACATATGGCTTCAAACAAGAAAAGTGCCTCTATATATTGTTTGCTTGGTACGTTTAATCCAAAGTCTTTTTCGTAGTACCGATAAATATCATCCAATAATTTATCCAGACGAAGCATATCCTCTTCTCTACCAGATAGGCTTTTCCGTGTTCGTCTTTCTACTTCATACAGACTAATATAGGGGATGAATCTTTTGCCTACTAAAACTGTTACGTGATATGATTTTCCGCAATACTTCAAATTTTTATAGCCGAAATTAAAGAAATTAAAATTCTCTAATCCTTCTTCAGTGATTTCTCTCCAACTCATTAATTTAGAGCGGAGGAATTGATATGTGAAGTAGGCTAAACGTTGCTTCAAGATTTGTTGATCCTCGAAGTACTTTACATATTCGGAAAGATCTGTTTGTTCAGCCCAATCAACATTGAGTATTTCTTCCAGTGTCATTGTTGTCGTCTATCTGTTTGATTCTTTCTTGTACTATCTTTGTCAACCAGGAATTTGCTATATGCCACCCTTCGTTTGTTCCATAGGTTATACTTCCTCCTCCATTTTCATCATAGTTTTCGTAGATACCCTTCACTATTCTTTTAGTTCTGGGCTTATAATCTACATGAAACCAGTTTACGTATGGAATGAACTTGTCTTCTCCTAACGTAAAATCTTCGGAGAGGAGGACACATTCAGCATAATCCCTAATTTTCTGTGTTACTATTACTTCACCTTTTTTAAATTTTTGTGGTTTCATAGTAAAAAGTAAAAGAGGATCGTTTTTCAGACCCTCTCCGTTTATGTTCAATCTTCCTCTTCGGCCAGACTTGCATTAATCTGATCGAGAACAATTCCTTTCTTATCAGCGTCATCCAGAATTTCCAACAGCTGAGGACAATTTTTCTCCAGCTTTTCAATTCTTTTCTCCACCTTAATCTGCTCGAGTCGAAGTTTAAAATCTGCCTTCCATTCGTCCACAGTATATCCTTCTACCTGTTTTACTGTCTTTACCTTCTTCGGGTCAAGTCCAAGTTCTGAGGCTGCACGTTCTTTATACTCTGACTTTTCAATGATTTTAGCCAAAGCACTTACGATAGTCTCTTTACCCATGAACTCGATCTTACCAAACATTAAACAGCTCTTAGGAATCTGATACTCGAATTTCTTTGCCTTCAGTTCCTTCAACTCCGAAACTAAATTCGTGTAAGAATCTTTCTTTAATTCAATTTCTTTCATATTCGTTTATTTTTACGTTTATTTGTTTATCTTTATATTAATAAGGATTTTAAGGGAAGAATAAAAAAAGAGATATTATTCTTCTCGAACTATATCTCTTACTACCTTGATAACTAAAAACTTTTCATCAATCAATTAAATGCTTCTCTTAGCATTTTCACAATGGAGTTTACTTTTGCACATATATAAGGAATTGAGGGTTGAAAATAAAAAGAGTACTATTCTCTCGAACTGTACTCTAAAAATATAACCTTAATTGCTTATGAGAGATTTTCATATCTCCTCTATATATAAGGATTTAAAGTCCTCAAATCCCCTTCAAAATTTTCTTTCCACGTTTCCCTTTGTAGACGATAAGATCAAACTTTTCCAGGTCTACGTTAACGAATCCGACTTTCCCCAGATTTATTTCTTCCAGGGTTAATCCTTCGCAGTTACAGTTGAGGTCATTATCATCAACTATCAGCGTATTCATTACTTTCCTTTTCATCCTTTGTTCCCCATGTTACTTCCAGCACTTTTCCGCACTCTTGAACGATTCTCTCACCACTTCCCTCTAATGGTTTTCTCAGTCTTTTCTCCTCTTCTTCCAGGATACTAAATTTTTCTGCTCCATATTTCCCCACTACTCCTTCCTCCATGAAATCTGTAATAGTTTCCTGCATGTAATCTAGGTTGGTCAGTTTAGATTTATTCCTAATATTATCCCAGAGTTTATCCACTATTTTCTTCAGGCTTTCGATCTCTTTAAGGTAAGGAAAATCTTCGACACCCTGAATTATTTCGAGGAGTTTGCGGAGCAGGGTTATCACAGAATCGGCTTTACTCAGGTGTTTCTTAACGAGTCTTTTATGTTCTGCGATAATGAGGGGTTTAAAGAGGTAGATTATTCGTTCGCTTGTGTCATCGTCGTTATCTAGGGTCATTTTCTGGCATTCATTATATATAGAGTCCAGATAAGAGATAACGATTCCAAAACGTCTCCCTTCTTTTTCCAGGAGATCATTTAAGTCGACGAGCATATATTCAGCCAGTCGAGTTAATCCGGAGGCATAAACTTTAGGGGCTACATATTCTCCGGTTAATTGTGCCCTTTCTTCTATCTTAGGTTTTCTCATACTTCATTTCATTACGTGTTTCCTTCGTTAATTTCTTTCGTTTCACTACAGACAATTAACTCACTCACATTCTTTGTTCAGTGATAAGGTGTTGAAGGCTAGAAAAACGTGAAACTTAAGTTGGGGCAGCGCTGTAAGGAAAAACAGAGGAAAAGTCAATGTGTAAAAATAGAGTAAGAGAAAAACAGCCGTAAGAAAAACACTCTATTAAATTTCACACCTTTAGAGTTTCCTTAAAAGAGAAACGTACAAGTCAAAATTTTTCACAAGTTATAATCTTGCTTCGCGGATTTCAGATCTTGTGTTTTCCTCTTGACTTAATATAATGTCTCCTCTGTAATAAAAACAGCGCAAGTCTTCTTTCATAGAGACGTTAAATCCTTATCAGTGTAGGCATCAAAACAAAAGGATGTCTACGATTGAACAATGATTAGTAAAGATATACAGAAGAAAATACTAGGGGTTATCAGAGAAAAGATGATCCCGGAGTACAAGAATTCGTTATTTTATAAAGAAAAACTTAAGGAGGAATTTGTAAGGTATCTGGAAGAAGACTACATGACGGAGAGGGATCGTGAGTTAATTTCTAAGTATCCTGATCATATAAAGCAAGTTGATAAGATTCCCATTTCCTACTATCGATATTATGGTAATGGTTCTGGAGAGGAGATTAAACTTGAGCATTTTAAGGATTATCAGATGAGAGATGACGATGATATGGTGATTAAGCTGGATAAAAATTTTCCGGTAGTTTGTGATTCGATTTACTCACTAAAGGAGATCGATAAGAAAGAATGGAGAAAGATTGGTCCATTACTTCATCAATTTGTGAACGCTAGAAATTCATATGTCAAGAAAGTAAATATAGCGTGTGAATTTTTAGGCCACAAGAATACTACTGTCACTCTCATAAAGAATGAATTTCCAGAACTTTATAAATTATACAAATCATGATAGCAATTACCACTGAAATAAAGAGTCGTTGTTTTAAGGAGTACGAGAAACATAGACTATACAATACCCTTAGAAAACCGTTTGGGGATAAGAAGGATGAGATAAAAGAGACATTCAAGAAGTGGCTAGATGAGAATGTATTAGGAAAAGTTTTAGACCAGGACCTTATGGAACTTGGAAGAAAACCTTATTGTACACGTTCTACCAGTCGTTTCTTGATAACTCCCTCAGAATTTGGACTCCCCGATGATTATATAGGAATACCAAATCTCAGTAAACTTAAGGTATCTCTAAAGTTTGAGTTTCAGTCTACCTCCTATAAATATGCTATTCCTAGTAATACTTATAGTGTAGACATAACTTCGGCAATCATCAAGAAATGTGAGCCGGAGATAATCGAACAGGTGAAATATTTTTTATATGAGATAGCTAAAGCAGAGTACGACTTCGATTTCTATGGAGTTGGAACCTTCGTAAAACCTGAGCATTATGGTTACAGCAGTTATGGTCTTTTCAGTGATTTACGAACATGGGGAAACTTATATTCGAAAAGTCCTGAGATGTTTGAGCAGTTGTACAAGATGTCAGAGGGTAAGGTATTCGAAGAGGATGAAGAGAAACAAGAACCTGAGAAGAAGTTGTTATCAGAATTAAAGACCTCCTTAGGATATTAAAAAGAAAAGAGAAGAAAGGATTTATTTCCAATCTTCTCTCTTTTTATTAGTTCTCGTGTCGATAGCATTCACAGAATCTATCCTTCTCGGTTCCCCATGCTGTATTAGATCTATAGTAGTTAGTTCTATCGTAGCATTCATCTTCAGGATAAACACCACTTTCCCAACTCTCATAATCAGTCTCAGTCTGTCCTCTAGCTCCACATACACAACACTCTCCATCAGGTTCTTGTGCGAAGAGATAGCCATACTGGAATTTAAGACGTAGACGAAGTGTAGACATGAAATCGGCCCAACAGAAAACGAAATATTCTTGGTCAAATTCCATTTCCCATGAAGTTTGTCCAGTATCTATATCAATGTAGTCGACTCCTGGTAAAATATCTTCATCGTTATCTACTTCATGTGATGGTCTCTCTTCGTCAGGTACATAACGACCATAAATATCATTGAAGTAGCCGAGTTTCATTGCCAAGAATCTAGTATGGTGAGCGATAATTAAGTCTCCTCCCCATTCAAAGATTCTCAAGACCTCCTCCACTAACTCCTTAATATCATCTGTTCCCAAATCATTAAGTTGTTGATTCAAGAAACACACAATATAATAATAGTAGGGGATGAGTACTTGTCGATTTTTCCAATAATCAAGTTGTGAGAGGCCTAATTTCTGTTTTAGATATGTTTCGGCCTGTTCATGTTTTATAAAATACGAATCATCCCAAATCATAACCTTTAAAATTCTCCACCATCGATAATACCTCCACCATGACCCCACTTATTGACGTCACTCCAATCATCGAGACTATCCCCAGTAAAAGTTTGTTCATCATAGAAACCGGGGGAGCTAAGGAATCTAACTCTGAAACCGGTTCTCCTTCTATTGGCCGGAACAAGCTCAATCACTTCTGCCAGAGTATAATACCGATCTGTTCCCAATTCCAAGTTAGCATCGAACATAGATTTCAGGTAGAGATTATTAGCCTCTACATTTTGGTTCACCGCACTATTAATTTTATTGAAGTCGGCCGAACTCAATCCATCTCCCTTATTTTTTGTAGGGATTCCAGTTTTACTTATTATATCCATTTTAACTAAGTCTCATTACATCAAGTCTATAATCACCAAGGTTAGTTCCCCCAGCTACACCAGATCTCCACGTTGAATCCTGATCATTGTGTGAAATCCTCTCTGACCCAGGCTTTGTGGACCTAATCATTGTTTTCGTCGTCTTCAGTCGTATCTGATTCGGACTTTTCACTTTCGTTGCCATTGTTAATAGGTTTTACAACAATTCCTATCACCTCTAAGTCCTTCCAGCCAAAGAAATAATCAGGAAATTGGTCAAGCAAGATTATGGTTATAGTTTTTCCATCATTGCTTATCCTGAAAATTATATCTTTTATAGTGCAGACTTGGTGACAATCAAATCCTTTAGCGAAATTAGAGACGGGCATGGAAGAGACTCTAACATGTGCTCCCAACAATTCTTCCCTTGTCCAACTTCCATAAGGACCTACCAATCTTTTAGCTTTACAGTTTCTCACTTTATTCTCCTTTCGCTAATAAGTCCACGTAATTATTCCAGTAGATATCAGGATTAATCATGGAATTTGGTTGGTGTCCTTTTACCCATGAATATTTAATTTTACCATCAAGTCCTTCTTCATGTATCAGGTTCTCTATGGCTTCTTTAACTTTTGCAATATAGGGTTCTTTCACTCTCCAATTTCCCATCATCCATTCTCTTACTCCAATATAATCAGCATGGACGTAAATAATGTCGGCGGTTTTGATAAGGTCGATAAATTTACGCAGCGATACCAACACGGCAGTAAGTTCAGCGGTTGGATTACTACAAGTTTCTGCTCCCGGTCCAAAATCTTTTCTTAGATCGCTCGGGTTTAATTCCACACCAAACTCTCCAATTTTCTTGCCGAGAGGACCTTGCTGCGTGAGATCGACCAAGACCCCGCCGATTCCGAGACGTCCATTCCCCTTCTTGAAATGTGATCCGTCTGTATATAAGTCGTACTGTTTCATAATTCACGATACCTGTCCAATGAGTTTATTTCTAAAGGACCAAATTTTTCTCCTGTTTCTTTCAATATCCACTCCCTA
>Ga0247610_10006794_pt1 | contig 11838 bp, 4 predicted proteins | sample 174DNAGHGhighgp2_FD_193483 | JGI IMG/M metagenome (GOLD analysis project Ga0247610, IMG submission 193483) | Sheep rumen microbial communities from Palmerston North, Manawatu-Wanganui, New Zealand - 1742 DNA GHGhigh gp2 | ecosystem: Host-associated > Mammals > Digestive system > Stomach > Rumen ...
CCCACTCCTGGAGGGCCATAGAGGCAAATGATGGGGCTCTGACGGTCTTTGCGCATCTTCAGGACAGCAAGATGCTCGAGGATGCGTTCCTTGACCTTCTCCATGCCGTAGTGGTCGCGATTGAGCTTCTTCTCGGCGCGTTTGATGTCGGTATTGTCTTTGGTACATTCGTCCCAAGGCAGCCCCACAACTGTCTGAAGATATTGAAGTTGCACATTATAGTCGGGCGACTGTATGTTGATGCGGTTCAACTTCGAGAGTTCCTTGTCGAAAATCTCAGCCGTCTGCTTACTCCAATGCTTGCCCTCGGCTTTCTTTCTGAGGTTCGACACATCTTCCTGCCTGACACTCGACTCGTCCTTGTCGCCCAACTCGCTTTGGATGTTCTGGACTTGCTGGCGAAGGAAGTACTCGCGCTGTTGCTGGTCGAGGTCGCTTCGCGTCTTGTTCTCAATCTTGCGCTTGAGTTTCATCAACTCGATGATGTTGTTGGTGAACTGGATGGCTTGCTGGAGCCTTGACAGTTCGGTGGGGCAGGAGAGGAGCTGGTACTTCTGCTCGATTGTGAGTGGCAGGTAACTGCATATCGTATTGAGCATGAAGGTGGTCGGCTCCATGTTATTGATGTACTGAATGAGCTCATCAGGATAATCGTCGAGAATGCCCATCAGGTTTTGCGTGCGTTCCTTGAACAGGGCCAACATGGCTTTATACTCCGTTTGCTCGATGTTGTCGGGCATGGAATCGGTCATGCTTACAACTAGGCCTTCATAACTGCCTGCAACTAGTCGGAGCTCTTGTATCCGGATGCGGTTAAATGCTTGGAAGAGAGCATTATATGTGCCGTCTGGCATCTTCATCGTGTGGACAAGTTTGGCCACGACCCCAATGGGGTAGAGGTCTTCGATTTGTGGCATTTCAACGTCAGGCACCTTTTGAGTCAGCAATGCCACCAGCCCGTCTGTTCGCTCCAACTTGTTCAGGGTCTTTATGCTGTGCTTACGGCCAACGGTAATAGGGGAGACGGTACCCGGAAAGAAGATGTTGTCGCGAAGCATGATGACGGGCATATCGCCACCATGACTGGCATGCATCAACTTGTCCGTCTCGCCCGACACTTCGGCCACAAAGGAAAAGGTTTTCTTATTGTTCTCAAACATATACATATGCTCAATGTTTGTTTTATGATTTATGATTTATATAGCATGTCCAATGTTCAGTGTTCAATGTTCATGAACATAAAAGCGCGGCAAAAGTACAAAAAAAAAGCCAAACTTCGTGCGCGCATACAATTAAATATTGTAAATTTGCAGAGAAATAGAAAACAAAAGCAGAAAAACAACAAAGCTATAATCTTTAATCCTTAATCCTTAAATCAATAGTGTCAAACGACATTTTCCGTTTCAAGCAATTCTCTGTCCGTCACGACCGATGTGCCATGAAAGTAGGGACTGATGGTGTGTTGTTGGGTGCTTGGGCATGCGTAGAGGGGCGTCAAATACTGGATATCGGCACAGGAACTGGACTCATTGCCCTGATAGCTGCGCAGAGGAATCCGGAAGCCGATGTGCTGGGCATTGATATTGACGAACCGGCAGTCGCTCAAGCAAGGGAGAATATTGCTGGAAGTCCTTTCAGCAGGCGAATAGAGTGCATCCTTCAAGATATACTGACGTTCGAACCTGAGGCACCTTTCGACGCGATTCTTTGCAATCCGCCGTTCTTCACCGAAGACACCTTGCCCGACAACAAGAGTCGTGCTTTGGCTCGAAACAACAAGTGTATGCCGTTTCCGCTGCTCATCAAGAAAGTGGCCATGCTGCTTGCCGAGAACGGAACATTTTCGCTCATCATTCCAAGCGGACTCACACAAGAGATTGTCGCGCTTTGCATGGAAAACGGACTACATCTCGTTCGTCGTTGCCAAGTCCACACAATAGTCAGAAAACCGCCCAGAAGAACTTTACTTGAGTTTTCCCGACAAAACAGGAGCTGCGAGATGCAAATGCTTTGCCTAATTGCCGATGACGGAACCAGAAGTCATCAATATATGGAACTCACAAAAGACATTTATCTTTAAATACTCCCAAGGGTCATAATGGAAATTATGTTTAGTTGCATATTATGCTTGGTTTGGTGTTAGTCCGTTTTTCAAATAGAAAGCAAGTAGGTTAGTTTAGTTTCTTTTTGTTATTTTTGCACATTACTAAAAAGGACGAAAATAAGCTCTCTGCACAATGAAAAAGATAACGCAGTATGCTGTGTTGACTAACGCTTCATAATGTGTTGGTCAATGCAGCATACTGCGTAAGCAAATCCTCCATGTTTTGTTTACCTAACAAATATGCCAAAAAGTGTGCAAAAACAGTTGAAATTCGCCAATTTTGTAATGTGCAGTTGTCATTTCTATTTAATCTATGATTTTTCCTACTTTATAACGTGTTGTATTTCAGTCTGTATCAAATATAAGGGCATTTCTTTAGAAAAACGACTTAAACCTTGCCGAAGACAATTTTCTTCGAAATTTGACGCTTACCTTAAAACCGGATTGTAAGCAAAATGGCATATTTGCTACCATTTTGTGAATTTCTTTTCCCTGAAATCCCCTACCCTAATTAACCTCTTCTTTGATAAGCCAATCGCTCATCGAATGATGCTAAATAGATGATTCCACAACAAGTGGATGCCCTGGCGGTCGTTTGTCGTACTGACGATAACAGAAACCCCTACTCCACAAGCTATGCTTTCTTTTCCTGTTATTCATATTACATTAGTATGATGGGAAACAAAAAGAATATTGAGCTATTACATGTAAAACTCATCGCTCTTTGTTGTCATGGCGCTTGCTAAGTTTGTATTTACAATACTTGATTGCTTTCGGTTTTCAATTATGGATACAAAAAGCTGAATTAATGATGAATCCAAGATTGTGTTTAACCGAAAGTGAGACTAATCATCAAATAAAACCTCATCTTTATTGCTTCGTATTGATAATTTCCATATATTTGCGGCAGTTAAGAGACATCCAGTCAAATATTTCACTACACTAACCACATAATCGCAACGAAATGAAAAGGATAACTTTATCTCTCATTGCTCTCTGCCTTACACTCGTAACTATGGCAGAACCTGTCGGTAAGCAAGCTGCATTATATACGGCACAAGCTTACATGCTTGCTAAAGGAAAAAATGTCAATGCAACACAAAAGCCTTTCAAGGCCGCCCGGCGAGATGCGGCAAACGCTTCAGCTAATAATGATGAAGCCTACTACTATGTCTTTAATTCCGGAAATAATGGCGGTTATGTCATCGTCTCAGGTGACGACCGTACCGAACCCATCCTCGGATATGTCGATCATGGTTCTTTCGACCCTGATAACATTCCCGACAACATGCGTTCCTGGCTGCAAGGATATGCAGACCAAATCAAATACATTATTGACAACGACATTCAGCCTAATTCTCCTCTCTTGAAAAAGCGCAATAAAGTGCAAGGGACAAGGCACAGCGTCCCCGAGCTGCTTACTACACGCTGGGACCAAGGACGTCCGTACAACATTACATGCCCTAAATACTATAAGGCAGATGGCACCATGGACTATCCTGCCACAGGATGTACAGCAACGGCAATGGCACAGGTCATCAATTACTATAAATTTCCGGATAAGCTTAAAGCACTGATTCCTGCTTTGACTAATAATTATACGCTCAGCAATGGAACCCAAAAGAGTGTCACCGCCCCTGCTATTCCCAAAGGTACCGTTATTGACTGGGATAACATGCGAGACACTTATTCTTGGGATGACAATCATGTTGCCAACGCACAAGACTCTGCCGTTGCAAACTTGATGCGCTACTGCGGTCAGTGTGTCAATATGGGTTACGGGCCATCGTCTGGTGCAAACTTCTATGCTGAGAGCTTCACTAAATACTTTGGCTTTGACGACAGCGCATTTAGGGGAGACCGAAATAACTATAGTATTGACCAGTGGTTTGATTTGCTATACAATGATATTTCTGCCGGCTATCCCGTTTGCTTTGCCGGTTTCTCTTCTGACGGCGGACATGCATTTGTTCTTGACGGTTTTGATGGAGAAAACCTCTTCCACCTCAATTGGGGATGGGGAGGAGGCAGCAACGGCTGGTTCCTCGTAGGCATCCTCAATCCCGGAGACACCAGCGGAATTGGTGCTAGCAGCAGTAGCGATGGTTATAGCATGGGGCAATATGCGATCTTCAATTTGCGCCTGCCTGATTCACACAAAGCAGAGCCAACAACCGCACTTACCATCAACGATGTCACTATTTCAGGAACATCTATTAAAGGCAACTGGATAAACTGGACGGGTGCGACAGGAAACTTCAACACCGGTATTGTAAAACTTAACGAAGATGGCACATACTCGATTGTCGGCAGTTCACAAACAATCACGAGCATGTCCGTCAACACCTACCAAACTAAGACATTCCAGATGTCGGGCAAACTGTCAGAGGGAACATACAAACTCTCTCCTGCCAGTAAGCTGACGACGGCCAAGGTCTGGCGTCCGTTGTATAACATGCGCGACGAATACATTGAGGCTGTCGTAACAGCCAATGGTACGACGACATTGACCAAGCACAACCCCACATACAGCATCAGTATTGACACCATTGTTTTCCCCGGCTTGCGCATTGTTGGCCAAGAGCAGGAAGTGAAGGTGACCTATCGCAATAATGGCGACGAATATTACAAGGAAGTTCACTTGTTTGCAAGCAAGACGCAGGACAAGATAGATACCAAAAGTCGTTCGATGGTAGCTGTTCGCTCTGCCGAGACTGTAGAAGTGTCATACTTCTTTACTCCCGAAGAAACCGGCACATACAATCTCTGGCTATGCACAGGAAGCGACGGAAGCGGAGAGATAGGTCGTGGCACCATCGATATCATACAGGAATCGCAAGCCTCCAAACCCAAACTTTCCGTCAGCAGCATTTCAATTACTAATTCAAGCAGCAGTACCGTTTATGGCAACCGCATCGTTGGCAAAGCTACCATCAAGAACAACAACAATGTGGACTTTAACGGAAAGATATATGTGCGATTGTGGCATGGAGACAGTCCTACATGGCCCGGCGAAACGCGCACTTACGACATTAATGTCGCCCCAGCAAAATCTGTCGTTATTAATTATGAATTCACTAATCTCAGCAATAATTACTACCGACTTACCGTTAACTATGTTAATCCGGACGCTTCCTTGACTAATGGCGGCTTATGGGATCGCAAATGGCAATTGACGGACGGCATCATTACATGGAAAAACGATGGTTCCATTACGGCCCAAGCTTATCGTGAAACTCTGACAGCCACCAGTTCTGCTTGTGCCATTTATGCAAAAAGCAGCAAAGACATTAAGCGGCTTTTGCCAAACAACAGGTATAATACCAACACCATTTATGCCTTTGCCGAAGGCATGACAAAACCATCGACTCTCGAAGCGTATAATGCTGTGTGCGGCAATCATGCAAACCACATCAACCTTGTTAACGACTATGCCTACTACGTTCCAGTAAGCTTTGTGGCCGACAGCGCATCCTACACCTATACGTTCCCCGAGACGGAGGACGGCACAAAGTGGCATACTTTCACTATGCCTTTCGGAGTTGACTCCATTTATGTGGACAGCCTTTCTGTTTCGCTCGACGACAATTCCAAGCACTTCTGCATCTATGAATTCGCTGCTCAGGGAGACGATGGAGAAGTCATCTTTGCGCCTGCAACGGTACTGCGTGGAAGCACGCCATACATCATAGCAGGCGATGCATATATGGCCGGGCGCTCTATCGTGTTCCGTGCGCTTAATGCCGCCTTCATACAGCAGAGCGGCGACAAGATGATTATCTCGTCGAAGGACTACAAGTTCTTGGGCAACACATATACAAAGAGTGTCAAGGAGTGCTATGTCCTGAATGCTGACGGCAATGCCTTTGAATATGTCACTGCCAATACGTCTTTGGCTCCCACCTCTGCATACTTTGCCACCTCTCTGTATGAGGGGTTGCGTCTGCAAAGCATTGTGCTGCCGGAGATACCTTTGGCTCCGATTCCTACAGGCGACATCAACGGAGACTACCAAGTGGACATTTCGGATGCGGTGTCTATTCTGGACATCATGGCAAATCAGCAAGCTGGCAGTGTCAATCCGAAAGTTGACTTGAACCACGATGGCGTGGTTGACATTTCGGATTTCGTTTGCATCCTCGACATCATGGCGCAATAGTTTCGGAACAGTAGCGCATTATTTCGCACAAAAAGAAGAACGGTGGTTTGTCTCACGACAGGCCACCGTTTTTTAGCATTAGTTTTAAGGTAAAAAGATTGTCAATTCAAATTTGACACTACAAAGTTACATATTTTTTCATTAACTACAAGTTTTTAGCATATGTTTTTTTCATATATCGTCACAATTAGATACTTTTTTTGTTGATGCATGTCATCTGTTTTGGAAAATAGATGTATCTTTGCACATTACATATAGAATAAATTCAACTGACATGACAGAGACCGTTAATAGCAACGTTGAGGAGAAGAAGAGCCTCAATTTCATAGAGCAGAAAGTAGAGAAGGATTTGGCAGAGGGGCTGAATGGGGGCCGCGTACAGACGCGCTTCCCACCCGAACCCAACGGGTATCTCCACATCGGACATGCTAAGGCTATCGCCCTCGACTTCGGCATCGCTCAGCAATATGGCGGGAAGTGTAACCTGCGTTTCGACGATACGAACCCCACGAAGGAAGATACCGAATACATTGAGAGCATTGAGCATGACATTCAGTGGCTGGGTTTCCAGTGGGACAACGTGTACTACGCAAGCGATTACTTCCAGCAGCTTTGGGATTTTGCCGAGTGGCTCATCATGCAGGGACGTGCCTATGTGGACGAGCAGAGCGCAGAGGTTATCGCACAACAAAAGGGTACGACGACGAAGGCAGGCACCAACAGTCCCTTCCGCGACCGCCCCGCTGAGGAGAGCCTCAAGTTGTTCCGCTTCATGAACAGCGGCGAAGCTGTGCCCGGAACACTCGTGCTTCGTGCAAAGATCGATATGGCTCACCCGAATATGCTCTTCAGGGACCCTCTTTTATATCGCGTCATGAACATTCCCCACATTCGGACTGGCAACAAATGGAACGCCTATCCTATGTACGACTTTACCCACGGACAGAGCGACTACCTGGAGGGAGTGACGCATAGCCTTTGTACGCTCGAGTTCGTGGAGCATCGTCCCCTCTATGACCTCTTCGTAACTTGGATGAAGGAGTACAAGGGCGAGACCGACAACATTGAGGACAATCGCCCTCGCCAAACGGAATTCAACAAGCTGAACCTCAGCTACACGCTCATGAGCAAGCGCAATCTGCTGGCTCTCGTCAAGGAGGGTTTGGTGAGTGGATGGGACGATCCACGCATGCCGACCATTTGCGGCTTCCGTCGTCGCGGGTATAGTCCGGAAAGCATCCGTGGCTTCATCAAGAAGATAGGCTACACCACCTTCGATGCCCTCAACGAAATGGCGCTCCTGGAGAGTGCCGTTCGCGAGGACTTGAATAGTCGCGCCATACGTGTCAGCGCTGTCCTCGACCCCGTGAAGGTTGTCATCACGAACTACCCAGAAGGTCAAACTGAGCAACTTACCGCCATCAACAATCCTGAGAACGAAGCCGACGGAACTCATGAGGTTACCTTCAGCCGCGAGATATGGATTGAGCGCGACGACTTTCAGGAAGAGGCAGAGAAGAAGTTCATGCGCCTCGCTCCCGGAAAAGAAGTGCGTCTGAAGAACGCATATATAATAATGTGTACCGGTTGCACCAAGGATGCCGACGGAAACATTACGGAAATCCAGTGCACCTACGACCCCGACACACGCAGCGGACTGCCCGGAGCCGACCGAAAGATCAAGGGAAAGACCCTGCATTGGGTAAGCTGCCAGCACGCCGTGAAAGCCGAAGTGCGCCTCTACGACCGCCTCTGGAAGGTGGAGAACCCGCGCGACGAGCTCGCTGCCATTCGCGAAGCACAGGACTGCGACGCGGTGACTGCCATGAAGCAAATCATCAACCCGGACAGCCTCACAGTCCTCAAGGACTGTTACATCGAGGAGTATGCGGCCACCATGAAGCCCCTCTCCTACCTCCAGTTCCAGCGAATCGGCTACTTCAACGTGGATACCGAGAGCACTCCGGAGCACCCCGTCTTCAACAAGACCGTGGGGCTCAAGGACACGTGGGCAAAGAAATAAGGTCGCGCAACCGTTTGTCCGACGCAACTCAACACGCTGCATTCATTGCACGGTCGCCATCGTGCAATTGCACGTTCGCGATGATGCAATTGCACGTTCGCCTTCGTGCAATGAAGTCAGCACTCCAAGTCGGGCGAGTTGGCACGCCAAGTTGGCTGACACAGCCTGCTTAACAGACATAACAAATACAGACCATTCGTAGAACTAAAAGGTGGAAGATAACAACAAATACTATCAGTCTCGGCATTTCCTCAGATTGCTTCATCGCTATGAAAAGGCAATCTCCGAGGGGCTGACGCCTTATATGGAAGCCGACGAACTGACAGACATTGCCGAATACTACATGACGGGCAAGCAGGATGCCAAGGCCAATCAGGCCATACAGGCAGCCATCGACATGCACCCGGACAGCGTAGATCCGCAAATCTTCCTGGCGCGTCAGCGCATGTTCTACGGCAAACTCGACGAAGCACGCAGCATCATCGACGGCATCACCGAGCAAGACGACTGCGAAGTGATCTATCTGAAAGCCGAGCTGCTCATCAAGGAAGGGAATCCAGACAAGGCATCCGACTTCCTCTTCGAGCAAATGTCGCAGATGCAAGACAGCCTCGACACCTATCTCTACGATTGTGTATCCATCTTCATGGACTACGACCAGTGGGAGCTGGCACAGGATTGGCTGGAACAACTCAAGGCCGCCTACCCCAACCACCCGGGTATGCCCATCATGGATGCCGAAATAAAAATGGGGCTCGACAATTATGAGAACGCCTACACCCTGCTGAAAGACATCATCGAAGAAGAGCCATACAACTCCGAAGCATGGAATCTGCTGGCCGAGACATGCGTCGCCCTTGAGAAATACGCCGAGGCTATCGAAGCTTCCGACTACGCCATCGCCATCAATCCGCAAGACAGCAACGCCCTCCTGATGAAGGCAAATGCCTATATGCAAGATGGAGAAATGTCCGAAGCCATTGAACACTACAAGAAATATCTCGTGCATCAACCCGACGACCTCAGCGTTCAGATATCACTCGGAATGTGCCTCAGCAGCGAAGAACGCTACAAGGAAGCCATCTCCGAACTTATTAAAGCAGAGAAAAACGCCATCGAGCAGAACGAGAAGAATGCAGAGCTTTGCCAGATTTGCCAAATGATAGCGTACGCACAAAGCCGCCTCAACAAGTTCTCCGAGGCACACACATACATGCAGAAGGCTTGGGAATACTGCGACACGAACGGGCGATGGAGGTGCGGATTGACGCAAGGCGACATCTACCTGCAAGCCGGTAATACCCAAATGGCAGAAGAGTGTTTCACATATGCCCTAAGGAAGTCGGACAGCAAAAGCGAGACACTCTTCAACATCGCCATTTCCTACAGCAATGCCGGCTATAATGATGTCGCCATCGACCTGTTTGAAGACGTCTGGTCTATCTGCGGAACAGAAGAAGGGAAGTTCGTCGTGCCATACATCGCCAACTGCTATCTCAACAAAAACGACATGGAGAAATTCCTCGCATTTCTCAAGATAGCACCCTCTTGCGACCGCGACGCCACCATTTACCTCTTTCGTAACCGCTATCCCGACATCGCCCCAGAAGACTACTACGCATACGCCTACAAGGAAGTTCACGGCCATTTCCCAGAGACAGAGAATGACGATGTGCCCTTCTGAACGATACAAAAAAAGCCTCCCGCTCAAGGAGGCTTTCGTTTTGAAACAGGCTAACGACCCGAAACAGCTACCACGCGACTCTGTCCGCCTTGCGTCCGGATATACATTCCTTGCGGCAAAGAACCGGCAGAACCAACGGGTTGTCCCATCATATTATAGTATTGAACGGCCGAAACAGCATTCCCCGTTCCCGAAGATACCGATTCAGGAGCCTTGATGTCCGTAATCGTACTTGGCTGTGGCTTTACCACAAAGTTGTCAAAACGCATTAATGTGTCGTGAACACGGAAGCCCGCACGACCAGTTATAAAGGGCACAGGATCGGTATAAGTAATGAGGGGAGTCTCCATATCATCAAGGTAACATCGAATTGTAGCACCCTCAACCTCCACTTTCATATGGTGAGGCTTGCTGATGTCTATCGTGTGGTTGACGGTAGAAAGCGCCTGCCAGCCGAAATTATGCTTACCGAGTGTTGACGACGAACCGCTTGCAAGGAACACATAGCCTTGCAGGAAGTCCGTGCCGAGCACGGGATTATCGTCCGCGCCACCAGTGCTGGCGTTGGTCGTGCGGAAGAGCAGACCGCCATTCGTACCGCCGCCTCCATAAATAACGTCGCATTCCACGGTGTAGTCGGTCAGATGAATGTCCTCGAAACCACCCATCAACATTTTACCATAGCGGCCCGTGGATTCCAACTGTCCGTCCACAATATTCCAATTCCCTTCTCTATAACCCCACTCGCTGCTGAATCCCTCGTCGAAGTTGTCTGCCATCGTGTGGGGATTCTGTACGCTGCGTTTGATGTTATACTCCATCACATAAACCTTTCCGCTGACCAGTTGGAAGGAAAGCGAATGGTGGCCTCCGGGCAAATCGATGTCCTTGAGCGTCGTTACAGCAAAGGCAGCACGCGTGCTGGGCAGGTCTATGTTGTCCTTCAACAAGCGTCCATCGAGTAACAGACGAGCCGTGGATGCCGTATTCGAGCGGTAGCGGATGCCGATATTATAGAGGTTATCGCGCTGGATATTGACATTGTAGGTCATTGCAGCCCCGGGGCTACAGTTCATCAGGCTGTATTTCCCGACAGTCATGCTTGTCGATGTAGTGATTGCCTGCTCGTTCTTCTCGGCACAGAGATTGGCTGCAATCATACCCGGCAAAGGCTGACTCACCTGTAGCGAAGCGCTGCCATCAACATACGGGCTGACAGCAATGTAGCCGAAGTGTGCCGCACATTGCGATGTGGCATACCCCACTCTACCCTCACCCACGCTTAATGTGTATTGCGTCTTGCGCATCCCGTCGATGTAGGCACGCACGCGCGTTCCGTTTTTTTCTATGCGTATGCTGTGCCAGCAAGTTGGGTCGAAGTCATCGGGCAGACTGAAACTCCTTCTCGTCTTCTCCTCTCCATTGACGACGGTAATGATTTCGAATTTGTTATTAGCCAGGTTGATGCTAGCGATGCTGTAGTTGGCATCGTCCTGATAGGAGAACACAGCACCGCAGAAGCCGCTAATGTCCGAAACAGAACGAAGTGTGAACTCGGCCGTATAGTCCTCGAGGGCTTCCGTCTGGAAGATGGCAAAGCTTGTACTTGAGGCATCGCCTTGAACAAGATGGTCCTTGTCTTCAATCTTCCAGTTGCCGCCTTTGGGCATATTCCAGCGTTCGCCAATTTCAGCACGTTCGAAGTAATCGTTTTTCGCCACAAGCGGAGCATCCTGCTCCCAATCTGTGGGACCAGTCATCATCAATTTGTCGCCATTCCAAGCAATGCGTTCAAAGTTCAGCAAGCGTCGCGCCTTGTTGTCTTGCAAGTTGTGATAGCAGAAGAAATAAGTGTCGAGGTCGGGACC
>Ga0247610_10006796_pt1 | contig 11837 bp, 6 predicted proteins | sample 174DNAGHGhighgp2_FD_193483 | JGI IMG/M metagenome (GOLD analysis project Ga0247610, IMG submission 193483) | Sheep rumen microbial communities from Palmerston North, Manawatu-Wanganui, New Zealand - 1742 DNA GHGhigh gp2 | ecosystem: Host-associated > Mammals > Digestive system > Stomach > Rumen ...
CCTATCCGCAGGTACCATTTTCTGTCGGATAGGTAGGATAGGTAGGTTATTTTCCGCTTAAACTATACATATACGCGTAATGCGCGCGCGTATAATACGCGCGTATATAGCGAAACCTAAAAACATCCCGCTTATCTCGCTTATCTCACAGTATACAAGACCGCGAGATAAGCGGGATAAGCGGGTTATTTTTCCTTTAGGCAGTTATATATACGCGCGCGCGTTATTGGCCTCCCTGAACTGGTCGGATGTTGCAACCGACGTAGCGGTCAACGTAGTTCTTGAATTTGCTCGACTCAGTAAATTCCAGCAGATATGCGTTTCGCCAGGACGAGTCACTTAGCATATTGTGCACTTCGCCTGACCAATATCTTCCCCTGATTCCCTGCTGATAGAGTTCAGTGTAATCCGTCATCACCATATACGTACCGCCGGCTGGCAGGAAGATGGTATTGTTGTTGGGGCCTTTCACCTCATAGCCGCTCATGCCTGAATTCTGGTAGTTCGTCTGCCAGGTCCACGTACAGCTATTTATCAACTCCTGCACTTGCGCACTGCTGGGCATGTGCCATGAACTACCCCAGGCAGCCGTGGCAGCATCGTAAGACGCGTTGCCGCAGATGTAGCCGTTGGCAAACTTAGCATAGGTGTTCGTTGACACATCGTAGTACTGATAATCATCGCGGTCGAAGTTATCGGTACGAGGCTCCAGATCGCCCCACGCGTAATAGCCGCCACAGTCGGTAGCCGTGGCTGCACCGAGATTATGGTTGGCCCATTTTGTACCTGACTGCAGGCCCAGGCTCACGGCTGTTCCGACGTTGCTCGAGATAGTACCCGAATTGCCGCCGGTATTTCCGCCGGTATTTCCACCAGTATTGCCACCAGTATTGCCACCACCGCTTGTGCCGCTACCACCACCGGTATTACCACCCGTATTGCTGCCGTCCTTCACCTTGACGGGACGGATAGCCATACCCCAGTACCTGGGATAGTGTTGTTCAGCATAGGAGGATGGCAGCAGCTGTGCATTGACGCCTTTTAACTGTCCGTCTTCTGACACGCCGTTTGCCGTCCAGTAATACGGGGTACTTGAATCAAGGACAGTTGTGCCATGACGCATACCGCTTACAGGTATAAAGATGGACTTGCTGGCTTCCTGCTTATTGGTGAATCGGTAGCCAGTCACGCCATTGACTGAAACCAGCGTAATGTTACAGCCGCTGTACAGTTCGTCAATCTCTGCTTTAGTCGGCATACGCCAGCCATTGCGCCACTGCTTGGCGGCAATGTCGTAGCTCTCGTTGCCGGCGATGGAGACATCATAGGCCTCAGTCAGACCAACGGCATAGTCGCCGCGGATGGTCGACGTCAATTCGCCCGTCACATCGCCCCAACCATACAGGTGTGTATGTCCTGACGGGGTGCTCTCACCGATGTTCCATGAAGCCCAGTCGACGCTCAGGCCGAGATCCACAGCCTCTGCCACGGGGAACTTCGCAGCAGTCTCGAAGTAGCAGAGGTCACTCATGACTCGCTGGTCGTCGATATCCAGGTACACAAGACACTTGTAGGCCGTATTGGGATCCAGACCGTCGATATTGAACTGGAATTCCGTCTTATTGGGGGACACTGCCTCCTCAAATTTGTAGGCAGCGGTCTCAGGCACGAGGGCTTCCGACTGTGGGCCCAAGCAGATATAAATCTTGTCGACACCCGTCATGTCGCCGAGCGTTGTAGCCAGAATCGATACGGAACTGTACTTCAGCGTACCCTCCATGACAACCACCGAGGTGAACTGCAACGGGTGGACAATCTTACCATAGACAGGACGGATGGCAAAACCCATATAGCGCAGGCTGTCGACCACCGTCAGCGTGTCCGTGCCAGTACCGGTCAGCAGCATGGCCTTGGCCTTTTGCGTGTCGTCGCCGATGATGCCGGTCCAGTAGAGACCTTTCTCGCCAGTAGCAACGGCAGCGGCATCACCTTTACGGTAGCCCGTGAAGGGTAGGAAGATGGATTGGTCCGTATAGCCAGCCTTCTTCGACGTCAGGCGCCAACCCGGCACCTCGTTCACCACCTCGTAGGTCCACGTACAACTGTCTTTCAGCATCTGGATGTCCTCGGTCGTGGGCATGCGCCACTCGCCGCCCCAGCGCGCGTGTACGATGTCGTAGTCCGTCTCGTTGATGCTCTTCGTATAGTTCTCGCCGGGGAAGTACTTCAGCTTCGTCGAACGGTTAGTACCCGTCACGTCAGCCCAGCCCACCAAAAGGCCGGTCTCGGACTCTGTAGTGGCGCCGAAGTTATACACCGACCACTTGGCAAAGCCGAGGTTCACAGAATCGGTCTTTACTGGCGTGGCAATGGTCTCGCCCGCAGTAAAGTACAGGCTGTCCACCTGCCACGTCTCGTAAGTCAGGCGCTTGCCGTTCTCCAGTTTGATGACCAGCTTCTGCTGTGCCGAGGCGGCCAGCACGCCCAAGAGGGCACATACCACTATAAATAGCTTCTTCTTCATTTCTTATTGATCTTGAACGTGTTGTTGTTGACTTTGATGATATACAGTCCCTTAGGCTGGCGAGCCAGCAGGGCATCGATGGCGGCACGGTCAGCGGCCTCGTCGCTCCACACCAGACGGCCGGCGGCGTCGTAGAGGCGCACAGTAGCCGTAGCACCGGTCAAGCTGATACCGTCGACCACGGGGGGCTCGATGACGAACATCGTGTCGATGTGGTTCTTGTAATTACCCTGGCCGATGATGCTCAACTGGGCGCGACCGACTCCTTCATTATTGGTTGCCTGCAGCGTGTAGTCAGTATTCTCGACCAGTTGTCGGCCTCCAAGCATAACGGTACACTCGGGCGTGATGGGACTGCCCGTGTAGACGAACACCGTGTCCATGGTCACCGTGGCGCCAGTGATATCCTTCGGTTTGACGGTCAGCGTGGCCCCTTCATAGGCAATCAGGTAGTTCTGTGCCTCTGCGCCGCTGACGGTGATGTCGTAGGTGCCGACAGGACTGAGTGTTTGATACGTCGTCGTCAGGACAGGCTGCTTGGTCAGGTCGAGAACATTGTCGTCGCCCACGAAGCCGGCGATCTGACTGGTCAGCTTCGGCAGTTCGTCGCCATATTCCAGCGTCACATTGTTAGCCTTGATCGTTAGGTTGGCAGGGGTGACCGTCAGTGTACCGTTCTCATGGCTAACGAGGTAGTTACGCGCCTGGGTGCCGTTGACGGTGATGCGGTAAGTGCCGACGGGGCTATCGTCCGTTACATCCGTCGTCACCTTGGGCAGGTTGGTCAGACAGCTGGCGTCGTCGCTACCCCTAAAGCCGGTAATCCGATAGGACAGTTCGGGCAACGGGTCGCCATAGGTCTTCGTCTTGTTCGTGGCAGTGACGACAAGCGTCTCCTGCAGGATGGTAAAAGGCTTGTCCACACTACCCGTGTACTGTCCCTTACCCCATATCTTCACCGTGCCAATGCCGGCGTTGACATTGTTGGCATAGGTCACAATATAGTCGGTGCCCGGCTGGAGTGCCACGCCATTGCAAGTCACCGAACTGACCGTGGCCTTGACAGAGTCAGCCGTATAGTAATAAGGGTTCTGCGAAGCCAGCGTCACCGTCACTGAGGCACGGGCCAGGTCAATGACGTCGGGCACTATCGGCTCCGGCTCCGGCTGTTCAATGACGATGTTAATGGTCTGACGACCGCCGGCAGGCGTGTCGGCGGCCGGCGTGTAGGTAGGGATGTCACCCTGCGCCAGCTCCATCCACTCCATGTCGTTCAGACGGTAGCCCACGGCCTGAGCCGTTGGCGTCAGCTGAACGAAAACACTGTCCTTGCCGAATGTCAGCACGGGGAAGCCCGACAACGACAGTTCGGTGTCGGCAGTCTGGGTGTTGTTATAATGAATCTTCAGCTTCGTCGGCTCATTGCTGGCCAAAACACTTTGTCCGGTCAGCAGCGCCGCCGCAAGCAGAAGGAAGGTTTTTCGTAAGTGAGTCATGTATTAATGCTTAATATCAGCTTTCAGCTTGAAGCCTACGGACAGGGGGCTGTGCAGGCTATCGTTGGTATAGATATCCACCGTGCGGTAGACGTCATGGGGGATGGTGTCATAGGGTTCGAACTTGATGCGCACGCGAATCACGGACGTAGCTCCCGCAGAGAGCGTGTCGGCAGACGGCGAGGCCGTCGTGCAGAGGCAGCTCGTCTCGATGCGCTGGATGTGGAGGTCGGCATCGCCGCGGTTGGTCAGCGTCACCGCACCCTCGGCAACAAGTGTCTCGTTGACATAGACGGTACCAAGGTCGACCTCGGTACTGTCGACACCTGCCTCCGGCCCACGCACCTCATGGTGACACGAGGCGGCGAGTGTCAGAAGCAGGAGCAACAGAAGCAGGTTAGCGCTCGACCGCATATTCGTCTTTAACGCCTTCGGCATACTGGTCAAGCAAGGTCAGGAACCAGCGATTCTCCTTGTAGACAGGGTTCAGGAACTGGCACGTGGTGCCAATCTTCTTGTACATGTCGCCGTTCTGAATAATCTGGACGGTCAGCTCCACGCGGTTGTTAACGTCGCTCTGCAGCACGAAGCTACTCTCACGCATGTCGTAGACGGGCAGACTGGACATACCCTTGACATACTTTTTCTTCTCGTCAGCCGACAAGGGGATAACCTCACCCTTCTCCACCGTATAGAGCATATCGGCACAGGCGGCAAAGTCGCGCTGCTTGAAATTCTCGATGTACTCCTGGATGAGCGAACGGATCTCAGCCGTGTCGTTATGACTGTAAACCATCGAGGCCGGACGGATGTAGTCGAGGGCCTTGTGGGTGTTGGGCTCCTTCTTCTGCACCTTGTCGCCGCACGACAGCAGCAGGGCGGCACAGCAGAAAGACAGGATGATAGAACTCAGTTTCATCTTACTTCATCATTAGTTTTTAAAAAAAGGGGAGGCGCTTGTAACGCCTCCCCCTCTTTCGTTTATTGTGCGTCTGATAGGAATCAGATTACTTTACACGAGCCGACTGGGTTGACAGAACGTCGACAATGATGTCGGTCTTCTTCGTCAGACCCCACTGGTACTCGATCACGATAGGCAGCTTCAGCTTGAAGTTTCCAAGGCTACCAGAGAGGTTCTGGTACTCGAGGGTGCCGTAGCTTGCAGCGTCGCCATAAGCAGGTACACGCTTTGCAATCGGAGCGTAGTCGAGAATCAGGTCGTTGGTAACCTCGCTCAGCGTAGCCCATTCCTTATCGGCAGTACGGTTGGCCTTGTTCAGGTTGGTCGTCACATAAGGAGCGATGTTGGTCGTGTTAGCGGGAACGCCCTCAATGCGGATAGCCTTGATGTTGTAGTAGCTCCAGTAGTCAATGCCGTTGAACTGTCTGAAGGCTACGTTACGCCAATCGGTCAGCTTGATGAGGTCACGCAGGTTGATAATCTGACGGCCACCGTCACCAGCATCCTGGATGGTCTTCACGTCACCAGCCTCAACATTGATCGGACGGTCGAAGCGGACAGCGAACGGAGCCTGAGTCAGGTCAAGAACCTTACAGCCATTATTAGCCTTCACACCGATGAATGCCTTCAGAGCATTGTCGGTACGCTCGAAGCGGCCCTCATAGTTCAGCAGCTTCTCAGCATAGTGCTTCTGAGTAACAGCCTTGTTGTAGACAATCTTCTGGTGGTTGATAGAGTCATGGGCATTGCCAACAGCCAGACCATCGTGTACCAGATAAGCGATGTCCTCAGCGTAGGTAATAGTACCATTATTGCTAACATCTGTAGTAGGATCGTAAGCCTGCAGAACGCTGTCGTTCAGCACGTGCGTCTTATAGGTCTTACCATCGGCACCCTTGTAAGACTTGCCCTCGTTAGAAGCATCGAAGATAAACTTCAGGTAGAGCTTATCCCACTGATACTCCTTATTAGCAGTCTTGTCGTTAGAAACCTCAACAATAGCCTTGGCATCGTTGCCAACCAACGTAGAGCTGATGAGCAGAGCCATGGTGTCAGTTACCTCAACACCCTTAGCAGCGTAACGGTTGATACCGCGCAGATCCTCAGGCGAGAATACGTTGACGTGGATTTCCTTCTCGTCAGCATCGGCAGTACCGTCAGCTGAGTGAGAGTTGTCGTTGTACCAGTAGTTGTCAATCTTCTTACCATCGTACTTAACAGTACCAGCAGGCTTGTTGAAGGCAACAGTAGCGGTGCCCGGCTTGAAGATGATGTAGAAGTCAGGATAGTTGTAAGGATCGTCAGAGACGTACTTCACAGCGATACCGTTCTTACCGTAGTCACCGATAGCAGGAGTCGTCTTAGCATTCTTGTCGGTCAAGTTCACATAGTAAGACTCTGCCTGATCGCCAGTGAGTACCCACTTCAGCTTGCTGGTCACCATACCATTCTCAGCATCAACATCGTTGACCGTCGAAACAGTACCAACCTTGTTAGCGTAAGGAATGGCGGTGAACACCTTAATACCATTAACCTCAGTTACGTCGTACTGCTGCAACTCACCAGCAGACTTGGTAAAATCATTAGGCGTTGTACCAGGAACTTTATACATCACAGGAATAGCACGGTCAGCGACCTGAGAACCGGTGGGAACCTGAGTCTTATAGTGCAGCTCAAACTCCTCACGAGAGATAGTACCAATCTGTGCATCATTCATGAGCTTGTCATAGATGTCGTGCTGAGTTCTGTACCATGTGGTCTCAAACTCGTAGCCAGGCTTCGTGAAGTTGCACTCATAGTTATAAGTATAGGCGAATGCCTTGCCGTCATAAGCAAACCATGTAGGCTCTTTCAGAGGCGTCTCGATACGCGGTCTTGTGATGATGACACGGATGTAACCATAGTCAAGTGCCTTACCATCCTTATACAGGGTCACGCGGACAACCGGGGTACGACCAACGGTGTTCACATCCTGCTTACCAACACCCCAGGCCTGAGCCTTACCATCGTTGTCAGGATTCTGCGGACGAAGCAGAGAGTCCTTGATAGCAGCCTGAACAGACTGAGCGGTCTCAATGCTACCCTTATCCAGATAGGTCAGCTCATACTTGTAAGTCAGACCATATTCCTTCATCTGAGCAGCGCTCAGGACAGCGTGCTGACCAGTAGTCGTGGTGTAGTGAGTCTCAATCAGCGTAGAGAGATCCAGCGTATCGTTCCAGTTCACAGAGTCCTGAGGAGCGAGCTTAGCAGCCTCAGCTACGGTAGCCATCAGGTGAGTCTTGTGATTATCAGTCTGATCCAGAGCACACTTACCACAGTGTGTATTCAGAACGCCATTCTTTACATAACCCATGTGCTTGTGAGCAAGACGGAGCTCCTTGATGGTGTCGCGAACGATAGCAGCGTAGTCAGAAGTAACAGTGGTATCCTTGTCGCCGTTTCTCAGAGTCAGCTGAGTAGCGAAGACAGTCACCTGGCTGTTATTGCTATTGGTATTGATTACCTTCACATCCTGAGGCTTGCTAGCCTGCAGGTTAATCTTCAGCACGCCATACTCAGAAGTCCAGTCGTGAGCAGTGATAGAAGAGTTGCAGAACAGACCAGCTGCAGCACCCTTGTTTTCACTACGAGTCATGTAAGGCTTGTCGTCAGACAGAATCTTAACAGCCTTCACCTTAGACAGGTCAGCGCTTGACGGATTCATGTGGTAGTCAGCGTGAGTCGGCAGTACGAACCAAATCTGAGTTGAGTCATAACGAGCTGCACCGTGATCTGCATCACGAGGACCAGCAACAGCATAGTTAATGTTAGAATTGGTCTCGGTATAGCCCTTCTTCTCCTTCAAATCAGCGTTAGCTGCAGGAATAACAGTCTCAGTACCATCGTGGAAGTAATAAGTATTCATCACGTGGATGGTCAGAGCCTCAATACCCCAGTAGTAGCTCTCGGGACGGAAGACGAGACCGCGCAGCGTGTTGTTCAGCAGCGTGTTCAGGACAACCAGCTCCTCGTTAATCTTCTGGATGGCAGTAGCGTTCTTGTTCACATCGGTGCGCAGACCCTGCATAGTAGCAGTGTGGTTAGCGATGCTGTCGCTCAGAGCAGCAATAGAAGCCTTCAGGTTAGCAGCCACCTTGTCGATGCTGTCGTTCAGATACTTCACCTTGCCGTCGAACTTCGCGTTAAGAACATTGTAGCGGTTTCTGATGCTATCCAGCAGAGCGTTCTTGTCAGCAGTCTTCAGATAGTCAGCAAAGATTGTGTTAGCCTTGTTGTAGGCGTCCGTGATCTTGTCCTTGTAGTTGGCATCGAAGTCACGCTTGAAGTTGTTCAGAGTGATGAGCTGCTGATTGTAGTCAGCCAGCACGGCACGATGAGCCAGGCAAGAATCCTTCAGACCCTTCTCAAGATTACCGATACGCTCCAGAGCGCCACCCAGACCAGTGCTGAGAGCCTCCAGCTGAGCGTAGATAGACGTGATAGAGTCGTCGAACTCCTTCTTGTCAAGCTTCTTAGCCAGCGTCTCGTTGATAGAAATCAGCGTCCGCTCTGCAGTCTGCAGACGGCCGTCGAGAGCATTCTCAGCAGCCACGGCACGCTCAATCTCGTCGATGAGGTTGAAGATCTTACCAGCATACGTAGCCTTGTCAGCCTTGCCGTTCTGGAGATCAGTAACATTGCCCTCGAGTGTAGTAACCTTACCCTGCACCGTAGCGAAATCCCCAGCGAGGAAGTCGTTGTAGTTGTCGGTCAAGGTGGTAAGGTCATTCGTCAGAGTCTGAATGTTACCCTCTGCCGTAGAAAGTCTGCCCTTAAGGCTACCGATCTCAGCGTCGAGGTCAGCCTTGGCCTTTTCGAGCTCAGTCTTGTCGGCCTTCGTAGCGACGATGTTGTTGATATCGTCATCGTAGTCCTTACAAGACACGAACACGCTCGTGGAAGACACCAACAGTGCTCCCATAAGCAATGATCCAATTAATCTTTTTTTCATACGATTAATAATTTAAATTAATAAAAAACTAAGTTATTTTACTTCTTTTCTTTCTCTCAATTTTTCCCTGTATCTCCTTTACAGAGGTACATTTTTGGTGCAAATATAGATATAAATCTGAAATCTTGCAAACAAATTCGAATATTTTTTCGAAAATTGCCCAAAAAAATGAGCAAAATTCGTTATTCTGCCTGCATTTTAACGTTTTTGAGCCATTTTGCTCTGTTTTTAAAGGGGTTTGCTATCATAGGCAAGTCTTTTTTGTTAAACGTTTATCATATATAATATAAGGTGTAGGGTTGTGGAGACCCTTTTTCCTCGATATTTTCGATTTCAGCGTGCAAAGTTACGACATTTTCTTGAATCCGCAAACATTTTTTAAGTTTTTTTTAAAAGTCTGCAGACTTTGGTGTCCTCGGGAAGGGGATGACGTCGCGAATATTCTGCATTCCGGTGACGAAAAGGATGAGACGTTCGAAGCCCAGACCGAAGCCGGCATGGGGGCAGGTGCCCCAGCGGCGAGTGTCGAGATACCACCACAGATGGGTCTGGTCCATCTGGCGCTTCTCCACCTCGTTCATCAGCTTGTCATAGCTCTCCTCGCGCACCGAGCCGCCGATAATCTCGCCAATCTGCGGGAACAGCACATCGGTGCCCTGCATCGTAGGACCAGGAGCGACGGCGCCCTTGTAACCGATGCTACCGAGCTCCCCTCCTTCAGAGGGGGTGGGGGAGGTTGCATTCTGCTTCATATAGAAGGACTTGATGGCAGCGGGGTAGTCGGTCATGATGACAGGCTTCTTGAAGTGCTCCTCCACGAGGAAGCGCTCATGCTCGCTGGCCAGGTCGTCGCCCCAGTTGCAGGGGAACTCGAACTTCTTGCCGTTCTTGATGGCTTCCTGCAGGATGTTGATGCCCTCGGTATAGGGCAGACGCACGAAGGTCTCCTTCAACACACCCTCGAGACGCTCGAGAAGCGTCTTGTCAATCATCTTGTTCAGGAACTCAAGGTCATCCTTACAGTGGTCGAGCGCCCAGCGGACGCAGTACTTGATAAAGTCTTCCTCCAGGTCCATCAACTCTTCCTGGTCGATAAAGGCCACCTCCGGCTCTACCATCCAGAATTCGGCGAGGTGGCGCGGCGTGTTGCTGTTCTCAGCGCGGAAGGTGGGGCCGAAGGTGTAGATAGCACCGAGGGCCGTGGCACCGAGCTCGCCTTCAAGCTGTCCGCTGACGGTCAGCGACGTCTGCTCGCCAAAGAAGTCATCGTCGTAGATAATCTTTCCCTGCTCGTCTTTCTTCAGGTCATAGAGGTTCTTGGTGGTCACCTGGAACATATTACCTGCGCCCTCGCAGTCGGAGGCGGTGATGAGCGGAGTATGGAAGTAGTAGAAGCCATGCTCGTGGAAGTAGGTGTGGATGGCGATGGCCATGTTGTGGCGGATACGCATGACGGCACCGAAGGTATTAGTGCGCAGACGCATGTGAGCATTCTTACGCATTGCCTCGAAGGACTGTCCCTTCTTCTGCATGGGGTAGTCGTTGCCGCAGAGGCCGTAGACCTCGAGCGCGGTAGCCTGGATCTCACTGGTCTGACCAGCGCCCTGGCTCTCGACGAGGGTACCGACGGCACAGATGCAGGCACCGGTGGTGATATCCTTAAGCAGCTGCTCGTCGAACTTCGTCGGGTCGACAACGACCTGCACGTTCTTGATGGTGGAACCGTCGTTTAGGGCGATGAAGTCGACGGCCTTGCTTGAACGGTGGGTACGTACCCAGCCCTTCACGCACACTTCCTTGCCATATTCGGTGCTTTTCAGCACATCAATTATCTTTGTTCGTTTCATCTTCAATCTTCAATTTTCAATCTTCAATCACTCATAAGCGCCCATACGCAGGCGGTCAACCTCTTCCTCGGTCAGGTAACGCCAATCACCGCGGCGGAGGTTCTTCTTGGTAAGTCCGGCAAACTGCACGCGGTCGAGCTTAAGGACCTTGTAGCCGAGGCTCTCGAAGATGCGGCGCACGATGCGGTTCTTACCGCTGTGAATCTCGATGCCGACCTGCTTCTTGTCGGTAGCGTCGGCATACTGGACATCGTCGGCCTTGATCTCGCCGTCCTCGAGCTGGATGCCATCGGCAATCTGCTGAAGGTCGTGGGCGGTACAGTTCTTATCGAGGTAGACATGATAGATCTTCTTCTTCAGGAACTTGGGATGCGTGAGCTTCGAGGCGAGGTCGCCGTCGTTGGTCAGCAGGAGTACACCGGTTGTATTGCGGTCGAGACGGCCGACAGGATAGATGCGCTCAGGACAGGCATTCTTGACGAGATCCATGACGGTCTTGCGCTGCTGCGGGTCATCGCTGGTGGTGACGTAGTCCTTCGGCTTGTTGAGCAGGACGTAGACCTTCTTCTCCAGGCTGACGGGGTCGTCGTGGAACTTCACCACATCGGTGCGCAGCACCTTCGTGCCCAGTTCGGTGACCACCTCACCATTGACGGTGACGACACCGGCCTGGATGAACTCGTCGGCCTCGCGACGGCTGCATACGCCGGCATTAGCCAAGAACTTGTTCAGACGGATGGGCTCATTGGGATCAAAGTGCTCCTCCTTATACTCAATGCGCTTCTTCATGCTGTACTTCGCATTGGGATCGTAGTCGGCGGTACGCTGGCGCTTGTTATAAGGCTGCTGGCCATAAGGCTTGAACGACTTATATGGCTTGTAGCCCTGCTGGCGCTGCTGATAGCCGCCACGCTGCTGGCCGTACTCACCCTGCTGACGAGGCTGGTAGCCGCCGTCCTGATTATAGCGGGGACGATAACCGCCGCGCTGGCCATACTCGCCCCGGGGCGGCCGG
>Ga0247610_10006797_pt1 | contig 11836 bp, 2 predicted proteins | sample 174DNAGHGhighgp2_FD_193483 | JGI IMG/M metagenome (GOLD analysis project Ga0247610, IMG submission 193483) | Sheep rumen microbial communities from Palmerston North, Manawatu-Wanganui, New Zealand - 1742 DNA GHGhigh gp2 | ecosystem: Host-associated > Mammals > Digestive system > Stomach > Rumen ...
GCGGCAAGCTTCGAGATGTGCTTCGTCGGCGTCCTTGCGTTCAGCCTGCTCTTTCATGTGATAGATCTTCAGGCTTAGGATACTCAGTCTATCCACAGCCCAGGCCGGACTCTCGGTGTTTATCGTGGCGTCGGGTAGGGGAGTGACGTCGTGAAACTTGGTATAGAAGTAGCTGTCTATTGTCTCAACCAGATCCGTGCGGTCCTGATTGCTTTTGTCGATGCGGCGTTTCAGCACAAGAGCCTCTGCCGGGTCTATGTCCGGGTCGCGGATTATATCTTCGAAATGCCACTGAACGGTGTCTATCCAGCATTTGCGGTATAGGTCAGCCTCAATCGTGCCTTCGGTGTAAGGGTTGTTGAACGGTTGGTCAACATCGTCCAGCAAATGGTAATTAATGATTGCGCGCTCGAAGATAGGCCACGCTATTTGTGTGAATTTAGTCATATTTGTGCGTTTTGATGGCGCGAAGTAAAGCAAAATTTTGTTAATAGCCAAATAATAACGATTGTTTTAATGAAAAATGCCTATCTTTGGCCGCAAAATATTAAGTATTTAACAACACGACAACTATGAAGAAGCTATTTATCCTTCTGTGCTGCCTGATGACCTTTTTGTCATCCGTGCGAGCTCAGCGTTTCATGGATCGCATGGACCGTGGCCTTGTCGCCACCGTCGCAATGTCCGGATCAGGTAATTTTGTGTCATGGCGAATCCTCGGTGAGGAATACTATGACGTGACCTACAACCTTTATGCCAATGGGAAGCTTGTTGGCTCCAATCTGCGTGTGAGCAGTTACGTTCACTCTGGCGGTAACGCTGCAACCAAATACCAGGTTGCGCCAGTCGTTCGCGGAGTTGAAGGGGAGAAATGTGCAGAGGTGACACGCTGGTCTGGAATATCCAATCTCACCAATGGCGTCAGTGATAATCCGCATACGGGATATATCGACATCAACTGCCAGCCGGCCATAGACCGCAATGGACAGACCGCTACTTCACAGTATGAATTCAACGACTGTGTGGCAGCCGACGTTGATGGCGACGGTCAGGTGGAACTGGTGTGCAAGCGCAACTACACCGGTGGCGTAAATGACGCCAACAACAAGACCCGTTTCCATCGCATCGAAATCATTAAGTTGAACGGCACCCGCCTGTGGTGGATAGACCTCGGACCGAACATGATGGCAGGCCCTGATGAACAGTGGGATGCTGTGGCCTTTGACTGGGATATGGACGGAAAAGCCGAGGTGCTTCTTCGCGGCGCAGACAATATGTATATCCACACTTCTACCGGACACGACATCAAGGTCGGGAACATGAATTACTATGCAGCCCGTACCCAATACACCTGCGAGGGCAACGAATACCTGCTCTATCTCAACGGAGAGACCGGTGAACCCTACGACTGGGATTCTTCCAAGGATACCTACACTCCGCCTGCCTATCCTCTGAAACGCTATGAATCTGGTGAGTCGGATCTCGGCGTCTGGGGAAATGCCGGCGACGGCGGCCACCGCTCCACGAAACACTATTTCGGCGCTCCGTATCTCGACGGACGCAAACCCAGCATCTTCCTGGGTCGCGGCTGCTACACTCGTCATAAGTTCGTGGCTTTGGATGTCAATCCTGAGACTCACGCCCTGACTCAACGCTGGTACTGGAGTAACAATCAGGGTTGGGGCAGCCCGTGGTATGGCAACGGATACCACAACTTCGGTATTCAGGATGTCGATATGGATGGCAGAGATGAGATTGTCTTCGGCTCAATGGTCATTGACGACAACGGAAAAGGTCTGAGTACTACCGGCCTTGGGCACGGCGATGCACAACACTGTTCAGACCTTGACCCCTATCGCTGGGGCTTGGAGTTCTTCGCCTGCAATGAGGACGAGCCTGCAATGAACTACCGCAACGCGACTACATCGCAGTTCTATTACAGAATGAAGAGCACAGGTGATGACGGACGAGCTCTTGCCGGAAACTTCACGAACAAGTATCCTGGCAGCGTGGGACAGTCCTCCCAGACAGGTGTGCTGAGCCTCACTGCCGACAGGGTGATAACTGGTCAGAGCGGCTACGCTCTCAATTTCCGCATTTACTGGGACGGTGACCTCTGCTCAGAGATCCTCGACAGTCCGGGCACGGCCAAGGCCGCAAAGATAGAAAAGCTCGACGTGGGCCGTATCTTCAATTCCGAAGGCCATCTGAACAACGACTCAAAGAACAACGCCTGCCTGACGGGTGATATCCTCGGCGACTGGCGCGAGGAACTGCTTGTTGCCAACGGCACCGGTATGCGACTCTATACCACTTCCCGCCCGACTACTTTCCGAATCCCGTCTCTCTGGCACGATCATGGTTATCGGCAGGGTATGGTATGGGAGACAATCGGCTATAACCAGCCGCCTCACCCCAGCTTCTTCCTCGGAGAGCTTGAGGGCATCACAGCCGCACCTCCCTCGCTCACCACTACTGGCCGCGAGCTAATCGCCAAGGGCGGCACTATTGGCAAGAACTTGGACGGCAAACAGGTTCTGGTTTATGAGAACGCCGATAACACCGTAACTATCACCGACGGCGCAGAGCCTTGGGTGGCTATCTTCAACGTCCCGGCTTGGGTTCAGGGTAATAACCCGTCTGAAGTTAGCACTACGACAGCTCCCACCTTTACTTATTACAAATGTACTGCCTCCGGTGGCGGTTTCGCCGGTGCGACCCGCCTCGTGAAGCAGGGCGAGGGTGAGTTGATTCTTCCTGCTGTGGCAATGAATCACTCGGGTAACACCGATATCTGGAACGGCACTCTTACATTCAACGGCACGCTTCTGAACTCTCCACTCTGGCTCAACCGCCACACCTCGCTGAATTCAAAGGGTACGTTCCGCAGCATAAAGGCAGACTACAACTCCACGATTCGTCCCGCAGGCGAAGGCGTGATTGGCGTTTTGACCGCCGACACCCTCAAACTGGGCTTTGGCAGCCGCGTGGTCTTCGACCTCACTTCGGATATAACCGCCGACCGGATTGTCACAAAGGCTTTGACCATTGAAATAAAGAACTGGGAATATGGTCCCAAGTACCTCTCCCCGGTCTTTGAGTTCAATATCGGAAATCTGGAAACTCCCACTAACGGCCGTTATCTGCTCGGTACAGTTGAGAAACTCACCGGCAGCCTCTCGAACATTATCATTGAGGGTCTCGGAACGAGCAAGAAAGCCACTCTTTCACTTGAAGACTGTAACTTGTATCTCGTTGTTGAGGATGTGCGTGAGGCCGGATATATTGTTTGGAACGGTAACTCAAGCAACCTTTGGGACTTCGGTCAGAGTGAGAACTTCACACTCGCTTCCGATGCAACAGCCACGAGCGAGTACTTCGTTACGGGTGATGTCGTTACCTTCAACGACGATGCAACGAAGGCGAGCATCACCTTGAAGGGAAATCTCGAGCCCGACAGCGTCATCATTGACGGCTCAAAGAATTTCACCTTCAGCGGCAGAGGAGCCTTGGTAGGCAATACCAAACTGGTGAAGCGCGGCTCCGGCAAACTGACTATAAACACCGACAACACTTACACAGGCGGAACCCGCATCAGCGGAGGTACGGTTGTCGTTACCTTACTCAGTAATGAGAATCAGGCTTACGGCCAGCTCGGCGGCGTAACATCAACTGCCAGCCGTTTCATAATTGAGAACGGGGCCGAGCTGCAGACCAGTGGTGTCATCACTCAGGGCTCTCCGATGCAGATGGTGACTGCCGACGGCGGTGTAATCAACAACGCAGGCGACTTTGTGGTCAATAAGCCCATAGGCGGCACAAAGCTTACGAAGAAGGGCAACGGGTGGATGAAACTGAACGTGAACAACACAGTCACACGTCTGGTAATTGCCGCCGGTACGGTACAGTGTATCAGCTGTAACACACCTGCCAAGACTGTAGAGTTCCAGGCTGGCACCCTGCTTGAGAACGGAGGCTCGTCCTACACAATCGATATTCCTAAGGGCAAGAGCGGCACCCAGACCTTGGTCAACAACGCTGGCTATTCCAACAAGATTACAGGCGAAGGAACGCTCACCATCAACTGCCCCGTGGTTGAAGGCTCCGGATGGTACGCTACCCGCACTTCCATTTCCGATGACTTCAGCGCCTTCGAGGGCACAATCAACGCCGTAGGCAGCAGCAGTAAGGATCCCGATCCGCGCTGGACTCTGGACACCCAATCCGGAATGCCAAAGGGTACACTGAACATTGCCGACAACACAACCGTACTGAACACAGGTAAGACATTCGCTATCGGTAAAGTCTCCGGCAACGGTAAACTGGGCGGTTTTGCCTCCTTCAGTAACAACGGCGGCAGCGGACAGAACACCTGGAAGTTGGGTAACGACACCAACTGGTCTTGGAAGGGCACGATAACGCACAACTCGAACTTCACCAAGACTGGCAGCGGCAAGGTAAGCCTCACTGGTGCTCACGACTACACCGGTAACACAATCGTTGAGGCCGGCGAACTGCATATCAGCGGCAATACCGTAAAACTCGGCACCGGCACGCTCACCGTGAAGAAGAATGCCACACTGAGCGGTGTTACCGGCACGGGCGCTTTGACCAACAGCAGTTATTCGTTCTCCTCCGGATCTACGCTTCAGGTCGGTTCTACCGCAACATCCACTACAGGTAAAATCAATTTCGGCGGCAAGGCCGTTACGATATCCAAGGGAGCCACCGTTCAGCTTGGCATCACCTCTTCAAAGAGCTATACCACTCTGAATAACATCAGCAAACTGACCATGAACGGAACGATAGAGATCATTATCTCCGATTCGTGGCAGCCTGCTGTTGGAGACGAAATAACACTCTTCCAGGATGTGACCACCTTTGCCGGAACTCCAGTGCTTGCGTCCAAGGTAATCAATGCCGAGGCTGGCCTCTTCTGGGACGATTCCGAACTGGCCACAAAGGGCGTTCTTCGTGTCACCAATCAGGTGCCTGACGCAATCCGCGACGTGAATGCGCAGTCTTTGGATGAGTTCAACGGTCCAGTCTTTGACCTCTCTGGCCGTCAGGTGGCCCGCAATTACCAGCGCGCCCGCCGCAGCCTCAAGCCCGGCGTCTATGTCGTGGCAGGTCAGAAAGTAACTGTAAAATAACCTCACAACCTCATAACCTCACAACCTCATAACCTTATAACCTTACAAGACAATGAATCTGAAAATCGCAGTCCTTGCGGGCGACGGGATAGGCCCGGAGATATCAGCCGTTGGTGTTGATGTCTTGTCTGCTGTCGCTGCTCGCTTCGGACATAAAGTGACATACGAATATGCCATCTGTGGCGCAGATGCCATAGACAAGGTGGGAGATCCCTTCCCCGAGGAGACCTTCCAGATTTGCATGGATGCTGACGCTGTACTCTTCTCTGCCGTCGGTGACCCGAAGTATGACAACGACCCCACGGCCAAGGTGCGCCCGGAACAGGGTCTTCTGGCTATGCGTAAGCGTCTCGGTCTTTATGCGAACATCCGTCCGGTAGAGACCTTCGACTGCCTCATACACAAATCGCCGTTGAAGGACGAACTGGTACGCGGAGCCGATTTCGTATGTATCCGTGAGCTCACGGGCGGAATGTATTTCGGCGAGAAGTATCAGGACGATGAGCGTGCATACGACACGAACGTTTATACCCGCCCTGAGATCGAGCGTATCCTGCGTGTCGGTTATGAGTATGCGCGTCGCCGTCACAACCACCTCACGGTAGTTGATAAGGCCAATATTCTTGCCTCTTCCCGCCTCTGGCGCCAGATAGCCAAGGAAATGGCTCCGATGTATCCCGACGTGCTCACAGATTACATGTATGTCGATAACGCTTCGATGCGCATGATCCAGGAACCGCGATTCTTCGATGTCATCGTTACGGAGAACACCTTCGGCGACATCCTTACAGACGAGGGCTCCTGCATAAGCGGCTCTATGGGACTGCTGCCGTCGGCTTCCACTGGCGAGCACACTCCCGTCTTCGAGCCTGTTCACGGTTCGTGGCCTCAGGCCAAGGGCAAGAACATAGCCAACCCGCTGGCGCAGGTTCTGTCTGTGGCGATGTTCTTCGAGTACTTCGGTCTCGCAGCCGAAGGCCGTCTTGTCCGCGATGCCGTGCAAGCCAGCCTCGATGCCAACGTCCGCACCCCGGAGATTCAGGTCGATGGCGGTGCGCATTACGGCACCAAGGAAGTGGGAGCCTGGCTTGTGGATTATATCAGCAATCATTAATCCTAATAATAATTAATTAATGTACATACTATGAGAAGGACACGTGTACTAACAATGATTGTTGCCCTGATTACGGCTACAAATCTCCTGGCTGACGAGGTAGTCACATATGGCCCCTCAACCGGTTCTTATACTGTGACAAACCAAGCCGGAACTTATGCCACGACTTGGGTATCAACCGCTACGCCTACTGTGACTATTAGCGGTACGGCTAATAACATCAATGTCGCTGACGGAGGCTTCTATGGCGATACTTACACCATTTCTGCCTCTGATGGTTATTTCATAAGCGGCCTGTCATTTGACGCGGTGTCGAGTGATGGTTCTGATATAACCATCACTTTTGATACAGGCGATTATACCGTGACATCGGTACAGAATAATTATGACATCCCCGTGACTCAGGCACAGTCCACGACATTCCAGATTCCTAAGGTTTCTGGCCGTTATATGCAGGTGTCCAACTTCAATATTAGCCTCATATCCGACCCAAACTTTACGCCTTACACTTATGTGAATACGTTGACTGAGTTAAGTAACAACAAGGCCTATGTGGTTACGAACCGTCGAGCCACTTGGTACGTTTCTGATCCATCATCAGGTCTTAATGCGCAGACGTCACTTGACCGTGACGACACGATGGAGCAGTTTGCCATCATAAACTATGAGGAGCAGTACTACATCTATAGTGTGATGGCTAACGCCTTCCTGCGTAGCGACAATACGTTTGGCGACCCGCAGCCCGTCACTATTACTTCGCAGGGTAGCGACAACTATCTTTGGTTCTTCTCTTTCGACGAAAGCCATAATATCAATGTTAATGTTTCTCCGGCGGTAGTGATTAACGGTTGGAGTTATACAGACGATGGTAATCTGCATGCCATTATTGAGGCTACGGACTTTGATCCTACAACAGCTATTGACATGTTAGCCTCAAATACCATGAATCCACAAACAGACATCGCTGACTCGCTTGCTGTGCTTAATGATGAGATAAATGCTTTGATTGCTATAATCGATAACCCCGCCACATATACGGATGATCAGGGTGTGGCAGATAACGTACGCACTAATCTTATGGCAATCCAAGCTTCAGATTATACAACTCTTGATGAGATAACTGAGGCTCGCAATCAGGTTAGGGCGCAGGCCAGAATATTCTTCGAGGGTATAACTGTGTTGGAAGACATTGATGTAACCAAATACTACATCACAAACTCAACGCCAACAGCAAGTTTTAATGGTTGGAATATTAGCGATGGTGCCACACCGGACGCTACGAACAATGTAGCTGAATACTGGAACAAATCTGGAGCTACTATCACTCAAAGCATAACTCTGCCTGCGGGTTCATATCGTCTCTCTGCTCAGGCATTCACACGCACTGATATGTCTGCGCTCTTATTCGCCAATACGGATCAGATGAATATCGTCACGGTCTCTAGTACTGAGGTGAATAATAGGGCAACAGCTGCTACTTGGTTCGATGCTGGAAATGGAGTAAATCAACTGTACTTTAATCTAAGTGAGAGTTCCTCTGTCACAATCGGTCTGAAGGCAGATGAGACCACCGGCGACCACTGGCTCTGTTGGCGCAGCTTCAATCTAGAACGTGTGTCTCAGATGAACAATCCAGAAACACCACAAGAAGATTCCCTTTCTGCCTATTATGAAGCTGCACAGGCATACCTGACTTCAGGTGCTATGTACAGAATCAAAACAGAAAAAGGAGGAACTATGTACTATCTTAACAGTTCTGGATATTTGGTTTCTTCTACTTCTGAAGCTGCCACCTTTGTATTCACAGAATCCCAAAGTTCTGAAGGATTATATCAATCAGGATGGGATTTAGGATGCAATTTCACAAATCCGAGTTTGAGTGGTGGAAGTACTGGTGATATTGTAAATGAAGGATATATTCGTACTTCTTCAAGTTCTCGTGATACTTGGGAGCGTCAGGTGTTCTTTTTGAATGATGAAAGGTATGCTGTCCGAGCAACAAACGCCAATAGTACAAATTGGGGAGCAAATACATATTGGGATGTATTTGATGGAGTGTCCTCTACTCTGCCTGAAGCTGGATACTCACTAACTCCAGCTTATGTGTGGCAATTAGAGATGATAGATAACACAACTTTCGTGGCCGACTCGCTTGCTGTGCTTAATGATGAGATAAATGCTTTGATCGCTATAATCGATAACACCGCCACATATACGGATGATCAGGGTGTGGCAGATAACGTACGCACAAATCTTATGGCAATCCAGGCTTTAGATTATACAACTCTTGATAAGATAACTGAGGCTCGCAATCAGGTGAGGGCGCAGGCCAGAATATTCTTCGAGGGCATAACGGTGTTGGATGAAATTGATGTAACCAAATACTACATTGCCAACTCAACGCCAACAGCAAGTTTTGATGGTTGGACTTTAAGCGATGCTGCCACAGCGGACGCAACGAACAATGTGGCTGAATATTATAACAAAGCAGGAGCTACCATCACTCAAAGCATAACTCTGCCTACGGGCTCATATCGTCTCTCTGCTCAGGCATTTACCCGCACTGATATGTCTGCGCTATTATTTGCCAATACGGATCAGATGAATATCGTCACGGTCTCTTCGTCTGAGGTGAATAGTTTTGCACAAGCTGCTACTTGGTTCGATTCTGGCTATGGCGTTAATCAACTGTACTTTAATCTAAGTGAAAGTTCTCCAGTAACAATCGGTCTGAAGGCAGACGAGACAACAAGTGCCAACTGGCTCTGTTGGCGCAGCTTCAAGCTGGAAAGGGTAGTTCAGACAAACAACCCGGAAACGCAGGAATACGCATTGTACTACTACATAGATGGCGAGTTGTGGCGGATAGACAAATATGTTGCTGATGCGCCAATTACTCCGGTGGATCCGCCTACACGTCTGGGTTTCTCATTTACAGGTTGGAGTGATGTGCCTGCAACTATGCCAGCAGCCGACGTCGCGGTAACGGGTTCGTTCGTTATGGACAATCAACCTACCAATACTCCTTGGATTGCTCCTACTATGACGTCTGCGGAAGTTGTTAATGGCGGCACCTATTACATCCGAAATGTGGGTTGCGACCAGTTCATGATTGGAGCCAATTCTTGGGCTACTCAAATCTCTCTTTCTACAGACGGATCTCCATATATGAGCTTAGTCGCTGAGTCTGCAACAGATAGTGAATCGAATGGCGAAACGAACGGCAATGGTTTCAAGTTCAGACTTAATGGAACTTTCACCTTCAACGGTACAAACAGGACAGATTACGAGATTAGTAATACATATCTGTTCCGCGATTTGGAAGGGTCTGGCTTTGTTGACCATAACACGCAGTCACGTAATCTCGTTTGGGTGCTTAATAGGGATATAAATGGTTTCTATTACATACATTCTACTACGGAGAATGGTCTGTTCCCCAATGCCGCTTCGCAGTACGCCTACGGTGCAGGTGCTGGAGAGCCCGTGCAGTTTAACATTACCACCGACACCCTAACAGACTACCGTAGGATTCTTTGGCAGTTTGTATCTGCCGACGATGTCTCTGGCACAAACCTCTATACAGCCCGCGTGGAACTTTACAACACTCTGGTAGAGGCATTTCAGAATGGTGCGGTAGATTATACTGATGCTAGTAATGTCTATAATGACGAAAATGCTTCGATAGATGCCATTAACGCCGCCAAAACATCGTTGCGAGCCGCCATCAATCAGGCTAAAACAAATGTCGCTTCTCCTGACAATCCAGTTGAAGTGACCGATATGTATTTGGTGAATGCAAACTTCGGTCAGGGGAATATCGATGGCTGGACTATTAATGACATTGATGCTCAGAATAAAGGCTATCAAAACAATACTCCATACACTAATAACGGTACAGCTCTAACTGGTAGTACAATCGATGATGACGGTAACCCAGCTTCATTATCTGGCTTCTTTGAAGTATGGAGACCTTATACGGATCTTATTGGCGATGGCAGTATTTCTCAGACTTCAAGTGTTGAGCTTCCCGCCGGTACTTATAAGCTGACGTTTAATGCTATTGCCACGAACCAGGGAGATGCGAGCCTTAATCCTGTAACTGGTGCCCAGTTCTTTGCAGAGAGGTTAGACGGGATAACAATTACAAAAGATATTGCAACAAATAATTCTAATCCGGAATTCTATTCCATGACCTTCGCAAATCCACAGTCACAGAACGTGACATTCGGACTCCGCTTGCAGCAAACCAATGCCAACTGGGTCGCATTTGACGACGTTCGCCTTTATTACCTTGGTGAGAACATCCAGCCTAATACACATTATGTATATTATATGGTTGATGATGCCGTGTGGTACACAGATTCATTAGAAGTAGGCACAACCATCGTTCCGCCTGCTGATAATCCTTTCAAGGACGGATACACTTTCACCGGGTGGAACGGTCTGGTAGAGACTATGCCTGATGCAGACGTGACGACGGTGGCTGAGTTCACGAAGAATCCGCTTACTGTGCTTGTCACCAAGAATGTATCTGTAAAACAGATTCCAGGACAAACTAACGAAATAACTCTTAACCGTGACTCTGTTGAAGCTTTTGCCGCTCAGATGGGCTATGACATAAGCAATCTGCGCCTACAGTTCTATGGCGATGAAGAACGAACCGTATTAGTACCTGTTGGCAGTGGTAATTGGATTTCCAGTACAGGCGTACTAAGTACTCAGGATGTTGCTCCTTTGTATGTCTCAATTTCAGCCGAAGGAGAGACGGTTACCCTTTCCAATACAAACAATCCAGCATTGGTTAATGTCGGTGATATCTATGACGTGCCTGTGTTTATTACAGACACAACAGGAACACGCGCCTTTCAGGTTAATATCGGTGTCACGATAATAGCAGAGCATTATACAGTCAACTATTACGTTGATAACGAGTTCTATCAGGCCGACAACGTAGCATACGGATCCTCTATCCCCCTTATTCCAGATCCAATACGTGAAGGGCATACCTTCAGCGGCTGGAAGAATGTTCCCGATTTTATGCCTGCAGAAGACATTGATATCTTTGGAACTTTCTCCGCTACTCAGTACGCCTTGACTTGGATGCTTGAAGGTGGTGACGAGCCATTTAACCAAGTAGATTCCCTGACTTACGGAACTTCCATCACTACGCCGATAGTACCTGATAAGGTAGGTTATTCAGTCAGATGGGACGGTCTGCCCGCAACGATGCCCGGCAATGACCTTGAGATTCACGGCTTCTATGAGCCCAACAGGTACCGTGTCAACTACTACATAGATAACATATTATACCAGACAGACAGCGTAGAGTACAATATGCCGATCAATACTCCGGAGGTTATGCCGCAGGAGAACCAGACCTTCAGCGGCTGGAAGAATGTTCCCGAATTTATGCCTGCAGAAGACATTGATATCTTTGGAACATTCTCCGCTACTCAGTACGCCTTGACATGGATGCTCGAAGGTGGAGACGAGCCTTTCAACCATGTGGATTCCCTGACGTTCGGCGACGCTGTCACTATTCCTGATGTTCCTGAGAAGGTCGGCTATT
>Ga0247610_10006801_pt1 | contig 11832 bp, 7 predicted proteins | sample 174DNAGHGhighgp2_FD_193483 | JGI IMG/M metagenome (GOLD analysis project Ga0247610, IMG submission 193483) | Sheep rumen microbial communities from Palmerston North, Manawatu-Wanganui, New Zealand - 1742 DNA GHGhigh gp2 | ecosystem: Host-associated > Mammals > Digestive system > Stomach > Rumen ...
ATGAAGTGAACCCCAAATAGTTCACAAGAAAAAAAGAGAGTTTTAAAGGAAGTAAAATAAATTACTTCCTATTTTTTGACTTTAGTCTAGTTGTGTTGTAGAATAATATCCAATCTTCTACAAGTTTTTGGTATTCTTGTAAAGATGTGATATTATTATTGTGCAAGGTTTCTTTTTTAAGAATACCATGCCAACTTTCCATTGGTGAATCATCTATGGGGGTTCCTTTTCTGGACATAGAAATAGTTATCCCATTAGATTTACAAATGGATTTATATTCAAAAGATGTATATTGGAAACCTTGATCACTGTGAATGATAAGTCCATGTACATCTTTTCTTTTTGAAATGGCTTCATTCAGTGTATCAATTACCAATTGATTATTGTTAAATCTAGATATTTTATAAGCTACAACCTTTCTATCATATAAATCCAATATAGTTGACAAATATAATCGTTTATTTTTAAATATTAAATATGTAATATCCGTTGTCCATTTTTGATTAGGTTTGTTAGCTTTGAAATCTCTTTTTAATATATTAGGTTGAACATTTTCTTCAATCCTTTTGTAATTGTTTGGTCTTATTCTTTTTATATATTCTGGTTTTAAATAATATTTTTTCATTATTCTAGCTACCTTTTTATGATTGTATATTACACCATATTCAATCTTTAAGCCTTCTGTTATCCTTCGATATCCATATGTACCCTTCGATTTTCTAAAAACGTTCTTTATCATTAAATAATCTAAATAATCCGGATCGTCAGAATTTCTATATTTATAATAAGTTCTTCTGCTTATTTCTAAAACGGCACACATATTTGAAAGTTTATATTTATTTATATATAAATTTATAAATGTTACTTTTTCTCTCGTTGTGCCTTTAGGAAGGCTTGGTATTTTTTTAATATTTCATATCTTTCTTTATAATCTATATTTTCTTCTTTTTTTCGCCCTCTTGAATGATTTATATCATTTTCTTGAGAATGATATAGTTTTTCTTTTTTTAACCAATTAAAAATTGTTTTATATGATATTCCATATTCTTTTTGTAAAGAATTTAATGTTCCGTTGCCATTAAAATATTTATTGACTATTTCTTTTTTAAGATTAATATCATAGTGTTTTCCCATAAAAATAACATCTCCTTTTCTTGAGATGTTATTTTATATTATTATTCTCTTTTTTTAAAGTGTCCAAAATAGGGTTCACTTCATAAAAACTCTTTTTTTATTGTATATCTGTTCTACTAAGTATTTGAGCAGGTGTTTTTCTAATTGTTCTATATACTGGTAATAAACCAACAAATAGATTAAATACATACATAAATACTATTGTTATAATAATTACTTTAGCATCTACTAAGAATTTATCACTTATTGATTCTATAAATGATAATTCTTTTAATACATATGACATAAATAATACTCCTGGTACACTAGCCATTGTTGTAATAGTTAATATTTCACCAGTAAACATTTTATATATATCTTGTTTTTTAACTCCTATTGCTCTAAAAATACCTACTTCTTTAATTCTAGATAAGAAACTTGATCTAATCATTAAATATATTTCTACTAAAGATATTACTAAGAATACAATACTTGTTTTTACAACAGTTTTTGTCTCTTCTTTCTTTTCTCTTACATATTCTGTTTTTGTCTTTTTATAAGAATCTTCAATATTATATTTTTCTTTAAATTCATCTATAACTTTATTCTTATCTTTAGTATAAATCATAATATTAGCTTTACTTACAATATTACTTATATTAATTGTATTATTATTTACTAAATATTTATCTTTTATAGTGTCACTTGTATAATATCCTACTACTTTTACTTTCTTTTTATTAATTTTATAATTAGTAGTTTTATTTAATTTATATGAATCTCTATAATCATAGTTAACTATAGTTTCATAATCATTCTTAGGATATCTTCCTTTTTTTAGTTTAATTTTATCTTTAACTACTTCATAATCTAAGTAATCTTGTTCAATATAATTATTATCTAAATCATAATATTCACTAGAGAAATAAATCATATTATTCATTTCTTCATTCATTACATATGCACATGGACTTGATAAATCAACAATTCCTACTATTGTATATTCAAGTAATTGAGAAACATATACTTTTCTATTTAATAAATCTTCTATTTCTAATATACCAACATATGATAATGATCTCATTTGTTCTTTACTATCATCATATAATTTTTTATCAAGAACTATTTCTTTTGAATTCTCTGGCATTCTTCCATAAATGATATCTTTTTCACTTATCATATCTACACTAGAAAGTGATACATTAAAAGGATAAGAATCATAATATGATTGATAATATTCTCTTAAAGGTAATGAAATATTTACTATACTATCACCAGGTATTGCATATATTACATCTTCATTTTCAACTAATTCATTATAATCTTCTACTTGTGATTTTTCTGAATTAACAATCAAATAATTTTTATTATATGTTACAAAGTTCTTTTCATTTACTCTTCTAATACCAAATAATGATGAGAATGAGAAGAATATAAATAGACCTGACATAAAGAAACCAAATAATAATATTTTCTTTACTAAACTATAATCTCTAACCTTTTTAAATCCTTCAATTAATAATGTAAATGGATTTAAAATAGAAGAATATCTCATTTTATATTTAGGATCACTTATTTTATCTAAATCAAATTCATATTTTTCTGCATCTTCTTTAGATATCTTCTTATAATGATCATTTATTAATTCAACGCCAGCATCTTCAGCAAGTTCAACTTTATTATCAGTTTCTGTTTCAATAAATATATTTCCTTTTTGTACTACTATATTTATTTTTAATTTTTCTTTAGTATCACCATAGAAATTAATATTTAAATCTTCATTTGAAATATGATCTTGTACTTCAAAATCTTTAAGATAAATCTTACTATCCATTCTATAGTCTAATTCATTATCATGTTCATTGATTCTATCTTTTACTACTTTACCATCTTCAATTTCGATGATTCTTGTAGAATAGAAATCTGCTAATTCTCTTTCATGAGTTACTAATATTACTAGTTTATTTTTAGAAATAGCCTTAATAATATTCATTACTTCAATAGTATTTCTACTATCTAAATTACCTGTTGGTTCATCAGCAATTATTATTTTAGGATTTTTTACTATAGCTCTTGCTATACCTACTCTTTGTCTTTGACCACCAGATAACATACTAGCAAGTCTATTTCTATATTTATACATATCTACTTTTTCAAGTACATAATTAACTCTTTTTTTAATTTCATCTTTATTCTTTATACCATTTATTTTTAAAGATAAAGCTACATTATCAAAAACAGTCATATTATCTACTAAGTTAAATTCTTGAAATATGTATCCAATATTTAAATTTCTTATTTTATCAATTCTTCTATATGATTTATTTGTTATTCTTTTACCATCTATAAATATTTTTCCATTATTAACTTTATCTAATCCACCAATAGCATTTAATAAAGTTGTTTTTCCACATCCAGATGGTCCTAGTAATGCAACTAATCCTGTTTCTTCTAATTCTAGAGAAGTGTTATTAATAACGTGTATTTGATTCTTTTTATGTCTATAAAAATATTTGTTTACCCTGTCTAATTTTATCATTATTACACCTCTTCCCTATAAGTATTCATAACACTATCTACAAATAGTTTTCTTGAATACCTTTCAGTAGTTAATAATGTCATTAAAGCTACTACTACATATATAACAACATAATGATATGGTTTAACAGTTAATTTTAATTCATCTATTAGAGGTATTTTTATTATTCCTTTAGTTTTTAATACTACAAAAGTCATAAATAATAAGAATGAAAAATTTACAAAAGTAAATAATTCTAAATTTAGTATCTTAGCAGTATCTTTCTTTTTAGTACCTAGTATTCTTAATGTTGAATAATAAATATTTCTAGATTTTAATACTAATTTTATAACAAAATATGATACAAAGAACACAACAAATAATTCAACAGCATATAATATTACTCTAACAATATTTATTATTCTTAAAGTAACATTATCAACTAAACCACCTATTGTCTCTCTTATATATAATGTTTTATATCCTAAATCATTTAAAGTTTTTATTGTTTCTGCAGACTTTTCTTCATCTTTTATATAAATACTACTTTGATATACTTTTTTATCATGAATTGAATCAAAGTCATCTTTATTTATAAATATTGCACTAGAAAAATCATCTATTTTAAATCCAGTTAGTTTTTTAATATTCTTTTTGTTATACATTTTAGATACTTTTAGTGTTTTTTTCATTTCAGAATATGGTGTTTTAGAAGTAATATTTATTTTTTTATTCTTACAATTAAAATTCTTACAACTATACATAAAGTCTTCTGAAACAATTGCTTTTCCTTTAGGTACTTTTGTACTAGGAACTAATTCATTCATACCACCATCATAAGAAGTATATTCATTTCCTAAAAAAGTATATTTTATTAAAGTCAAATCATTTATATAATTATCTTTTATAAAATTTATTAAATTTTCATCAACATAGAAATATGTATCATATGAATCTTTTAAGTATTTAATACCAACTATTTTTACTTTCTTAGCTGATTTAGTGTAATTACTATATGTATTAGCAATTTCATACTCAAATTTCATAGATTCGTCTCTTTTACTTTTAGATAAGAAATACATATCATCTGGATTAGCTTCAATTACAATTTCATTTTCATTCTCTGGCATTCTTCCATAATCTACTTTATCTATTTCATTAAGATTCTTTATACTTCCATAAAAGAAATAATTTTCATAATTTAAAGCTATATCTTGCTCAACGATAATATCATTTTTAACAATCTTTTTAATATTATCTACTTTTCCTAGTGATTCAAAATCTTCTTCAGTTATTTCACTTCTATCATTTTTAGTTAATACAACTCTACTTAAATCTTCACTATTAAAATAACTATTTGTACCACTTTCATCTGCCAGTCTTCTAGAATTACTAAACGTGACATATAAAGTAAACATATCTATTATTACATATAGATATACTGCAGTTAATATTAAGAATTTAGATAAAATATTAAATGTATTTCTAATACCTAATTTAACTTTACTAGAACTTCTCATTTCTTTATAATTAGATGTTCTTGTATTATCTACTTTAGGATGATCTTTAACTTTTTTATCTTCTACAATCTTACCATCATTCATTGTTATCTTACGAGTAACATATGGTTCGATTTGATCATAATTATGTGTTACTATTATTACTAATTTATCTTTAGATATTTCATGTAATAATTGAAGTACATTTTCACTAGATGCTTTATCTAAATTACCTGTTGGTTCATCAGCCAAAATAATTGGTGTATTTTGCGCTAATGCACGTGCAATAGCAACTCTTTGTTTTTGTCCACCAGATAATTTTGATACTTTTCTATTTTTATATTTAACTAAATCAACTTGTTTAATTAATTCATTTATTTTCTTTCTAACTTTACTAGCTTTAAAACCATTTATCAAATAAATTAATTCTATATTTTGATAAACTGTATAACTATTAACCAAATTAAAGTTTTGAAATATATTTCCTATATATTTTCTTCTATATTTTTCATAATCTTTTTCTGTATAATAACTTGTTTCTTCACCATTAATATACATCTCGCCTTCTTCATAAGAATCAAGACCAGATATAACATTTAATAATGTAGATTTACCACTACCTGATTCACCTGTAATAGCAATAAATTCTCCCATGTCAAATTTTAAATTAACTTTAGAGAAACCTGTAGTAATCATACCTTTTTTATAATAAAATTTTGAAACGTTTTTTAATTCTAACATGCTTCCTCCTATGTACTATATAATTATATCACATTTTATATTTTAATAATTCTTCTTTTATACTATTAGAAATTCTATAACTTTCTCTAGCTTTTTGAATAGATTTATTATTAGTCCATTTATCTAATAATTTATCTTTAAATATATATATTGTTTTATCATATTGCTTTATAAGAGCAAAACTAAAATACCAAGCTCTAGCCATATTAATATAGAATTCTTCTCTATTTATATTTAATACTAATTCATTTATTTCATCTGTAAAATTATCATCTAAATAGAATGTTAATAATGATACAACTGAGAATCTAACTCTATATTCTTCTTTGGATTTTATCCATTTTCTTATATGTTTTAGAAATTCTTCTGGATGTTTTTTCACTATACTAGGTTTAATAGTATCACATACACTCCAGTTATCAACATATGGTAAAAATTTATCTAATAGATCTATCACTTCATTTATATCTTTCTTTAATGATATTAAATAACCATGTAAAAGATTCTCTTCCAAATATTTATGTGGAAGAGTTTCTAAGAATATTTTACTTTCCTCATCTTTTATATATTCCTTAGCATATTTTTTAATAATTGGTAATCTAACACCTATAATACTTTCATAAGGAATAGTTAGTAAAAGTTTTGAAGTAAAATCTCTATATTTATCATCTTTATTTTTTAAAAAATATTTTTCAGGTTTCATAATATTATTATATAAAAAAAGTAGTGAAATTACACTACTTTTTACCTAAATTACTTTCTAATACTACTTTAACTTCTTTAGTAGATCCATCTCTTTCAACTGTAAGAGTAATTGTTTCTCCTATATTGTATTTATATAATTCATATTTAAAATGAGATACATCTTCAACATCAGTATTATTTATTTTCTTAATATTATCTCCTACTTGAATGCCTGCTTTATCAGCTGCCCCATTCTTTTCTACTGTTTGAACAAATACACCTGTTTTAACATTTGAGAAATTATTAAAGAAACTAAAGAATCCTCCTCCTGTATTAGTATTATCCATATAATAATCAGATAATGATACTCCTAAATATGGTCTTTCAACACCTTTTCCACTAATAATACTATCAGCATAACTAACAGCATCATCTATAGGAATAGCAAATCCCATACCTTCTATTTGAGAAGAAGCAAGTTTCATATTAGTAACACCAATTACTTCTCCATTAGCATTACACAATGGGCCACCACTATTACCTGAGTTAATAGCTGCATCTGTTTGAAGTACTTCCATAATAAATGAATTATTTCTATTAGTACCAGTAACCTCAACTAATCTATTTTTACCACTTAAAATACCTCTTGTAACAGTCCATGAATATACACTTGAATCAACTGGAGCTCCTACTGCAAAAGTAGTATCTCCTACTCTCATTTTTCCACTACTACCTATTTCACAAACAGAAATAACATCACTTTTTGATACAGTTAATACTGCTATATCTGAATATTCATCACTACCTACTAATTTAGCTTCTACAGTTTTATTATTTGTAAAAGTAACTTTATATTTATTAGCATTAGCAATAACATGATGATTTGTAATAATATATCCTAAATTATTATCTATTTTAAAAACAAATCCTGTTCCTGAAGCATATGCTTTATCATTATTAAATGTTTCAATTACAACAACTGAATCATATACTTTTTCAACAGCATCTGCTATACCACTATCAGTAATAGTGACACTCTTTTCTAATTTAGTTGTTTGTTGATTATTTGTATTATTATCAGTATTATTTACATTATTATCTAAATATAAACTTTTAAATACTAAGAAAGCTACGAAGCATACTACAAATGTTATAAAAGCACTTACAACAGCATCTCCATGATTTCTTTTATATGATCTTCTTACTTCTCCATTATATTTTTCTTCATATTCTGCATCTTTAATTTCTTTCATTTTTACATCTCCTTAGTTATAACCTATATCACTCTAATATCGTGACAATTATATCTCAATTTGTCATTTTTTTCAACATTACAAATATATATCTTTATTATTAAATAAAGATTAAAAAAAAAGAGTTTACACTCTTATTTTAGTAATAATTTTAGTCCTTTTTGTTGTTTTAATTTAACAAATATTATGTCGCTATCTTTAAGTATTTTCTTTTTATTAACTTTTTTACCATTTACATAGCATTCTTCTATATCATTAATATCCATACCTTGATTAATAAGATATTTTTCTATAGTTGAACCATATGGTAACTCCACTACTTCACCATTTGAATTATATACAAATATCTTTGAAGATAATAGTTCAGCTTCTGTATGAAACATGAATTCTTGATCATCATTATATGTATCATTAAATGTTGATAATACACTATAAAAAGGAAAATCTTTTTTTAAATCTTTTTGCATCTTTTTATGGCTATTATGGCCAAATAATTCCCAATATGAGCAAATTCCCATATTATCTAACTTATCCATCTCATTTGTCCTAATTTGGGCCTGTAATAAGGTATTATCGCGTACAAACACTGTTGTATGTAAAGATTTATACTTATTAACACCAGGTCTTGATATATAATCCCTAAAACTATAATTAAGAGGATTATATAAACTATGTATATAATATAACGAATTATAACAATTAATTACTTCATCAACTATAACACTAAGAGATAATAAATCTTGTATAGAGTTAAAACTATTTCCTTCTCTTTCCTTTTTAAAAATACTATATATACTTTTAACTCTTTCCTTTACTTCACATGGAATATTATTATTAGAAAGAATACTAACTATCTCCTTAGAAACGTTTGTTAATAACTTGTTATATTTTTCATAATATTCACTTCTCTCATCAGATATTTGTTTATATTTGTCAGGTTCTAAGTATTTAATCGAGAGATCTTCTAATTGATTTTTAATTTGATATGCTCCAATTGAACCAGCTATTGGAGCAAAAATATGTAATGTCTCAAATGAATTCTCTTTTTGTTTTTCGATAGGTTTAAAATCCATTGTGGACATGTTGTGCAATCTATCAGCAAGTTTAATAATAATTATTCTTACATCTTTAGTAATACTAGTAATTATTTTTCTAGTATTAGCAAGATTCATTTCTTCTTTAGTAGAAAACCTAAAACTAGACATTTTAGTAACACCATCTACTAAATTAGCAATATCTTCATTAAATAGGTTCTTAATATCATCATATGTTATACTTGTATCTTCAATAACGTCATGTAAAAGTCCTGCACATATGGTATCTGAATCAGCATTCATCTTAGCTAGTATAATAGCAACACTAATCGGATGACATATATAAGGTTCCCCACTACATCTAAATTGGCCAGCATGAGCTAAATCTGCAAATTGATAAGCAGATTTAATTTTAGATAATTCTCTTGGTGAATAATTTGTTAATTCACTTAATAATTCATTAAAATTATCCTTCATATGACCTCCTTATAAATAAAAAACAGCAATATATTACATATTACTGCACATCAAATCAATTTTTTGTGTATATATTTTATTAATTTTGGTATAAAGTATACTCATATTTTACCTCCAAAAAATTGAAATATACTCAAATATATCATATTAAAATTAGAAAATCAACACCAAAATAAAACTTTCTTTAAAAAAGAAAGTTTTTCATGCAATAAAAAAATTGGCAACTTGCTATCTTCGCTTACACTATTTTCGCCGTTAAAGTGCTTAACTTCTCTGTTCGGTATGGGAAGAGGTGTATCCACTTTGCTATCGTCACCAATTAAATGTATTATACCATAATCGTTCTCTGAAAACAAGATAATGTGATATCTATCAAATTAATTAAATGATTAAATTGTCGATCTATTAGTATTAGTCAGCTCAACATATCACTATGCTTACACATCTAACCTATCAACCTTGTCGTCTACAAGGGATCTTACATCTTGAAGATAAAGAAAACTCATCTTGGAGAGGGCTTCTCGCTTAGATGCCTTCAGCGATTATCCCTTCCGAACATAGCTACTCAGCGCTGCCACTGGCGTGACAACTGATACACCATCGGTTCGTCCTTCTCGGTCCTCTCGTACTAGAGAAAGCACTCCTCAATTTTCTAACGCCCACTACGGATAGAGACCGAACTGTCTCACGACGTTCTGAACCCAGCTCGCGTGCCGTTTTAATGGGCGAACAGCCCAACCCTTGGAAGCGATTCCACCTCCAGGATACGACGAGCCGACATCGAGGTGCCAAACCCCACCGTCTATATGAACTATTGGGTGGGATCAGCCTGTTATCCCCGGGGTAACTTTTATCCGTTAAGCAACGACCCTTCCATTCGGGATCGCAAGATCACTATGCCCTGCTTTCGCATCTGCTTGACTTGTAGGTCTCGCAGTTAAGCTCCCTTCTGCCATTACACTCTACGAATGATTTCCAACCATTCTGAGGGAACCTTTGGGCGCCTCCGTTACTCTTTGGGAGGCGACCGCCCCAGTCAAACTGCCCACCAGACACTGTCCTCCATCCGGATAACGGATGCAAGTTAGAAATCAAACATATCAAGGGTGGTATTCCAAGGTTGACTCCATAAGTTCTGACGATCTTACTTCAATGTCTCCCACCTATCCTCTACATGGTACACCTGATCTCAATATCAAGTTGCAGTAAAGCTCCACGGGGTCTTTTTGTCCTGTAGCGGGTAACCTGCATTTTCACAGGTATTAAGATTTCACCGAGTCTATGGTTGAGACAGTACCCAGATCATTACGCCTTTCGTGCGGGTCAGAACTTACCTGACAAGGAATTTCGCTACCTTAGGACCGTTATAGTTACGGCCGCCGTTCACTGGGGCTTCAATTCGAAGCTTCGTTGTTATCGACTTGCGTCCAACTAACATCTCCTCTTAACCTTCCAGCACTGGGCAGGCGTCAGCCCCTATACATCAGCTTGCGCTTTAGCAGAGACCTGTGTTTTTGGTAAACAGTTGCCTGGGCCTATTTTCTGCGGGTGTATCGCTACACCTCCCCTTATTCCGAAGTTACGGGGTCATTTTGCCGAGTTCCTTAACCATAGTTATCTCGCTCACCTTAGGATTCTCTCCTTGACTACCAGTGTCGGTTCTGAGTACAGGCACCTATAACATTAGCCCTAGAAGTTTTTCTTGAAAGTTTAGATTCATCAGAGTTGAAGTTCCGTAGAACTTTTTCCCCATCACACTTCAGTGTTAAAGTTGGTAGATTTGCTTACCCAACACACCTTTGTGCTTAGACCAGAATCCAATAACTGGCTCTGACTATCTTCCTTTGTCACTCCATCAGTCTTATAGGTGGTACAGGAATATAAACCTGTTGTCCATCGGCTACGCCTTTCGGCCTCACCTTAGGTCCTGACTTACCCTGGGAAGACGAACTTGACCCAGGAACCCTTAGTCAATCAGTGGGAAGGATTCTCACCTTCCTTACGTTACTCACGCCGGCATTCTCACTTCCAAGCGCTCCAGTAGTCCTCACGATCTACCTTCAACGCCCTTGGAACGCTCCCCTACCATATTAGTAAACTAATATCCACAGTTTCGGTGTTATGCTTAAGCCCCGGTACATGTTCTGCGCAGAGCCACTCGACTAGTGAGCTATTACGCACTCTTTAAAGGATGGCTGCTTCTGAGCCAACCTCCTAGCTGTTCATGCGACTCCACATCATTTTCCACTTAGCATAAACTTTGGGACCTTAACCGATGGTCCGGATTCATTTCTTCTCGCGTATGGACGTTATCACCCATACACTGACTCCTCTACATACTATCCTGGCATTCGGAGTTTGATTACAGTCAGTATCCCTAGATGGGACCATTCCGTATTCAGTGCTCTACCTCCAGGTAGCTAATTAGAAGGCTAGGCCTAAACCTATTTCGGGGAGAACCAGCTATATCCGAGTTCGATTGGAATTTCTCCGCTATCCACAAGTCATCCCCG
>Ga0247610_10006803_pt1 | contig 11829 bp, 10 predicted proteins | sample 174DNAGHGhighgp2_FD_193483 | JGI IMG/M metagenome (GOLD analysis project Ga0247610, IMG submission 193483) | Sheep rumen microbial communities from Palmerston North, Manawatu-Wanganui, New Zealand - 1742 DNA GHGhigh gp2 | ecosystem: Host-associated > Mammals > Digestive system > Stomach > Rumen...
GTGACGACAGGAGCACGGGGGACGAGATCCTCTTCTTTATCGACTTCTTCTGTCTCGGCGATGGCTTCCTGCACATCCGCGCTAACGAAGTCGACTTGGAAGCCGAACTCTTCAGCCACCACGGAGAGGGCTTCAGCATCAAGACGTTGGTTGATGGAGACCGGCATACCGAGGCTCATGCAAGTGCCGATGACTTTCACCACAGGCACATTCATCATGGTAGCCAACTCGTTGGCGGTGACGAACTCCGTCACCTTCAAGACCTTCTTGTCCTCCTCTTGACGCATCATCTCCTCCATCATGTTGCCCGCCACTGCCTGACGCTTCTCACGACGGTGCTTGGAGGTTTTCGACTTGCCCATAGGAGCGAGGCGCGCCAAGGTATCCTTAATCTGCTTCGAAATTTCCTCTTCGGTCAGTTCTGGTTTCTCTTCGCGTTTTCCTTTCTTATCTTTCTTACTGAGTTTCGGGTTGTCTTTCTGACCTTTTTTACCACCTTGATCGGCAGGTTTTGGGCCTTTGCCTTGCTTACCAGCATCTTGCTTCTTCCCGCCAGCATTCACATTCGGACCCGTCGGGTTTTCAGACGAGCCTTCAGGCTTGGCACCCGAGATACGTTTGCGTTTCTTTTTCTTTGATTCGCCAGGTTTGCCGCCTTTTTTCTCGACAGGCAGTTCCAAAGTACCCAAAACAGTAGGGCCAGTCAACTTGGGAGCCTCCAAGCGAATGACTCTTGGTTCAACAGGTTTTTCCTCCTTAGCAGGCGTCACCTTGTTAGGCACTTCCGGCTTTTTCTCCACAGGTTTTTGCTGTTGCGTTTTCTCCTGTTTCTTATCCTGAGGTTTGGCAGATTGTTGTTCAGGTTTCTTTTCCTTTTCCTTTTTCTTTTCATGCTTTTCGCGAGGCTTAGGATCAAGATCAATCTTGCCAAGAATCTTCAGTGGGCTACCAGAAGCCGTTACTTCCTCCTTTTCAGCTTTTTTCTCCTCTGGCTCAACTTTTTCAGGGGTCGAGTCTGGCACTATTTCAGGAGCTACCTCTTTGGTTTCCTTTGGTTTCTCAACCTTTTCGTTCTCAGGTTCAACAGCAGTCGTTTTGACTGCCTTTTTCACTGGCGATGATATTGTATTGCTGCGGATAATCACTTCATCGTGATCTTCTTCCTCAACGGCTTTTTGCGATTGCAATGCCGAATCAACGGAAACACTACCACCCTTGTAAGAGAGGTTACCCAATTTCATGGCCTCATTCTTCACTTCCTTCTCGCCCTGATATTCCTTCACGAGCAGCTCATACATCTCCGATGTGAGCTTCGTGTTGGGAGACGGGTCCACCTGAAATCCCTTTTTGCCAAGGAATTCAACGATGGTATCCTTTCCCACATTGAATTCTTTTGCCGCTTTCGACAATCGAATTGAAAAATTAGTTTCTTCGGACATAGTTTCTTCTTTCTTCGTTTCTCGTTTTTATTTTATATGCCTAAGCATCATTCGGCATCTTGTTCAAATTCAGCGTTCAGGATGCGGAACACATCTCTGACTGTCTCGATTTCAAGGTCGGCACGGTTGGCCACCTCTTCAGGAGTATAGGACAACACATCTTTGGCCGTATCGCAACCCATCCTGACCAAAGAGTCGATGACCCACTGGTCGATTTCATCAGAGAACTCTTGCAAATCAACATCTTCCTCCGAGCTGTTTGCTTCGCTATTGCGGTAGACATCGATTTCATAACCCGTCAACTTGCCAGCGAGCTTGATGTTGTAGCCACCCTTACCAATGGCGAGGCTGATTTGGTCGTTCTCCATATACACATTGGCCATTGTATTGTCGCTGCTTAACACAATATTGGTTATCTTGGCCGGACTCAAAGCACGGGTGATGAGCAACGTAGGATTAGTAGTCCAGTTGATGACATCAATGTTTTCGTTTCGCAGCTCGCGGACGATGCCGTGAATACGCGTTCCCTTCATACCAACGCAAGCGCCGACGGGGTCGATACGGTCGTCGTAGGACTCAACCGCCACCTTGGCACGCTGACCAGGTTCACGGACAATCTTCTTGATGGTGATGAGGCCATCGTAGATCTCAGGGACTTCGGCTTCAAGCAAACGCTGCAGGAAAATCTCGGAAGTACGCGACAAGGTGACCACTGGAGAGCCATTGACACTCTCCACACTCTTCACAATGGCGCGAATGGTGTCACCTTTACTATATTTATCGGTAGGAATCTGCTCGATTTTTGGAAGAATCAGCTCGATATTCTCGTCGTCAATGACCACAATTTCGCGCTTCCACACGTGAGCCACCTCTGCGGTAATGATTTCGCCGACCTTCTCCTTGTACTTCTGGAAGATGTTTTCTTTCTCATATTCAGACACCTTGGTTTGCAGATTCTGACGAAGAGCAAGAATGTCGCGACGCCCGAAGTTTTCGATACGCAACTCCTCGTTCACTTCTTCTCCCACCTCGAAATCAGGTTCAATCTTGATGGCATCCGACAGCTTAATCTGTCGCACTGGATCGGTCAGCTCGTCATCCTCAACCACGGTGCGATTGTGATAGATTTCGAAGTCACCTTTATCAACATTCACGATGATGTCGATGAAGTCGGTAGTGTCGGTATCGAACTTCTTGTTCAACATGCCACGGAACACATCCTCAATGATGCGCATCATGGCTTCACGGTCGATGTTCTTGAATTCCTTGAATTCCGAGAAAGTTTCTACTAATTTGTAGTTGTCCATTTTTATATTGTTGATTTAAATATTCAAAGATTTAAAATTCAAAGACTTAAAAGATTATTGCTGGTTTGATCTCCACTTTATTTCTTTCAAAAAACAGGTTGGCGGGTTCCTCAGCGGATTTTTTTTTGGTAGCCTTCTTGGGTGCGGGGACAAATTCCACCCTCTCAGCATCGAAGCTCACTAACTTGCCTTGCATCTTACCCGTTTCTTTGGTCTTCACTTCCACATCCTTACCCACATATTTCTGTAACTGACGGTCCATCTTCAAGGCACCCGAGAGACCCCATGAGAACACGCTCAGCTCGTAATCCTCCACATCGCGGTCCATTTTTTCATTGATGAAACGGCTCAATTCGGCGCAATGGTCGATATTGACGGCCGAGTCTGAATCGATGTAGACCTCAATCACGTTGTTGGGCTTCACCTTCACTTCCACGAGGAAGCGGTCGCTGTTGACGAGGGCTTCTTCGCAGAGGGCTGATACTTGTTCTTTGTTAATCATTTCAACTTCAATCGTTTAAATCGGCCCTTCGACAGGCTCAGGGACCTTAGCTTTTACAATAAAAAAACCTGTTACTCAAAGTAGCAGGTCTTTTCTTCCACCTCAAGTTGTCGAGCAAGGATTCGAACCTTGACAGGCAGAACCAAAATCTGCAGTGCTGCCATTACACCACTCGACATCATTCGTTCCCGAATGCGGCTGCAAAAGTACAACTAATTTCGTTACGCGCAAGCGTTTTTTTCATTTTTTTGGAAAAAAAGTAAAATAATAATCATTTCATTTCATCGTTTATAAGATTAAAACGCTGTATAAATGTAAGAAAACAGCCTAACATATTCCAAAAAACCCTATTTTTGCAAGCCATATTCGATTGAATTATCAATTACAAACAATAAAATGAAGAACGTCAGACTGATTCTTGCTGTTTTGCTCGTTGCAGCATTCAGCACCGTTTCATTTGCCCAAGAAGGCAAAACTTTGAAACGCAAAGTGGCCATCGGCCGATTCACCAATGAGACCCAGTATGGGAAAGGCATTTTCTACGACCGCGAGAATGACCCTATGCGCAAGCAAGCCATGGACATTCTTTCGTCGAAACTCGCAGCCAGCGAAAAGTTCATCCTGTTGGAACGTGACGACCTTGATGTCATCGTCAAGGAAGCCGGAAGCGAAATGCAGAAGATTGGTGCCGACTATATCATTCTTGGCTCCATCACGCAATTTGGTCGCAAGACAGAAGGCGACGAAGGTATCTTCAGCAGTACCAAGACACAAACTGTTGAGGCTACCGTGAACGTGCGCCTCGTCGATGTGGCATCAGGCCTCATCATCTATTCCGATGAAGCAAAAGGCCAAGCCGAAACCTCTTCGAAAACCACTTTGGGCATTGGCGGCACAGCCGGATTCGATGCCACGCTGAGCGACAAAGCCATCTCGGCTGCACTCACCCAACTTGTCGAGAACATCATCAACAAATGCATGGACAAGCCTTGGAGAGGCTATATCTTAACCGTTGAGGATGGTGAATATGTCATTTCGGGCGGTGTCACACAAGGTATCACCCCTGGCACCACGTTTGGCTTATATAAAAAAGGTAAAATGGTCAACAACCCGCAAACTGGCGCCAACGTTGAACTCCCTGGCAAGAGATTGGGACAAGTCACCGTGACTGCCAACTTCGGCGATACCCCAGAAACAGAAATCTCCTTTGCCACTTACGAAGGCGAAGCCATCGATACCGACCATCTTGAACTTTATTATTTAATGGAGAAATAAACTATGAAAAAGATAATCATCGCAACCTTATGCCTTTTCGTGGCCACCCTGTTCAATTCATGTGGTGTGGGCAACTATACCGTAACCTCAGGCGTTGAAGACAAAGCTTCAGTGTGCTTCTCAGCCTCAAGTGCCTATGATATCAATGTTACCATCGACGACCAACATTTTACCACAACCACCGTCAAAAACATTGCCCATAAAACCCGCCGTAACATCAAGGAAACGGCCAAAAGTGCCATTCAGACCACTCCTGGCAGACACACAATTGAAGTGAAACGCAACGGTCAAACCGTCTATTCCAAGGAAGTGATGCTCTCTACGGGCGACACCAAAATCATCGAGTTATGAAGAAGTTGCTTATTCTCATAGGCATAACCTTGGCACTCAGTTCGTGCATCGAAACCAAGCCGATGCTATACAACTGGGGGTACAAAAACAGTTCAAAAAACGCCTCGGAATACGAAACACTGCTTTACGACAACTACCATTCACAAACTCCAGAGAGCGTTTGCGCCCTTTTGTGCCAATACGAGTACATGGTCACCCATCCCGGAGGCCAACGAGGCGTGATTCCTCCTGGCATCTGCGCCGAATATGGCTACCTTCTCCTCAGTTCAGGCACTGCTGATACCTTCCTCAACCACGCCACAAAAAAGCAAAAAGAGACATTCGGCGCTATGAGCGACTACAGCACGTCATTCAGAGAGAAAGGAATCGAAATGCTGCAAAAAGAGATGGAGTTGTATCCCGAATCTTCCGTTTTCATCCAACCCTTAGTCCAAAAATTCAGCCAACAATAGCCATGAAAAAGTTCCACTTCATCCTCATCGCATTCTGCGCGCTACTGTTTGCATCGTGCGAAACACTGAACCATACACGCGGCGAGTTGTATCCCAAAATGTATGATGAAAAACCCGTGACTTTGTTGGTCATGCCCCCTATCAACAACTCTAATAACGTAGAAGCCAAGGACTTGCTTTACACTTCCATCAGCCAACCATTGGCTGAAGCAGGTTACTATGTCATCTCGCCCCACTTGGCCATGGAAATCTTCAAGGCGGAAAGTGCCTACGATGCAGAGAACTTCATTGAAGGAAACGTGGGCATGTTCGGCAAGGTATTTGGTGCCGATGCCGTCATCTTCTCTGTGATTGACGAATGGAAGAAGAAAGGTTTCGGTATTGAGACCAAAATCACCTATATCGTGAAGTCGACGCGCACGAACGAAGTATTGTTCGATCGCACCTGTGACCTTTACCTTGACCTGAGCGACAACAATTACTATGGTGGCGGCTTGGTAGGCTCGTTGGCCAACCTTGCCGTGTCGGCCATTAACACTGCCTTGACCGATCACATCGTGGCGGCACGCAATTGCAACCAGTACATTTTCGCGGACATACCACAAGGCAAATACAGAGCCGAACACATGCAAGACCAAGAAACTCCTGCTCGCGACAAGAACATTTCGGCTACCGTTAAGAAATAAAGGTTCGCACCTATCAAAGAATCAACAAGTAACATAAATATCATTATGACATTCAAAAGGTTAAACAACATTACAGGATGGCTGGCAGGACTGATTGCCACCGTCGTGTATTTCCTCACGCTGGAACCTACCGTGAGCTGGTGGGACTGCGGTGAGTACATTTCAACGGCTTACAAACTTCAAGTGGGCCACCCGCCCGGGGCACCTTTGTTCCAGATGATCGGGCGTTTCTTCTCGCTCTTTGCAGGCGGCGACGTCACCAAGGTGGCCATGATGGTCAACGTGATGTCGGCCATTTGCAGCGGTCTCACCATCGTCTTCCTTTTCTGGACCATCACCATGATGGTGCGAAAAGTGTGGATGAAGGAAGGCGAAAACGCACCTTGGGTAAATAAAATAGGTGTGCTGCTGGCTGGATTTGTCGGCGCAGTGGCTTACACCTTCACCGAGTCATTTTGGTTCAACGCCGTGGAGGGCGAGGTCTATGCCATGTCTTCACTTTTCACAGCCATTACCTTCTGGGCTATCTTGAAATGGGAGCAAGTGGCCGATGACCCCAAAAGCACACGTTGGATCATCTTCATCGCCTTCCTCATTGGCCTTTCCATCGGTGTACACTTGCTTAACTTGCTGTGTATCCCAGCTTTCGTGTATGTAGTTTACTTTAAAAAATGGAAAAAGACCTCGTTCTGGGGCTTTGTTCTGGCAGGTGTCGTCTCCGTGGCTTTGTTGTGGTTCATCAACATGTTCCTCGTGCCCCAAGTCATCAACATGGCGGGCAAGATGGAATTGTTCTTTGTGAACTCACTTGGCGCACCTTTTAACCTTGGTTCCATTGTCTATTTCGCCATCATCATCGGCCTCATCATCTGGGGATTGTGGTACACGGGCAAGAAAGGAAAGGTGATTTGGAACACGGCCATCCTCTCCTTTATGTTCATCCTCATCGGCTATTCATCGTTCTTCATGCTGATTATCCGCGCCAATACCAACACGCCCATCAATGAGAACGAGCCAAAGGATGCCCTTTCGATGCTGGCATACATCAATCGCGATCAATATGGCAGTTGGCCTTTGCTTTATGGGCCTTATTACAACGCCCCTGCTGTTGATTTGAAAGACGGCAAACCCGTGTATGTCAAGGACAAAGAAGCAGGTCGCTACGTCATCACCGACGACAACAAACGAAGCGTTCCCGTATATCCTGACGAAATGAAGACCCTTTTCCCGCGCATGTGGAGCACACAAAGAGGCTCACACTCAGAGATATACGAAAGCTATCGCAAGAATGAAAACGGTGTGGTCACAGGCACGCCCGTACGTGTTAGGAACTACCGTGGAGAATCAGTCATGGTCAACAAGCCCACTTTTGGACAAAACCTGAAATTCTTCATCAACTACCAATGCAATTGGATGTATTGGCGCTACTTCATGTGGAATTTCGTGGGTCGTCAGAACGACATCGAGAGCCAGGGTGAACTGAGCCACGGCAACTGGCTCAGCGGCATCAGTTTCATCGACAACGCCCGACTTGGCGACCAGGACAACATCCCTGCCTGCATGCAAAACCCAGGACGCACCACCTATTATTTCTTGCCTCTCATTCTGGGTCTCATCGGCTTGTTTTGGCTGCTTAAGAACGACCTGAAGCAGAGTTGGATCATCTTCCTGCTCTTCTTCCTGACAGGTTTGGCCATCATTATCTATTTGAACCAAACGCCGCAACAGCCCCGTGAGCGCGACTACAGTTATGCAGGCTCATTCTATGCCTTCGCCATTTGGATTGGTTTTGGCGTCATCGCCATCATCGACTGGATCGGCAAGTTGACCAAGAAGAACAGCATGGTTACCACCGTAGCGATCGGATTGGCCTGCTTCCTTGCCGTGCCTTGTGTTTTGGCCTCCAATGGTTGGGAAGAGCACAACCGTTCGGGCAAGACCTCGGCCCGCGACTGGGCGCGAAACTATCTTGCCCAATTGCCTCCTAACTCGGTCATCTTCACCCGTGGCGATAACGACACCTTCCCCTTGTGGTACGTGCAAGAGGTGGAAGGCTTCCGCACCGATGTGCGTGTATGCAACTACATGCTTTCGAGCGGCTATTGGTATGTTCACCAAATGGGGCGCAAAGTGTATGAATCCGAGAAACTTCCGCTCACATTGACCCAGAAAGAATACGACAACGGCATCAACGAATCGATACCTGTCGAAGAGGAAGATTACTTCCAGGGCAAACAGGTGGAGCTGAAGCAGGTCATCGACTTCATCCACAACCCCAAGGCAGTGAAACGTTACGTAGGCGGCACCTACAATTACATCCCTTGCCGCAATGTGAAGCTTACTGTCGACAAAGAGGCCTGCATACGTAATGGCATTGTTCCAGAAAGCATGCAAGACCAAATCGTTGATGAAATCACGTGGGAAATCAAGGACAACTGGTTATACAAAAACTCCATTATGCTCTTGGACTTCTTCGCCACCAACAATTGGGAACGCCCAGTGTATTTCACCTCGTTCAGCGACATGTCGAAAGTGCTGGGCATCGACAAGTACCTCCACATGGAAGGCTTGGCCTATCGTTTCATCCCCGTTGAGGCCGAAGATTACATCAAGGCCTATCGTGGCGGCGTGTATCGTGACGGCAGCTATGACCTCTTGGTCACCAAAGCCGACCAAGGCATCACCAATTGGGGTAGCTTGAACCAAGAAGGCGTGGTGCCCGACCGCGAGAGCGTGCGCAACATGAGTTATGCCCAGTTGGCTTATTCGCGTTTGGCTCAGGCCCTGGTCAACCACGACCAATTTGATTCGGCTGTCATCGTGATGGACAAGTTCCAGGATTTCTTCCCCAACGAGAAATTCCCTGCCGAGATCCACACCTACCAGTTCCCGGAGATGTACTACATCTGCGGCGCCACAGAAAAGGGTGACGACTATATGATGAAGCTGGTCGACAATTATTGCGACAAGATTCATTACTATGGGGGCATGAAGCCAAAGTTCCAAAAATACTACGAGGAAGACATTGAGGAAGGCTTAAGTCTGCTCAAGCACTTCAGTGGCGTGGCGAAGAAATACGAACGCAACGAGCTTGCGCAGCTGATTACCGACCGGATGATGCAATACATTGATATGTTTTATGTGGAATAATCTCCGATTGTATTGAAAGAAAACCAGCATTTGGAACTTTCCAGATGCTGGTTTTTTCTTATAGCTTATCGAATGTACTATTCACAATCACTCATTCGCAACCAATCTCTTACGATTCACAAAGCTCCAAACGATCATCCCAATGCCAATAAGGACGAAGGGGACGCTCAGCCATTGACCCATATCGAAAACCATGTTGCGCTCGAATTCGACTTGGACGTTTTTCAAGAACTCAATGCAGATGCGCGAGCCGAAGATGATAACGAGGAAAGTGCCAAACATCAAGCCGGGCTGCTTATGGCCGAGGTCGCGCTTGTAGTACATCCACAAAAGAATGCCCATCGCCACAAGGCAGAAGAAAGCCTCATAAAGTCCCGTCGGGTGGCAAGGCAGCCACTCGCTTGGCGGACAAGGGGCATCCCAAGCGTTACAAGCCGTGTAGTTGTCGACCGTGCCGCAAAATTGCTCCGCACCGCGCATGAAGACGAATCCCCAAGGCAAAGAAGTCGGTGTGCCATAAATCTCATGGTTAATCACATTGCCCACGCGAATCAATGCCCCGACAAGGCACACCGCCACCACAATGCGGTCGAGAATCCAGATGTAGTTGATATGTTGCAAGTCATTTTTCTCCTTCTTCGACTTGTTATAGTTGCGCACATAAAGCCACAAGCCTATCAAAATACCGATGGCGCCGCCGTGGCTGGCCAAACCGCCTTCCCAAACCGCAAAGATTTTCAAAGGATTAGAAAGATAGTAATCAGGTTCATAAAAGAGGCAATGTCCGAGGCGTGCTCCGACAATGGTGGAAACAAGCATATAGATGAGCAACTTATCCAATGCATCCTCGGCCATTTTCTCTCTCTGGTAAATGCGTTTCATGATAAAGTAACCGAATAAAAAGCCCAAAGCCCACAGTAGACCGTACCAACGGACTTGAAGGCTCCCTAAATGGAAAAGCACTGGGTCGACATTCCAGGTGATGTAGTTTAAAATCATGGTCTTGTATTTTGCGGCAAAAGTAATGATAATTGTTGAATCGTTGATTGTTTAATTGTTTAATTGTTGGCTTATGGCCTATAACTTATAGCCTATGGCTGCCCCCAATACAAAGGCAAGCCATAGGCTATAGGCCATTGGCCTAGTCGAAAAAAATTCATAAAGATGTAACTTTTTTACCATTTCTCCGTATTACCTTTGTAACGATGGACAGAAGTCAGTACAACCAGTGCGTGGAGCAATATGCCGACCGGCTTTTCCGCTTCGCGTTCTCAAGCCTCCGCAACCGCGAGCAGGCCGAGGACGTGGTGCAGGAGAGCTTTGCCCGCGTTTGGGAGAAAGTCAAGACGATTGATTTTGCAAAGGCGAAATCCTACCTCTTCACCACAGCCCACCACGCCATGATTGACGAAGTCCGTCACAAACAACGCTTTGCGAGCGTCGAAGAGCCTTTGCCCGCCGACGCGAAAACCACGCCGAGACAGTTTCCTGACGTGAACGAAGTCTTGCACAAGACCTTGGCCACCCTGCCCGAAGCGCAGCGTAACGCCTTGCTGCTGCGCGACTACGAGGGCTACAGCTACCAAGAAATCGGCGATATCACGGGAATGAGCGAGTCGCAAGTGAAGGTCAACATCTTCCGCGCACGCACTGCATTGAAAAACAAACTGAAAAGCATCGACAACCTTATCGACATAGCGCCATGAAAACGAACATCACAACCGATAACTACGAGGCCTATCTCCTGGATTACATGGAAGGTAACCTCAGCCCCGACAAGGCAGAGCAGCTGAAAGCCTTCGTCGCGGCACAAGGTATGGACTGGAACGAGCTCACCGAAGAGCTACCCCATCTCGAAGCACCTCAGATTGCCTTCGAGGGAAAAGAAAAGATGAAAAAGAAAGCAACAGTCGTACCGCTCTATGTCAAAATCGCTTCAATTGCCGCTGCCGCTGGACTGCTGCTCACTGTCACGTTGTGGCCAGAAAAATCGATGCAAAAAACCGAAACCATTGCCGAATTGAAGCCCATCCTTCCAGGAAGGCTCATCACCGCAAGCGAAACCACGGCCTTGCCTACGAGAACATTCCATTTTACTCAGCCACAAGTCGTTAAAAAAGAAAGACCAACAATTTCCGAAACCGTTTCAAAAAGGGTTGAAATGCCGCTTGTTGCCCAATTGGAATCTCAAAAAGCGCCAATTTTACCCACCTCGTCGACTGCCTCCGAACCCGATTTCGACCTGTTGGCTTTCCGTATGAACACCAACCTCGCCTTGGCACTCATAAACGAATACGATTTGAATAGCTTTTCGAAGGATGAGGAATACGACCGCGAGCCTTCGCTCATCGGCAAAGGCCTGTCATGGCTGACGAAGGGTCGCCACGACAGTTTTGCCAGCATCATCGCTTCCGGATTAACCACCGCCAAGAAAGAGCTCGACTTGGCCGCCACCGACTTTGCCCTGACCGCCTACAACCGTGCGGACGAAAGTTTTGAGGAAGCCAAGGAATATTGGGAGGAAAAACGTGGGGAATGATTTAAAGCACGCAGAAATCGCAGAACCATGTGAAACCTGCCGGACGCTTATTTTGCGTCGCATTGCGATTCCAAATTCTGCGATTTCTGCGTGAAATAGAATCTCAGCGTGAGATTATATCAGAAATT
>Ga0247610_10006804_pt1 | contig 11829 bp, 9 predicted proteins | sample 174DNAGHGhighgp2_FD_193483 | JGI IMG/M metagenome (GOLD analysis project Ga0247610, IMG submission 193483) | Sheep rumen microbial communities from Palmerston North, Manawatu-Wanganui, New Zealand - 1742 DNA GHGhigh gp2 | ecosystem: Host-associated > Mammals > Digestive system > Stomach > Rumen ...
CTACGGAAATGATCTCAATCGGACGACCGTCGGTAGTCTGCTGCGGGAAGTTCGCCCAGAGGCAATGTTCCCAGATGTAATGTAGAAGTATTTCGGGCATAAGAGGTGTCAGGGATCAGTATTCAGGAGAGCGGAGTGAGCATGAGCCAGGTGGCAATAGTGTGCGAGAGTGAGCCGAGCACAATAAACACGTGCCAAATGGCGTGATAGAACGGTCGCTGCTCGTCAAGGTTGAAGAAATATGCGCCAATAGTGTAGAATATTCCCTCCGCAAAGACCCAGAGAAACGCCGCGTGCGGCATATTCCGCCACATAGGCACAATCATCAGCAGTGCCACCCACCCCATAGCCAGATACAGAGTGAGGGAGAGACGTGGATGTTTGCCGAGTGCGACAAGTTTGCCTACAATGCCGGCAATCACACACGCCCAGAGAAAAATAAAAACCGACCAACCTAACCATCCGCGCACGACTGACAGGCAGATAGGAGAATACGAGCCGGCGATCATGACATAGATGGATATATGGTCGAAGATCCTGAGTCGTGCTTTGTGTACAGGCGCGACAACCAGGTGATACAAGGTTGACGAAGCGTACATCAGCACCATGCCTACGAGGAAAAGTGTTGCGCCCAAGAGTTGAAGTCCGGGTTGTGCCATTTGCGCCTGCCACGCCAATCGGATGAGCGGCACGACAATAGCAAACGTGGCGGCAAGCGGGAAAAGATGTGTGAGAGTGTTCGCCTTCTCCTCAGCGGGAAGGTCTATCCAGTATTGCTTGAACTTATTCATTACGCGCGTTCCTTAGTATATAGTCGGTGAGCAGCTGATAGACCTCAGCCGCATTGTCAGCATTGCCGTCAGGCAGTGAGCGCAGTAGTTGCAGGTGGCTGTTGATTACGTTGATATCGGCTCTTGCCGCAGGTCCTGTCTGTGCATCCTGTGGCGCGAGGTTGTGTACCTTGGCGGCAGTCTGGTCGATAAGCGGCAACAGTACAGAAAACGGAATAGACGTTCCGCGAAGCAGGTCAGCTGCCATGCGGTACATGCAGTTGGTGAAGTTGTTGGCAAACACTCCGGCAACATGCAGTCGTTCGCGATCAGCCTGCGAAGCCTCAATCACTCGCGGCGAGAGGGTCAATGCCAGCGTATAGATGGCTGCTATGTCGTCGATGTTTTTGCCCTCGATGAACAAAGGTATATTGCTGAAGTCGTCAATCGGTTGCGCCTTGCTGAAAGTCTGGAAGGGATACAGCACGCCGGAGTGCGGTTTGTCGTCGCCAAAGACGCTGACAGGGACAGTACCCGAAGTGTGCACATGCACGGCGCGCTCAGGCGCATGTACGGCGGCAATCACGTCGCGCAACGCGTCGTCACGCACGGCATAGATAAACACATCCGCAGATTCGATCAGACGGTCGTTAGCCAGTTGACCGTTGAGCAACTCGTAGGAGTTGAGCATCGGTGCATCAATACCCTTGGCAGCAAACGCAGCGTGCATACTCGTTGCCACATTGCCGCGACCAATAATAACTATTCTCATTTCTGTACAAGTATTAAATTCTTTTTAAACTCGATATTCCCTCGATAAAACCCCGATGGAACGGAACGTTTTGACACTTTTTGTCTTTTTCAGTTTTCCGGTTTCAGCGCTTTGTAGAACTCCGTGACGGCTATGATACCTTTCTCCCAGACGTCAAGATCCATTGACTCGTTGGGCGAGTGGATAGCGTTCTGCTCCAGACCGAATCCCATGAGAATGGTTTTGACTCCGAGCACGCGTTCGAACTCGGCGATGATAGGAATACTTCCTCCGCGCCGTGCAGCAATCGGTCGTTTGCCAAACGCGAGTTCGAAGCCGTGTTCGGCAGCCTTGTAGGCAGGCAAATCCAGCGGGCAGATGTATCCCTGGCCGCCGTGCATAGGCGTGACTTTGACACGCACGCCGGTCGGTGCGATGGACTGCATATAGTCGGCAAACGACCGGCTGATGGTCTCATGATCCTGATTGGCAACAAGTCGGCAGGAAACTTTGGCAAACGCCTTGGAGGGCAGAACGGTTTTTGATCCTTCGCCCGTGTAACCGCCCCATATACCGCAGATGTCAAACGAGGGCCGGCAACTGTTACGCTCCAGCGTGGAGTAGCCCTCCTCGCCGAAGACGTCAGGCACATCGATAGCCCGTTTGTACGCCTCGATGTCAAACGGAATCTGCGCAATCATGGCGCGTTCCTCGTCGGGGATAGGCAGCACATCGTCGTAGAAGTGCGGGATAGTGATACGTCCCTTGTCGTCCACAACTTGCGCCAACATCTGCGTCAGCGCGTTGATCGGGTTGCGCACCGCACCGCCGAAATGTCCGGAGTGCAAGTCACGGTTGGGTCCATCGACCTCAATCTGCCAATACGCCAGGCCACGCAACCCGACGGTGAGCGAGGGTGTATCCTTGCCGATCATCGAGGTGTCGCTGACCAGGATAACATCGCACGCGAGCAGGTCTTTGTTCTGCTCGATGAACGCCGCCAGCGAGGGTGAGCCGATCTCCTCCTCGCCCTCAAAGATGAACTTCACTCGGCAGTTGATCAGTCCCTCGTGAACGAGGTACTCGAACGCCTTGGCTTGAATCATCGCCTGCCCCTTGTCGTCGTCTGCGCCACGGGCGTATAGACGGCCGTCACGGATGGATGGTTCCCACGGGTCAGACTGCCAAAGTTCCAAGGGAGCGACAGGCATAACATCGTAGTGGGCATAAACCAGCACCACAGGTGGATTTACGATTTGGTTATTGGGGGTATATTCGGCAAAGACAAACGGGTTACCGTCGTTAGTGGGCGCGGGCATTACTTCGGCACGTTGGCAGCCTGCAGCCAGCAGCAGTTCGCGCCAACGTTCGGCACAACGCAACATGTCGGGTTTATGCTCCTGTTCGCAACTGACGGAAGGGATACGTATGAGCGACGCCCACTCGCTGATGAACCGCTCGCGGTTTTGAGCAATATATTCTTTAACGTCCATGAACCTAACTATTTAACAGTTTAACGATTAAACTACTTAACCGGATTGATGTAATAAAACGTTGTATCGCCGTTGAGGGTGGCGATAATGTCGTGCAGTATTCGTTCGGGGTGCACTACCCCGCTCTCCCAGAAATCGTTGGCGCCTGACGGCAGACAGCGCTTGCGGAAGTTGTAGAGCCTGCCGTTCTTATAGGCTCGGAACAACGCGTGCTGGCTGTTCATTTCGACAAGTGCTTCGCGGCTCGGGACATTGCATCCGAGCCACACATCGGCATCGGCGAAGGTCAGCAGCGCCTGCTCGAAAGTGAGCGGGATAGATGTCTCACGCGGATCATCGGCAAAAGCGTAGTTGGCACCTGCATCCTTGAACAACGCGCCCATGTATGTTCCTCCGGCAGGTACGTACCACGTACCGCGGAAGTCCAAACCCGAAACGATGGAAGCCGATTGGCGGGAATCAAGTGCAGCCTGTTGATCTTTCAATGCATTGTACTTGCGCTCGACATCGGCAAAGATGCTGTCGGCGAGGTCTAATTTGTCGAAGAACACTGCCACAAACCTTATCCACTCGGCACGCGCAAGAGGTGTTGATTCGCGCCACTCGTTGTTGTACAGCACGGGAATGCCCACGCTCTCCATTCGTTCGGCTGATTGGTCGCTGGGCGAATAGGTGGAGTACAGCATTGCCTGCACACCGTTGGCAATGATCCGTTCGCAGTCAGGCTGCATGGCGTCGCCCAGGTGTTGACAGGTAGCGGGGAGTTCATGATAACTGACCTCGGGATTACACATTCCTGCAAGTTTGTCGAGTAATCCGAGTTCCGCCAACATACCTATGTGCGTAGCCGAACTGGCACCGAGTCGCTCGAGCGGTTCGGATACATAGTACGTAGCCATGACGCTATCGGTCTTCCATGGCGCAAACACGCGCACGCACTTCATGCCGAGCGTGTCGGTGATCTGAAATCCTGTGGCGTACTTGTTACCGGGCCGCGGAGTATGGGTGCGTTGCACCTTGGCAGTGCATGCTCCGAGCAGGAGCACACACGCCAGGGTAACGATGCAAGCCAAGTTTGGCTTGCGTATTTTAGAGGTTCTTGCAAGCATATTCATAACCCGCCATCAGGGCGCGGATATTCGTCTCAACGACAGCCTCACTCTTGCGGGCAAAGACCTTCTGCAGAGCAGTCTTCATGATCTCCGGTTCAATGCCGAGCATGGGAATAGCAGCACCGAGCAGCACCATGTTCGCTGCCTGCACAGGCGCGTTGATCTCTTTGACGAGTGCGTCAGTGTCGATCAGTATGTGCCTGGGGCACGCCTTGACGGCAGCGTATACTTGATCTATATCCGGATAATTGTCAATGTTGCGGAAAGGCACAGAGGACGTAACCACACATCCTTCGGGAGCGAGCCATGGTACGTAACGCAAGGCTTCCAGCGGTTCGAGCGAGAGGATAATATCCGCCTTGCCTTGCGGGATAAGATCCGACCAGATTGGTTCAGTAGAGATACGCAGGTGGCTTTGTACCTCACCTCCGCGCTGACTCATACCGTGCACCTCGGCTTGCTTCAAGTACCAGCCTTCAGCCAAGGCTGCCTGACCTATAACGGTGGCGATAGACAGGATTCCTTGCCCACCCACGCCGGCTAAAATTATGTCTTTTTTCATTGTTGCGATGATTAAGGGTTAATCAACCAAGTATGGCTGATACTGTTGTGTTGTGATCAGCCAAATATGGCTGATGCTATTTACGTGCTTTGCGTTTGAGGGTCTGAATGCACTCGCGGCGGGCGATAACAACCGATGTACCGTGGTAATTTACCTCCTCACGGATAACGGCTTTCATCTCCTCCATGTTCTTGGCGAGAGGCACAACCGTACGTACGTGCTCCTCGGGCACTCCGAGAGCCATACATATCCGTTCGAGTTTGCCTGTGCCGGCAGAGTCCTGACCGCCGGTCATTCCGGTGGTGAGGTTGTCGGAGATAAGCACCACTACATCGGCGTTGCAGTTAGCGCAATCAAGAAGTCCTGTCATGCCTGAATGGGTAAACGTGCTGTCCCCAATTACCGCAAACGCCGGATACTGACCTGCATCGGCGGCACCTTTCGCCATGGTAATGGAAGCGCCCATCTCTACACAGGAGTGAATAGCATGGAAAGGCGATAGAGCACCTAAAGTATAACAACCTATGTCGCCGAATATTCGCGCCTCGTTATACTCTCGAGCCACCTCGTTGAGGGCGGTGTACATGTCACGGTGACCGCAGCCCTGACACATCGAAGGCGGGCGACCGGGCAGTACCATTGTGTTGATTTCTAATTTCTGATTTCTAATTTCTGATTGAGCGAAGCAGTCCGGCGAGAGCTCACCCATACGCGGCAGGTCACCTGTCAGGCGTCCGCGGATCTTGATATGTGAGGGAACGAGTCCGCGCAGCAGTTCTTCCACTACCGGCTGACCTTCCTCGGCTACGAGAATCTCCTCAGCGCCATCGGCAACCATCCGGTTGACGAGTGCTACGGGCAGCGGGTACTGAGTTATCTTCAGGATAGATGCGCCTTGCGCCACGCCTGCCTCCTGCATGTAGTTGTGCGCAATGCCGCAGGTTACGATAGCACGTTTGGGATTCGTGCCGCGGGTATAGGTATTGTTGCCGCACTCCTCGCTCAGGCGGATGAACTCCGGCTGTTGCGCGAGCAGGTCGGCGTAGTTGCGTTTGGCAAACGCCGGCAGCAAGATAAAGTGCTGCGTGTTCTGAGGCAGACTGTGACTGTTCTGTTGCCGCGGAGCGTCGGTGGTCTCCACCATAGCACGGCTATGCGCCATACGTGTGGTGACACGCATAAGGACAGGTACTCGCAACTTCTCCGACAGGTCAAACGCCTGACGAGTCATGTCGTACGCCTCTTGCTGGTTGGAGGGCTCGAAGCAAGGGATAAGTGCGAACTTGGCATAGAACCGCGAGTCCTGCTCGTTCTGCGAACTGTGCATCGACGGATCGTCGGCTGCCACAACAACCAATCCGCCGTTGACGCCTGTGATGGCTGAGTTGACAAACGCATCGGCGCAGACGTTCATGCCCACGTGTTTCATGCAGACGAGTGCACGTTTGCCGGCGTAGGTCATGCCGAGGGCAGCCTCCATGGCGGTCTTCTCGTTGGTTGCCCATTGGCAAAAGATGCCGGCAGGTGTCTTGCTCTCGTGGAGCTGGATGTACTCTGTGATTTCGGTAGATGGTGTACCCGGATAGGCATACACACCGCTCAAGCCTGCGTCGATAGCCGCCTGAGCAATAGCCTCGTCACCTAATAAGATGTGTTTCATGATGGTAGTATTTTGAGTATTTGTATTAATTGTCAGACAGTAGTTGTGCAAACAGGCTGCCTTCGGGCACAGGTGCAGTGATTGTCAACTGCTCTTTGCGTACGGGGTGTACGAAGGTTATCTGGCGTGCATGCAGGCTGATGCTTCCGTCGGGGTTACTGCGTTTGGCGCCATACTTCAGGTCGCCCTTAATCGGACAGCCTATAGCCGCCAGTTGGCAGCGGATCTGGTGATGTCGTCCTGTGAGCAGTTCGACCTCGAGGAGCGAGTAATGGTCGCCTCTCGTCAGTGTTCTGTAGGTCAGAACAGCCAGTTTGGCATCCTTTGCGCCGGGTTTGGCAATGTACGACTTGTTCTGCGGTTCGTTGCGTATGAGGTAGTTCTCGAGCCTTGCCTCGGACAACTTGGGCGCACCCTGCACGATAGCCCAGTAAGTCTTGCGCATAGCGTCATGATCCTTGAACATCTCGTTGAGTCGCACGAGTGCCTTCGATGTGCGTGCAAAGAGCACCACGCCGCTGGTGGGACGATCCAGCCTATGCGGCACGCCGAGAAAGACTTCGCCGGGCTTGTTGTACTTGAGTTTGATGTACTCTTTCAGGGTGTCAGACAACGGTTTGTCGCCTGTCTTATCGCCCTGAACAATCTCGCCGGGAGCCTTGTTGACGGCTATCAGATGATTATCTTCGTACAAGATCTGCATGGATGCGGTTATATGAGTCCCAGGTTATACAAGAAGATCAGCAGGATGGCAATGGGCACTATCCATCGTATAGAGAGCAGATAGAGTGCGACCATCGGCCGCTTGATACCTCTGGCGTTGAACTGCGGTTGTTGATCGCCGTTACGGGAGAGAACCCAGCCGACGAAGATCGACATTCCCATGGCTCCGAGCGGCATCATGATGCATGAGGTTATCTTGTCGTATAAGTCAAACAGGTTAGCCACCACGCACAGCGCAATCATCAACACGGCTATAGCCGACACGAGCAGCACGCTCTTATGCCGATTGAGCGGATGGCGCGTCTCGGCTGTTGCCTCGCAGAAGAATGCCACGACAACCTCCATCAGCGAAATAGTGGAGGTGATAGCTGCTATACAGAGCAGTCCGAAGAACAGCACGCCGCTCAGCCATGCAAACGACATCTTCTCCAGTATAGCGGGCAGCACGACGAATGCCAGTTCGGGTCCCTCGGCAGGATTGAAGCCGAAGGCAAACACGGCAGGGAAGATAATTACGCCTGCGAGCACAGCCACCAGTGTATCGAGCACCGCTACCTGCACCGAGGCGGCAGTCACGCTCTGATATCGCGGCATATACGAGCCGTAGGTGATCAGTGCGCCCATGCCTATCGACAGGCTGAAGAAGCACTGTCCCATAGCCTCGAGCACGACGTGGGGAGTGATCTGCGAGAAATCGATGCGGAAGAAGAACTGCATACCTACGTTACTGCCGTCAAGCATCAGTACGCGTCCTGCCATCAGGAGCATCATGATCAGCAGCAGCGGCATAAGGATCTTGCTGAGTTTCTCTATACCTTTGTTCACATCGAACCACAGCACGGAGGCGGTGAGCACCACGGGTACGACACTGTACAGCAGCACCCGCGGGACGTTGCCAACGAAGCCATCGAAGTACGCATTCAGCGCTGCGGCATCCTGGCCATGGAACGTGTGGCGGAAGGCTTCCACGAGGTAGTTGAAGCACCAGCCTGTGACAACGAAATAGAATCCCATGATTATGACAGCCGTCAGCATTGACAGCCATCCTAACCACTGCCAGCGGTTGTTGCCGCTCAGTTGTCGGAACGCGCCGTGTGCGCTCTTACCCGAGCGCTTGCCTATCATGAACTCCGTGACCAGCAGCGGCAGGCCGAAGACAATGACGCAGAGAAGATAGATGATAAGAAACGCACCACCGCCGTTCTCACCGGCAATGTACGGGAATTTCCAGATGTTTCCTAACCCGACTGCACCGCCTGCTGCCGCCATGATCAATCCTACCTTTGAGGAGAATCCTGTTGGTTTCTGTTCACTCATTTATTACTTCTTTATCTTTATACATTAAACACTCACCCCTCAACACTCCATACGGCTTTAGCCGATCGTTCGAGGCTTGCCGAGATAAGAACTCTCAACCCTCAACACTCATCCCCACGAACCCCTTATTGCCGAATCCGTCGATGTACATCTCGAGCGGCCGGTTGAGTCTGATGTGCCGCACGAGGTCTGTCTCTTCGATAGCCTGCAGGCGGTCGAGTGCCTCGGCATCATAGCAGTCGTCGGGTCGTGCCCAGGGATCGATGTTCATATAGCCGACATTGAACGATGTCATGTTCTGGAAGAAGTGGCTGCCCTGACTCGGCTCTATGCGGAAGTTCTCGAGGCTGCATTCGGCTATTGCTTTGGCTTCGCTGATGTCGCTCCACTGCACGGGTACGCCGAGTGTAGGAATCTGCGATCCCCAGCGTCCGTAACCGATGAGCAGGTACTGTCTGCCTTCCTGTCGCATGCGGGTGTTCCACTCGCGTATAGTGGCAGCTATCTCGCGCGTACGGAGCACATCGAACGTGTCGTGGCGCAGGTAGATGATGTCGGTTATGTTGTTGATCTTCCCTACTCCAAGAGCACTGCCTGAGCGCAACAACGCAGCTGACTCGTCGATCAGCGACCAATCGACCTTGGCTGTCAGGCTGTCGGCAGATATCGGGCGGATCTGCAGAACGTGGAAGATCTGCGGCTCATGTTCGAGATTGACGGCAAACTCTATCTCAACAGGCGTTTTTATCTCCTGCTGGGCAATGTCGAGCAGTTCGCGAATGATTGACGCGAGCGGGAAAGTGTTGAACTTCAGTTGCGGTGCAAACGTTACTATACGCGGTCCGTCGGGATAACATGAGTCCACGAGGCGGAGGTTCTCGCGGTCGTAGGTCGATGCGATGAGTTTGAGCGATTCGAACTGCCCACAGTCATGTATAGGTATGCGCTGGAGGTTCACGGCGTCGTTGACGGAGGTCTTGAACCGTTCCGGACTGAGCGAGAGAGCCAACATCGACTGCTGTGTCTCGCGCATGGCAAGGTCGATAGTCGAGGTCTGCAGCACGTTCTTCGGGTACTTGGGCGAGAACCGCAGTACCTGCTCGCCATCCACCACGGCTTTGCCCAATCCGTAGGCTATCTTCACGATACCGTCCTCGGGTTTCTCTTTGCCTACGGGATAGAAGTTGATGCTTCGCGCCACGCCGGATATAACGGGGAAGTAATAGTTTCCCTCCTGCTCGCCGCAAACCTCCTGCAGCACGATAGCCATCTTCTCCTCGCCGGGAACGTTACCTGTAGAAACGATGTATCCGCGCGAGGCAGCAAAATATACGCTGGCATATACGGACTTTATAGCCTTGCTGAGCATTCGGAGTTGCTGGTCTTCGTTCTCGGTGTTAGGAATCATGTAGGTGCTATATACGCCTGCGAAGGGCTGATAGTAGGAGTCCTCGAGTTTGCTGGACGACCGTATAGCCAGCGGTCGGTGTATCACGCGTATGAAGTGTCGTATTGCATCGCGGAGGTCGAGCGGCAGCATGGCTGCCACGAACTCCGAGAGGATCTCTTCGTCGGTCAAATCGGCGTTGATGACATATTGGAGGCCGTTGTCGTGAATGAAGCGGTCGAAATAGTCGGTAGTGATCACCATTGTGCGCGGCACGAGTACGCGCACATCCTGCCATCGGTCGTAGAGGTCGTACTTCTGCAGCACATGGTTGAGGAACGCGAGTCCTCTACCCTTGCCACCCATGGCTCCGTCGCCGCATCGTGCGAACCATATCGTGTTGTTGTAGGTGTCCGGCGAGTAACGCGCCACAACACCCAGCGCCTGATTGATGCGGTAGTCGTGTATGAGGCGGATGTTCGTCTGACGTATATGTTCGATGTCGGCGTCGTCCTCGATCTTCAGTGCGCTTACGGGTCGTCCGACGCTGAACAGTCCTCGTGCGAAGAGCCACTTGCTCAGGTAGTTGTTGTCGCTCAGGCGGCGGAAGGCGGCGGGCGAGATGGTGGAGATGATCCGTTCGAAACCTTCCAGGTCGCTTGCTCGGTCGATCTCTCTGCCTGTTCTCGGGTCACGGGCAATGAAGTCGCCGAATCCGAACTCCCGCTCGATGTACTCGCTCACCTCCTGCGTCAGAGTCTTTGACTGCTTGATGACGAATCCTACCTTCAGTTTGTTTGCCGTCTGTCGCATCGACTCTTGTGACGACTGCATCAGGAACGGCATTGTGGGGTTATCCTTGCGTATGAGTTTGCACAGATCAACGCCGGCATCCAGTTTCTCTTCCGACGAAGGATCGCCTTTGTGAATGACGAATCCTACATCGGATATGACGCCAATGATGTTCCTGCTGTAGCGCTGGTAGAGTTCGACCGCCTCGTCGTAGCAGGTAGCCATCAGCACTTTCGGTCGTGAGCGTTTGCGTAGCAGTTGCTGTTTCTCGTTGAGTGCGTCGCGGATAGCGATGTTGTTCTGCTGGAGCACGAGTTTGTACAGCAGTGGCAGGTAGGTTGAGTAGTACCGCACGCTGTCTTCCACCAGTAGGATTGCCCGCACACCTTCCTCCAGGATGTCGTGCGGCGCGTTCATGCGGTCCTCTATCAGTTTGTTGATAGCGATGATGAGGTCGGTGGAGTTGTTCCAGTTGAAGTAGAAGTCAATATCGCTTTTGTCGTGTTGGTCAATGCGGTTGAATACCTCCTTGCTGAACGCCGACAGCAGCACCACCGGGCATTCGGGCAGGAGTTGTTTGGCGGCTTTGGCGAAGTCGAACACGTCCAACTCGCCTGCGCTGTACATAGTGATGATCAGGTCGAAATGTTCGCCCTGTTGGATGAGTGTGAGTGCCTCTCGTGTTGTCTCAGCTCGAGTGAGCGATGGCGGGTTGCTGAGGTTGAGTTCGGCATACTCCTGTGCAATCTGCACGTCGATGCGTCCGTCTTCCTCAAGGGCAAAACTGTCGTAATTATTACATACGAGCAGTATGCGCCTGACGCGCTTCTCCATCAGCGAAGTATAGTTGCTTTGTTCCATCTGAAGGCTCATATTTCTACACGCCTGCAAAGATACTAAAAATTTTTCATATATGCAAGAAAAAACGCTCTAAACTGCACAAAATCGCAAATTTTCAACTCCTAAACTGCACAAAATCGCAATTTTTCAACCGCCAAACTGCACAAAATCGCAAATTTTCACCCCAAAAACTGCACAAAATCGTATTCTCTGATTAGTAAACAAATTTCCGACTATTGATTTCTTTAACTTATTTCTACACGCCTGCAAAGATACGAAAAAAAAAGCACATTTTCAAACTTTCCCGAAGAAAAATGTGCGTGCTCGTGCGTTTTGTTGATTTTTGACCAAAAATGACAGGCGAAATGCAAATAAGTCTCGGGTTAACCTGCTTTCAATTTGCTTTTGCGTTGCTCTTGCTC
>Ga0247610_10006805_pt1 | contig 11827 bp, 9 predicted proteins | sample 174DNAGHGhighgp2_FD_193483 | JGI IMG/M metagenome (GOLD analysis project Ga0247610, IMG submission 193483) | Sheep rumen microbial communities from Palmerston North, Manawatu-Wanganui, New Zealand - 1742 DNA GHGhigh gp2 | ecosystem: Host-associated > Mammals > Digestive system > Stomach > Rumen ...
TCCTCAACATGATGTTCAGCAGCAAGGCCCGCCCCTACCACCCGGACCCGATCATGGAACGCGCGCTCAACACGCTCCTGATTGTGCATGCCGACCACGAGCAGAACTGCTCCACCTCGACCGTGCGTATGGTGGGCAGCTCGCAGGCGAACCTCTACGCGAGTATCTGTGCAGGCATCTGCGCCCTGTGGGGCCCGCTCCACGGCGGTGCGAACCAGGCCGTGCTCGAAACGCTCCTGCGCATCCAGCAGAGCGGCATGACCATCGAGCAGGTGATGGACAAGGCCAAGGACAAGAAGGACCCGTTCCGCCTTTCCGGATTCGGCCACCGCGTGTACAAGAGCTATGACCCGCGCGCCAAGGTGCTCAAGAAACTCATGTACCAGGTGTTCGAGCGCGAACACGTGCACGACCCGCTCCTGGATATCGCCATCAAGCTCGAAGAAGCCGCCCTGAAGGACGACTACTTCATCGCGCGCAAGCTCTACCCGAACGTGGACTTCTACTCGGGCATCCTCTACCGCGCCATGGGCATCCCGACGAACATGCTCACCGTGATGTTCGCCATCGGGCGACTCCCCGGCTGGATCGCCCACTGGAAGGAAATGCACGACGACCCGAATTCCAAGATTAACCGTCCGCGCCAGATTTACACCGGCTACACGGAACGGCCCTGGATTGATAGGGACAAGCGATAAACAATAGGCTCGCCAACCCTGCAGACCACTTTAAGCAAAATGAGCGGACGACAACTATTGTCGCTCGCTTTTTGTATATTGAGGAAGATCCCCACCTTGGTGGCCATCCGCAAAAAACAGAAAGTCCAAATCACCTACACCGACAACTGGGGTGCTCTCACCAACAAGCCGCGCATTCCACTGATGGTTGCCATCAACCACGGCGAAATCTACATCGGTTGCGTATCACAGCATCACCCCGACAAAACTTATGCTCTCAAACTCCGCCGCATCCAATCCGTAAAACTGTTGCGCGAACAATTCGTCGAAGACCCTAAGGTTGTCGAAATCCTCCGCAGGCGCATCCGCTCGGGCACGCTACTTTCCGGCGACCAGGACACTCCCAGCGAGAAGGTGGTCATCTATTTTCCCGGCTACGCCAAGAACTTCCTGCAAGAACGCCCCTACCACCCCAGCATGAAAATCAAGGAACTGTCGTGCGGCGACTTGCACGTGACAATGAATGTCGCAGTCAACGGGTTACTCAAGCAATGGGTCATGTATTACGGTTCCATCGCCGTGGTACTGAAGCCAGCCAAGCTCCGCCAAATGGTACTCGACAGCGCGAAGGAACTGGTAGGGATGTACGAACGGGAATAGGCATTTTTGGCGAAATTTGAGAATTCTCTCCAAAACTCGACATTTTGACCGACTTTTGGACACTATTTTTCAAAAATCTTCCCCAAAAGTCAAAATTTCAACCCACTTTTGGGGAAGATTTTAAAACTACCCGCACACCCACTTTTCTTTGAGCCACTTGCAGAAGAACTCGCAAGCAGTGAGCCCGCCTGCTTTTGCGTACTTTGCTGGCATAGGCTTATTCCAATGCGCGCTCGACGGATGCATCGTATAGCAATAATCAATACCGCGAGTCAACGTCCAATCCCAGAGATTGCCGCCGAAATACTTAGGATAGTCGTCGGTTTCAGCGCACTTGCAAACTTTGGAACTCAAGAAAATAATAAGGTCAGGTCGCAGAATTTCAAGCACCGAAATCAAATTGCGAATTGCAAGTTCTCGATCCAAAGACTCCCCACCATAGGATTTCCACAAATCCTCGATTCCTGTCGTGCAATCGGCCGGACGCAAAAAATAATTGAGAAATGCCACCTGATGCCAGCCATTACCATCACTCGGTAGGACCAAATTCAAGCAACGGTCAATCTCTTTTCCAAAACGCCCGCTTTTGCCTTCACGAGTCCCACGTGTGTTGCACCAATCCTGCTCATCACTCGTCAACACAGGATTTCCGTACCAAGAGTTCACATCATGGTGCACAGCAGAACCTTCAGGCATATAATGGCTTTCACCAATCAGCAAAAGCTTTTTATGTTTCGAAGATTCGTAATCGTCCCCCACAAACGGCATCATGTAAGGATGCGATCTGTAGAACGGGATAGAAAGAAAGCGAGAATCGTAAGCGGAATTGGACATGTAAACTCCAATTACAGAGCCGGTTCGTGGCCGCCCCTCGAAGGACTTTTAACACAACGGGCGTTCACCATAGCAAATATCGTCGGGAATTGCAGCCCGCAATACTTGCAAGTGTACTTGGACTTTTCAGAGCCCTCATACAGCACATGGTTTGCACCGCCACCCTGCTTTGCACAGCGAGCATGCACCAGTGCAAAAACCGAAGGGAACCCGATTCCGCAATATTTACAATAGAATTTGGGGGACATACTACAATCCTAATTCCATTTTTTTCTTTTTTATGATTTCTGCTTTTTGCTTAAGGGAATTTAGTTTTTCTTTTAAAAGGTATGCATCATTCTGAGCCTTTTGAAGTTTTGCATCTTTGGTATTTACATCAGACAAGATTTCATTCAACTGTTCCTGCATCGGCAAAAGCAGTTCATCCAAAATCGGCTTTTTCGCCATATCAATGATTTCATCTTTCTGAGTCTTTATTTTAGACAAATACATTGACGCGTCAATATTTTGCAATTTTCCTATACATTCATAACACAATTCCTGAAGTTTTTTCTTATGCATCATACCATTAATAAAGCCTAAATTTCCATATAAAATATTATCAACAACTCCTTTAATTTCAATTTTGATATTATTGGAAATTTTTATCGTTTCATCAAATCCATCAAGGCTCATTTTTATAGACTTCAAAACATCGTCTGTTTCGACTTCTGGCAAATAACGTTGCATAATGTCATAAACATCCCCAACAAAATTTTCCAAGGCCTTTTTAGACCGTATTCTAATAACATCACATAGATCTCTTAATACATGGGGAACATCTCTAGATTCTAGACTATGAAGACGATCCTTAAAATTCCGAGTAACTTCCTCTTCAGACGTAGTCCAACCAACGGATTCCTCCGTATACCTTTTCAATTTGTCAACAGTTGAATCTACAGCATCTTCGATTTTATTCTTTGCGTTACGGATATTTTCATCAATATCGTCCTCTATATCCGAGCCCAATCCATCTATTTTCTTTTTAATCCTTTTAATAGCCCTTTCCAATTGGGATTTTTTATTTTCCAGATCATCATCACTTAAAGAACAATTCTTAACAATTTCATCCTTTAGCAGGAGCTCCTTTTCCATTTCCTGTATTTTTTGGTTACAGCAACCTTCAACCATAGAAATCGGTTTTCTAAACAAAATTTCTTCTTTGTTCTTAACGACAGCATCAATCAGTTTCTGTTCAAAATCGCCAAACATGCTTTTAGCGAATAAGTCTTTCTGATTCGATATTTCAAAAATATCATAATAGCGTTTTAAGTCAAATTCAAGATTCTTTGAATTTTGAATTTTTGACATATCTATTTGAGACAACAACGCCATATTGGCAGAAACCGGCAAAGGTTCTAGTTCAGAAAGTGTTTCGGCAAAAGCTTCACCCTGACAAGACCGACAAGCTTCTAAGACCTGTTTTTTTACATAATCGCAAATTTCACTGATATTTTCACCTTGTTCATAAGGAAGATCATACTTATTTACACCCATTAAAACTTTTGCAACACCACAACTGCGAACCGTATCAAAAATAATACTCTTATCCGTAGAACTGAACGGCTGTCCCGCATACAAAAGCATAAGGACTGCATCCGCACTCTTCAAAAATTCCTTCGTCCGTTCCTCGCGAGAAACGATGGGATCATTGAACCCCGGAGTATCTACAATTTCAACGCCCTTTAGATAGTCTTTCGGGTAATAAATAGTCACCGATTTCGTAATAGAGATATATTTACCATCGGCACCAACATACTCAATCAGTTTTTCAAAAGAATCTTTTTTCTTTTGCCCCAACAAAGCAGGAATTTCCGATTCCAATTTTTTTGACTTTGCAACCAATTCTTCGGCAGCCTGATGCTTCGATTTTTCTTCATCTCGAGCATTTTCATCCAAAATACGGGAGCTTTCAAATTTCAAAGCATCCCATTCAGCCTTTGTATAGAATTCGGCCTCTATACTTTTTTCTTCTCCGTATGTAATTATGGAAAGGGAAGCAGTCATGGGCGTCGTTGCTGCAGGCAGAACATCATCGCCAAAAATCAATGAATTGAGAAATGTAGATTTACCACATTTCATCTGTCCAATAACACCTAAAGTTAGTTTGTCATTGTCAATTTTATTCTTAACGCCAATGAATTCCTCGTCAGAAATAATCTGATTTTCTTTTGCCATCTGGACATAGGCAAGGATATTCCGCTTTCTTTCATGAATTCTTTCAAAGATGTTTTCTGCCATAAATACATTCTCCCTAAAAATTAATGCTTTGACATATTGAATTGTTGGGCATGCCTTTCAAATACGGAAATCAGTTCATCCCATTTCAGTTCCAATTGAACCTTATCTTGAAATTCTTTTGATCTACCGACGATATCCTTTTCAATATCCATCCTTTTCTCGTATAATTCCTTTGTCTTTTTACTAATATTTTTTATATCATCAAGGCCTTTCTCAAAATCAGAATGCTGAGTTGGACTCATTTCATAAACATTTGCGCTAAGCAAATGTTTCTTCCAACTTGGAATGTCACCAACAGTCTCACATTTCTTGATAAGATTATTTACGGACCGAGTAAATTGAGCCGACGTATTAGAACCTTCGCCTCTAGCACTTTCTGCTAAACTTTTACATTTTACAACCTTTGAGTGGATGTCTCTTTTGTATTTCTTCATAATATTCCGTATAGACTCAATCGCATTTACTTCAACACTCGCCTTATTCACCGAATTTAAGTACTTGAGAATTTCGGAAGCCTTTTCTTTTTTTGAAAAAGAAATAATTTTCTCATAGGAAATTCCACTATTTGCCAAGGTTTCTTTAATTTTCTTTTTGAAAGTCTCAACACCTTCAGGATTCTTCGTATCCACCTTATTTATGACAATAAACAGCGGACGGTGCAAGTTTTCCTTAATCGTCTTGATTGAAGTCTTGTTTAATTCACCCTTATTTACATCAATAACCCAAAATAACGCATCGCACTCATTGATAACTTCAATAGTACGCATAGCATCTTCCGGATCATTGGAATCAAACCCAGGCGTATCCAAAATGCTCAAATCACTTAACGATTTATTGTTATAAGACATCACGAAGTATTTAATTAACGACGAAGTTCCTTTCACATTTTCCAGGACCTCCTTATCCACCATCTTAAAGGTGGCTTCGCTCATCGTCTTGAGCTGGTTACTCGGAGTCAAAAAGGCAAAGGACGGTCGCCCAGAAGTATTTGAAATATATGTGGGAATTGCAGTTGTCGCCTTAGAATTTTCAGGCAACGTTGCCACATTCTTATCATTCTGTAAAAGGATGGTATTGACAATAGATGTCTTACCGGCTGAAAATTCGCCAACAAAGGCAATCGTTCTTTTATTTTTCAGCCAATTCTTCTTTTCTAGATTTTGCCAAACTTCAAACTCATTCTTAAGTTTTTTTATTTCATCTTCAGTCATTTCGCTTGGGTTACTCAATCTCATCAATCCAAACAAAGAATCGTTCATAAAAGAATTTATTTCATTAATCGCTTTCCTGTGTTCTTTCGTGGTATTGTCAGGATTTTCCTTCGCCGATAAAATTTCTTGAACAAAGGTTAAGGCTTTTTTCTTGTTGGTTAGATTCGCTTCAGTTCCGTTCAATTTCTCCAATAGTTCTGCTTTTTCGTCACTTTTCCTTTTTACTGCTCTTTGAGATTCTTCCAAATCGTCTTTTAAAGAAGACATCTCTTTCTTTTGTTTCTTGAATTTATTATACAACTCATCATAGTCATCTTCAAGATGCCTTTTTTCGGCTTCAACAGTCTTAAGTTTCTTCGCTACAGAATCAGTGTTGTCGCCAAATTGCTCTTCCAGAGATTCTATTTCAGCATCTTTGGGATCAAGTGTATTTGCTAGCGCTTTTGCATATTGCTGCTCCAAAGATTTTTTTTCAGTCTCAAAGGAATTCCTTTGAGCAGCAAAATTTTGCTGCTGCTTTTTGATCACACTAAAAAAAACAATTGAGAGTACTACTAAAACACTCCCCAAAACAATGAGGCCAATAACAATAAAATCCATCACTTAAATTCCAGTTATTTTTTTAAGCTTGCGATTTCCGCTTCTGCCGACGCCAAGGATTTTTTCAACTCATGAATCTCTGAGGCCAAGCTTTCTTTTTCTGCATTCAGTTTTTTGTTTAACTTCTTGGCATCTTCCAATTCGTCTTCCAAATCATCAATGCCATCGTCATTTGCGGTATTTTGCTTCATTAGCTTTTGATTTTTAGCCAGCAATTCGTCAATACGTACTTCGAGATCCTTGTTTCGACGAAGTAGTTTTTCATTGGTATTGGAAAGTTCGTCCATCTGAAGCTTTACAGACGAATTTTGATTTTCACCCATAAGCTTTTCTTTTGCAACCATTAATCCAGCGCCAAGGGCGCCACCCACGATAAATTCTACCATTTTTTTCTCCTTAGCCGAGCTGGCGGATGTACGTTTTAATTTGTTGAATGTGTGCTTCATAGGCAGCCTGTCCATTCTTAACCTTATCTCTAAGTTTCTCAAGCGATTCCGTAAGATCATTCACATCTTGTTCAGCATCCTTGTTTAAAGCGGTCCTGATTTGCGACATAACCTTATTCACAAACTGCTTTAACTGGTGCTTAAACTGAGGCATGAGTTCATTGTCCAAATAAGCATGGATAGCCTTACGACGCTGAGGCTTACCTACAGCCTTGTCGCTGACAAATCCAATAACATTTGCCAGAGCATCCTTTTCTTGAGATGACTGCGATTGCTGTACAGGCTGATTTTCGACAAGCACTCCATTGACATTTTGATTAGATTGAATCACTTCATTGTTAGAGTCAATGGCTTTTTTGGCAACGACGATACTGCCAATATCAGAAACAATATCGACAGCATCAATAGCTGCTTCTGCGCCAAGTTCACCACCCGCAGCCAAGATCTCCGGCCCTACAGTTTCCAAAATAATGGGACCAGCATAATATATCGTTGCAGCAGCGGCTGCCGCCTTCAAGCCTGTCGAAATCGCTTTATCGTACTTGTGCCCCATTTCATTCAATTTTAAGCCATACGAAAGCTGGGACATCGTATGCAAACTAAAATCAAGGGCGCCAGTATTTTGCAATATCAAATGCCCATTTTTTCTTCTTTCCGCAATTACATCCTGAACAGCACAACCAACATCATCTTTTAGAATATTAAATACTATCGAGGAATAACCATTGATTTTAGCCTGGATTTCTTTGTCATAGTCAAGGCCGTCTTCACACACTATGGCATCAAGTTGGTCAAATATCTTATTTTCAAAATCCCTGCAGGCATCACTCATCGAATTATTGATATTCACCTGGGCATCTCCCAAGATGGAATCAATCTCTCTCTGAATCTTGCTCAATTCAGAACGAGTCTGTTGAAGTTGATTTTGGATTTCCTCGTCATCTTGAGGGACCTTGGATAACTTCACCAAATCTGCTTTTAAATTTTCTGCAATAGTTTCATAGCGGACTTTGGAAATATCCGCAATAATTTTTTTCTTGTTTTCAGAAATTTTACCTATGATTTCTATGAATTCAGCTAAATCTCCTGTCTTGGGAGAAACGCAAGCACAGTTTTCCAAAGGCAGTTCGCATTTTTTTGCAATATATTGTAATGCAGCTTGCTTTTGAGATTCATCCTTCGTATCGCACTTCGTTACAACAAGGAACAATTTTTTCTTTGCAAGTTTTACGGTCTTAACAAAATCCGTCAAGGATCTCGTAATCTGCTGGTTTATGTCTACAACAAGCAAGATGGCGTCTGCATTCGGAAGGAACTTGCACAGGACTTCCTTATGTTTGGGATCCGGGGAAGATAACCCCGGAGTATCAACCAAGACGGTCGTCGCAGGAACCTTGCAAGACGTATCATACAAGCTAACAATCTTCGCGTCTTTCAGAAATTCATTCTTCAACGTCGAAAGATCTTCTACTTCTCGAGACGAGTCATCATTACCATAAACAACCGCTTTATTACTACTTGAGCAGAAATGTATGTCATAGATTGTCGCTGTTGTTGGTACAGTTGCTGTTTCCAAAGCCTTAGAGTTCGTCAAAGAGTTTATGAGAGAAGTCTTGCCAGCGCTAAACTCCCCAACTAAAGCTAATACTAGATCTGCATTTTCCTGTGTTTCTTGAACATGAATTTTTTCAAGTTCTTCAACAACAGTGTTCTTGTTTAAAAAATGCGCCACCTCTATTAATTTTTCATAATTTTGCATTTTTGGTTCCCTTTCTTATAGATCCTTACATTCATTCCATTGGTTTTGCCGACCGTCCTTAATATAAAATGAGCGAGCGACAATAGATGTCGTTCACTCTCGGCTGCCAGAACTCCACAAAAAAAGCGTGGAGTTCATGCAACTTACTCATTCAAGGTTCGGCAAAACCATCACGGAATAAACGCAAAAACCCACGCCATTGGGCGCGAGTCAGTGCACTCAGTCTTCCGTGAATACAAAATTTTGCCGATTTTGAATGAAAGCCAAGAGCAAAGCTCAAACTTATGTCAAAAACGCGATTACCTTATATAAGCCTCTTTTTTCACCAATATAATCTAATTTTTACGTAAAGGAACTAACAAAAACAAAAAAAAATGGCCCGAAAGCCTCTTTTTTGCTTTTTTCCCTACTCGTCACCATCAAAGTAGCACTCCACTCCGAGCTCTTGTGCACGCGCAAAGAATAAAATAGATTAAGAAACACACTACAAGCGCTCTCGCGAGTCAAGGAGTCACGCATGTCCTGGAACATATCTGTATATGCCGAACAACATATTAATGGAGCATGGAATTACATCATGCCGCTACACGATAACTTCAAATGGTTAATTGACTATGATTATTTTGAAAATCTGCAAGACCTTCCTGCCAATGAATTCAACAACGTGTCTAGCGAACTAAAAGCAGCATATAGTGAATCGGATTCCGACGATTTATTCGCCTTTTGTTCAGTCAAAAAGACAACTCCCGCCAATATGTATTCCTATGCAAGTTCCCTTATAGAAAAAAGTACAGCCATCAAAAAGACAATTTGGGCCGCACTAGGGCTTCCAGAATACACCGATGACGAATACGAAGACGTTCTCGATGACAAGTACGACTCCAATGGCAACATAGACCCAAACTGGAATCCATTGACACATCCCGTCGCAAAAGAACTCTTCTCAAAATTGCAGGAAGCAGACTTTGGCGCACTCAAAGGGTACAGAATTCTCGGCATGCTCGACGCATTGGAGGCAAATAGCGACTTTGGTGCCAACATTCGCCTTATCTTAGTAAGGGGATAAAACCCACTTTTGTATAAGATTTCTTATTTCACCACCAGCGCCACAATCGCGGCTATCAAGCCGCCAAGCAACAGCGCGGCAATTACGACGGCGATGACCATAAACCACTTGGCGTATTTTAGGATTTTCACCATGGCGCTATTCTGGTCCTTTGTGAACTGCTGAACCGCATTCATGGTCGCAGTCACGAGGAATCCGATGTCGTCAATCCAGCCCACAACGGGGATTGCATCGGGCGCCAAGTCGATGGGCGATGCCGTGTACAAAAGCGACATGATGACGAAAAACACAGCGAGCCCCTTTTGCAGGGGCGAGGCGCCGTTCATATCCTTCACATCGAAAACTTCGGGTTCTTTATCCATATCTTACCTCAGTCTTCTCAGCCCACGCGGCATCGGGATTTCCTCGCCGTCTTCGCCGAGCAGGTAGATGTTGTCAAGGCTGATGTAGCCCATGCCGCTATGGCGTGCGCGGAAGGCGAAGTTCTTGATCTTTTTCGGGTCGAGCTGCGGGATAGTCTTGCCCCAGCCTTCCTGCTTCATGTTTTCCCAGATGAGCGTGTCGCGCACCCAAGAACCGCGGGTGTTCTTGAGGCGGACCATGAACTCATCGTAGTCTTCCACCTGGCTGCTCGCAATCTGCACTTCGAAGTAGCCGTCGGGATTGTTGTGGTTCGTCGCGTAGTCGAACACGATGCCCACGGAGTTCTTGACTTCTTCGGGTATCACGTAGTAGGCGCCCGCGAAGTTCGGCCAACCCTGTGCAGGTGGCTGCTCAATCTGGAAGTCATGGCGGATAAAGCCTCCATGCGGGGGCGCTCCGTTGAACACCTTCGCGCCAATAGTTGTCGAGTTGTCTCCGTTTGCGACCGGGTACCAGTCAACAGCATCGAGCCCGTTGTCAAAATTCTGCATAGCCATCGTCGTGCGGTAGGCGCCACGCACGCGGAACGGGATGTTGAGTACAGCAACCTTCCCGCCAAGCCCCCGTACAACAACGCGGAGTTCCCGCGGGGCGGAATACATCTCGGGCGGAATCGGGATTTTCACATGGAAGCTCTCGATGGACGCATTCCACTTGCCGTCATCGGGAACGGCGGCTACCTCAATCATGCCGCGCTTGCCCCAGTTGCCCACGCTCACAGAGCCGTTCGTAAGCTGGCCGTTTTCCTGCACCGCCGTCACAAACAGGTCTATCGTATCGCCCGCAAGGAGCACCTTCTTCTCGAGGGATGCGGAAATGATTTGCGGGATTGCGGCATCCGCCTTCGTGGCCTTGTCAAGCCCGACAACCTTCGGGTTGATGCGCACCACGGCAAGCCCGAACGCGGGAATCGTGATGTCCTTCGACTTGCTCGGGTTTATGCGGCGCCCGCTCGGGCCCATTTTCGGGTACGGGAAGGCATCCTGCCGGGTTCCGACCCACTTGAACTGTTCCACGCCAAAGATATCCACCTCGGTACGCACCAGGTCGCCCTTGCCCACCTCGGTACTCCCGGTAGCATCAACGCTTGCGCGGTCCACCTGCACCACCTGCGGGACTTCGGACAAGTTCACAAGCATCACACGCACGGAATCGCCCTTGCCAATCGCATACGCCTCCACATCGGGGCTCGTGCTCGAAACGGGCAGCACGGCAAAACCGTCTTCCAGGAACTGCTTGTACGTCATATACATGCCGTAATATTCCGCGGTCGGTTCCAGCGACTTCCAGTAGTTCCAGGAACCTTCCTTCAACAGCGCCGTCATGCTGATGGTACCCCAGGTATCGTCCGGGCCCTTGAACAGGTTGCCGAACGCATCCCACGGGAGCACCTGCAGGCGGTTACCGAAACGCATCGCGTGCTGGGCAAAGATGCTCGCCACCGCGGTCGCCTGCGGGTAATCCATGAGCAGGCTGAATCCCTGCACGCACGTGCTGAATTCCGAGAGGAACACGCGGCGTTCACCTTCGAGGTGGCGCTTCATCCACACGTCGAGCGTATCCATGTTCGGGCCCACGTCAAGCATCGCCTTGAGCATCTCGGCGGGTTTCGGCTCGTTGGGCGTCCAGTACGGGTAATTGTGCAGGTCCACCACGTCGAGGTAGCGCTTGCCATCCTTCTTTTCGGCCTCGCCCACGATGCGCAGGAATTCTTCCATCCAGTACTTGCCATCGAGCAGGCCCGCGCCCTTCTGCTGCATCTTGTGCGTGCTGAACAGCGGACCATGCAAGATAATCGTAGAATCCACGGCCTTCATCGCGCGGGCGTATTCCAGGTAACGTGCCGCATAATGCCTTGCCGAAATCGGGCC
>Ga0247610_10006806_pt1 | contig 11827 bp, 5 predicted proteins | sample 174DNAGHGhighgp2_FD_193483 | JGI IMG/M metagenome (GOLD analysis project Ga0247610, IMG submission 193483) | Sheep rumen microbial communities from Palmerston North, Manawatu-Wanganui, New Zealand - 1742 DNA GHGhigh gp2 | ecosystem: Host-associated > Mammals > Digestive system > Stomach > Rumen ...
GTCATCAAAAGGGACGAAGCTTATCAACGAGATTACAAAATCTTTACTCCTACCGAAAAAAACTATCAAAAAACCATTGCCAATTCATAAGAATAGATAATAAAATTTTGTAGAGACGCGCTATGGCACGTCTCTACAAAAATAAAACCCTGAAATCAAAGGCTGTTGATAATCTCCTCGAAACTCCGTTCGTCTTGTAAACCGTTCATCTTTTCCTGTTTGATGCGCGACTTGCGGCGGGCGTAGCTGTTGGTCTGCAGGTTCATCAGTATCGAAATCACTTGGTTGCTGAAGCCTTGCTTGGTGAGGCAGCAGATTTGCAGGTCGCTCTTGGTGAGGGTGGGGTATTTTTCCGTCAGCCGTTTCGTGAAGTCGCCGTAGACCTTGTCGATGAGCGTCACGAAGTCGTCCCATTCGTTTTCCTTCAGGTCGAAGTCGAGGGTAGAGGCCGTGATTTGCTCGGTGAGGGCGAGGGCGGTCACGTACACCTTGTTTTTCTTCAGTTCCAGCTCCAGTTGGTTCTTCATCTCCTCGGCTTTCAGCTTGGCATTTAGCGTTTTTTGGCGCAGCAGCAGCAAAACGATGACCAAAGCCAAGGCCAGACTGCCAAGGACGAGGTAGAGATAGAGGTTTTTCAGCTTCTGCTTGGCTTCGAGGTTGTTTTTCTGCATCTGCAGGTCATATTCCGCCTTGATGCGCTGCACCTGTTCGCTACGATGCTCACGGTCGGCTTGCATCATGTTCTCGGTGAACATTTCGTTGTGTTCCAAAGCCTTCTCGAAGTCGCCATGCAGTTGGTAAATGAAGCTGAGGGCTTGGTAGGCCGACATGCGGGTGCCTGCCGTGCTGCTTTTGGTGGCTTCGGTGAGGTGGACGATGGCGAGGCTGTCTTGGGCTAAATAATAGTGTGCCAGTCCCAGGGTCAGGTGGCAGATGTCGGGCGAGGTGTTGTCTGCAAGGCCTTGGTTGATGCGTTCAATGGCACCCTTGTAGTCTTTGCTGACCATCAGCACATCGCGGCTCGACTCCAAAAGGATGTCGCTTTCCATCGTTTTGTCGTTCAAGGCTTTGGCGATAGTCAAAGCTTCGTCGTAGTAGGTTCTGGCCGCATCGATATCGCCCAACGAGGCTTTGGCGCGACCGCAGTTGCGCAGGGCGGTCATCAGTAAGGTGGAGTCGTTGAGCGCGCGCGACAGCCCGATGGCTTCTTGGTGCATCTCCAAGGCTTCGTCGAACAGCTCATGTTTCCAATAGCAGAAGCCGAGGTTGTCGTCGATTTGGGCTTTCAGGCGTTGCACTTCGGGTTGGTCTTGGTCGCAGTGGTCGATGGCGAGCAAAGCCTGGCTGAAGCTCTCGGCGGCTGCCTCTGACTGTTTGGCGGCGCGCTGTTCGAGCCCTTGCTCGAAGAGCGTTTCAGCCTCCTTGAGCCATCGCGCCTCGTGATGGCAGGCCACGAGGCCAACCAACGCTATGACAACCCATATAATATAATGTGTTTTCATAAGGTTTTTCTTTTGTTTGTTGAGATTCCCGAAGGGAATGGAGTGGTAACTTGTTCGTTAGAAGCGGCGGCAGGAACAATTTGCTAATCTGTAGCACCACAAGCCGCCGCACCTAAGTAAAACCTTTAATCTCCATTCCCGAAGGGAATCTCATTATCGTACAACAAATTTAACCGTCTGTTCGCCCACACTGATGAAATACATTCCCGCAGGCAATGTTGAAACGTCAATCTGTAGAGACGTGGCGCGCCGCGTCTCTACCAGCCCAGACATTAGGGTTTGTCCCATCAGGTTGGTGATGCGGTAGGCGGTTTGGTTTTGTAGAGACGTGGCGCGCCGCGTCTCTACAAACAAAACGCCATCGGTAGGATTAGGGTACACCGTTAAGACCCCTGAGCTTGTCGAAGGGCCGTCTTCATCAACGCCAAAATGGATGTTTTTGTAAATGGCATCGCAGTCCTCATCGCCGATTTTAAAGACCAGCTCGTCTTCTATCCAATAGCAGCGCAGACCTTCCACACGGTAGCTTTTGCCTCGGTTCATCAGTCGTTCGGGGAAGAAACTGGTGAGGTGGCCGATGCCACACACGATGTCACCGCTGAAAAGGTTGTCCTCGTCGCTCACGTGCAATGTCCTATAATTGAGGTCGTTGTATTCATAATAATCTACCGAATTAACATGCATGGTTATGGATTCAGTGCCCACTTTGATGGTCCATTCGTCGCCTGCCTCGGCAGTGAGGTCATACAGTGTGGTGAATTCCTGCAAATCTTTGTTCCACCAATAGACCTTGCCGTTATTCTCATAGACATATTCATGCGTCACCGTGGTGAAAACCGAATCACGATCGTATTGTGTGTTGCTTCGGACGATGACAGTGGGCCGTTCATTGTTGATGGTGGTATCTGCTGCGCATTCCAGATGCTGGAAAGTAATTGAGCCGTCCTCGTTCTCGATTTCGTAGAACCATTCGGAATTATCGGGCAGGAGTGGTTCCCTTGGATTGTTTGTGGCGATATAGGATAGTTCAATCTTATGGATAGAATTTCTATAACCGTAAAGCATATCGTTTTGTTGCTGCAGGTGGCCTTCATCGTAGAGGTAGAAGTCGGATTGCCAAACGCCATTTCCCCAGGCCTCGCCGTCCCATTTTTCAAAGGTAACCGTTGCGGGATAGCCCATCTCGTTCAATTCATAGACTGCACGATGGGCATCCACAAAAGCATCGTCTTGCCAAAGTTTGATTTCTGCGAGGGTGAGGCGACCGTATGGGTTGAAATGGTATTGCACCAATTTCTGGTTTTCCCACACTCCATTGTTTCGTTTTTGTGTCAAAATGCTGGTTTTGTGCCTTTGTCCATCATAGCCATAAGTGACGAGAACGGTGCTGTCGTTGTATTTTTCGGTTTGCGAACTGACCAAAAGGCTGTCTTCGTTGAAGGAGCGGATTTCTCGGCTGAGGGTCAACCAATCGCCCGAAGTTCCATCGGTATAGCCATCGGTGGTGATGATGACTTGGTTTTCGTTGTATTCATAGGTTTTTTCGGAAGTGGTTCTTATAAACCGTTTTTCTGTATGCAGTCGCCGCAACTCGTCATAAGTATAGGATATGCTGTCCCATAAAATCAAGGTGTCTTCATGATAATTGTCTAAATGCCTTGTATAAGTCATGAGTAGCCCATTTTCATAAATGTAATGGTTGAGGAACGGTTCGGCTCCCATGCCGTAATAAGTGTCGTTTTGTTGAATGACATGATAATCTGAATCGTAATAGAACTTGTAAAAATGGTCATAATCGGCAGACGAACCGGACAAGATGGAAAAAGCGCTTTGTGTATTGAGCAGTCCATTTGGACGGTAGGTGAATCTGGCATGGAAATCACCATATTCACTGCCCATGCTGCTATTAGGGTCCAACTCAATGACGGCGCTGTCGGGCTGGCAGAGGTAGCCGTATGTATAGAGTGATGTGTTTTCCAAGTCTTCGATGAAGTTGGTGAAATAGTTCCAACCCTCGGCATTTTGATAAGTTTCTGTGCAGCCAAAGGGAATATGTACTGGAATGTTTGGATCACATTCATAAAAAGATGAATTGTCAAGCGAAGGTGGTGTGGTGTTTGGAGAATAGATTTCATCAAAGGAGGTGTAAGCAAAGGTGCTAATACCAATCTCGGTGAGCGAGGCAGGCAGTCTTAATACACCTGTGAGATGAGTATTGCTAAGCCGATTGTTAAATGCGTGGTTGTCAATATATTCCAAAGAATTTCCTAAAACAAGTTCAGAAAAGTTTGTGCCTTCAAAAGCCATCAAGCCAATATAGGTCACTGAATTGGGGATAACCAAGGTGCCCGAAAAATTTGAAGAATAGAAGCTGCTAGTATTTATGGAAGTGATTGATGAAGGAAGGATTAAGTCACCTGAGAAACCGCAATTGTGAAAAGCAGCTGCTCCAATTTCTGTTACAGTATTGGGGAGGGACAAAGATCCTGTAAAGTTGCTTTCAGAAAAAGCATTCGCACCAATATATCGCAACGAATCCGACAGCATGAGTGTGCCTGAAAAGTTACAATAATGGAAAGCGTATTCATCAATGGAAGTTACGGAATTTGGAATAACCAGATTGCCGCCGTCACCAGCTCCTTGGAAGGAGGAACGGCCAATGGCCTCAACATCGTCTGGTATTATGGTTGTCTTGCATCCTTGTACCAAAACTTTGCCTTGTCTTTTGATAAGGGCATTGTTTTCTGAATAGAACACAGGATTCGCTTCGTCCACTATGATGGACTCCAAAGAACTACAATATCCAAATGGAGTACCGTATCCGTAGGAAGCGGAAGAAATTACCTCGGTACTTCTAGGGATACTAATAGTTGTAAAGAAACATCCTTCAAAAGCGCAGGCTCCAATGGACACAATGCCTTCCGGTATAGTTAAGGACCCTGTTAAATGGCAAGCCCCAAAGGCATTCTTATCAATTGCGGTAACGAAGTATTGAATGCCATTGTAATCCACAATTGACGGGAGAATAATATCACCTTGCGGCTGAGTAAAGCCCTCATAATAATCGCCGTGAAATCCATTTTCTTCCGAGTAGGGATGGGTCAAGGTTACAGTATGCTCTTCCTCGCTTGTAATGAGATAGTACAATGTTTGTCCAGTCTCGCATTCGGCTGAGAAATCGTAATTAAGGATTTGAGCAATTCCATTCATGGCCAAGGCCATCAAAACTATGATTACAAATGACTTTTTCATGGTATTAGGTTTTTAATGGTTTATCTAACAACAAATTTTTCAGTCTGTTTGCCCACGCTGATAAAATACATCCCCGCTGGCAGTGTTGATATGTCAATCTGCTGGGTTTCGGCCGAGATGTTGCCTTGCAGCAAGGTCTGTCCCATCAGGTTGGAGATTTGGTATTCGGTTTGTCCCGTTGTAGGGCTGTCACATTGTGGCAGCCGCACGGAAACGGTCAAAACACCGTTTGTAGGATTGGGATAAACCACCAAGGTCCCTAAGCCTGTCGAAGGGCCGTCTTCATCAACGCCATGGATATCGCTGTAAATGGCATCACAGTCCTCATCACCGTTGTGATAGAGCAGGGCATCGCCCACCCAATAGCAGCGCAAGCCATTCACGGTGAAATCACCATCCCTGCGCATCAGCTTTTCGGGGAAGAAGCTGGTCATGTGGCCGTAGCCTACGACAATGTCGCCATTAAAGATGTTGCCGGCATCGCTGATGTGCAGCATCTTGCGGGTGTCGCCATCGTATTCAAACACGCCCACGCTGTCGACGTGCACCAGGATGCTCTCTGCCCCCACCTTGATTTCCCATTCATCGCCAGCTTCGGCATTGTAGTCATATAGCGTCGTGAACTCCTCCAAGTCCTTGTTCCACCAATACACTACATTGCCTTCCTCAAGGATATATTCATGAGTTATCTCAGTAAATTCGTCGCGGTCATACTGCGTGTTGCTGCGCACGATGACTTTTGGGCGTTCATTGTTGATGGTGGTGTCGGCGGTATATTCAAGATGTTGGTAGGTGATATTGCCGTTGTCCCATTCGATTTCATAATACCATTCAGATTGTCTTGGGAAAGTTTTTTCTACAGTGACGTAATGCAGGTTAATGGTAAATTGGTTGACATTATAATTGCTATAGTTGTTGCAGGCCCGTTGCCATTCATACAGGTCTGGGTTGAAAAAGAGCGTCTGGTCTGAAAACACATCCCGATCCCATCCGTCTGTGTTTTTCTTAAGGAACGATATGGTAAGTATTTGTGCATCATCATCGAAGTCATAAATAGTTTTTTTTGTGATATTCCAATCGTTGTTTTCGGCCGACCACGCGCCCGTTTGGTATTCCACGACACGGTCTTTCTCGTCGTAGACATAATGTGCGACAGCCGAGTTTGTCCAGTTGTCATCGATGAAATTTTGTGTAATGACGCTGTCTGTCTTGTGATGTGCGGTGTAGGAATAGATTTTCAACGTTCGTGAGGAGACCACGCCGCTACTGTTGTAAATGTCGGTTTGTGAGTCAACCACTTGATGTCGGGCATTGTAGTGGTTGGTTGTAATGGAATAAAGTCGTAGATTGTCTTCAAACCCGACCGACAAAGACTCTATTTTGGTTCGATTACCGTCTTCATACTCGTATTGATAGTTTTGAATGTATCCATCATCACGAGTGGTCATCTTCTGATACAAACGATGGTTGTCGTCATAGAAATACTCGGCATAACCGCCGTCATACACTTGATTCCATGTTTGCGAAAAATAGGTGATTTGGTCAAAAGTGTTATAGTTGAAGACGAAATTTTCTATTAGCATGGGATGTCCTGCATAGGTGGAATGTAATGTTGAGGGGCGTGATGGAAAATGCTCGAAAGAATAATTGGTTGAGACACACCCTGGAAAAGTGAAATTCATCAATACCCCGTCTTGATTATAAATGAAATCTGAAGGGTATTCATAGGTGACTTCACCAAAGATGTTGAGTTTTTGTCCGCTGACATGATCGGGGAATGCAATGGAATCGTATACAATGGGTGAACTGTCGAAACAAGCCACAAGGACGGTGTTTTGGTCCAAGGCAAAAGTGTATTCGGGTGAAAAGCAAACCATTTCGATGCCTTTTTTCCAATAACTGAAAACATGCCCTGGATTTGGAGTGGCCCTGACGGTAGCCCTGTTGTCTTCACAATTCTCTGGGATTGAAACCACTTCGGCGCTCCCGAGGTCTGGTGAGTTGCATACTACCTCTAATTGTGGAACTCCGACAAACACGCCTTGAAGATGTGTGAACTGGTCCCATTGTTCATTTGTCGCAAATTGGTCGAATGCGAGGCAACTGACATAAACAGGGATGTCGGTAGGAACATATTCAAATATTTCAGCATCATAAAAATAAAGATTGTATGCATGGGCATATTTTGGAAGTGCAGGCGTATTGCAATAGATGGTTTGTAAGTTGGTGCAGTATCTGAAAGCACCAGTTTCAATGGTGGCGACGGAGGATCCTATGGTGAGCGACAACAGGTCAGTGCAATGACTGAAGGCCCAGGCGTGGACTGTAGTCACAGAATTAGGGATTTCTACGGATGTTAGTCCTGTATGACTAAATGCTTCCTCTTGAATGGATACAATAGTATTGGGGAACTCTACAGATGTCAGTTCTTGGCATTGATAAAAAGCCTTTTGGTCAATGGAAACCACGGTATAGGAGCTCCCTTCGTATTCTACAACTTCGGGGATAATTAAATTACCAGTAGGCTGGGGGTAACCATTCCAGTTTGTGGATGGTGGACTTACTATAACGATGGTGTCATCTATGATTGAATAATAGAGCGTTTGACCAGATGGGCATACTGCCGAAAAGTCGAAATACTGATATTGTGCAAAGACACTCGTTGTGAGAGCCATCAGAAACACGGTAGTGAATAACTTTTTCATGGTATCAAGTTGTTTAATTGTTTATTTTACAATGAATTTCATGGTTTGTTTACCCACACTGATGAAATACAATCCGGCGGGCAATGACGACACATCGATGATTGTAGTGTTGTCATATTGTGGCAACAGTACGGACAATGTGCCCATCAACAGGTTTTGTCCATTAACGTTGGTGATGCGGTAGGTTGGGTTCGGTAGAGACGCGGCGCCCCCCGTCTCTACATAGAGAACGCCATTGGTGGGGTTGGGATATACGGCGAAGCCTGACAGGTCATTTTCATTTGTGGTGAGTGTTTCTATTTCTATAAAATTGGTGAATTCATCCCAATACTCCGCCTGTTCATACAACGATTTTGTTCCCCTAGGTACATATACTGGTATGTCTTTCGGAACTCCATTAAAGGTCCGCCATTGACAAGTTGGGGGTATGATTCTATCTACGGTGATGCTGCTTAAATGGTCGCATCTGTTAAATGCTGCGTATCCGATTTCTTCTACCCCCGATCCAATCATTAGATGTGATAAGTTGATACAAGTATTGAAGCAGCTCTCACCTATGGTTGTCACAGAATTGGGAATTACAACATCGGTTAGTCTTGTATTCCAACAAAACGCTTCTTTTCCAATCGTTTGCAGGTTTTCGGGCAAAACCAACTCCCCAATCATCCCGGGCTCATCAAGGTCCATATCGGCATAAAAAGCTCCTTGGCCTATTTTTATTATGGTATTGGGAAAAACTACTGAAGTAAGGTCGCAGTAATGAAAAGCGTGGGCTCCTACTTCTACAACGGTGAACAGGATGCCATGAGACTCAACGGTCTCAGGAATAATCACATCGCCACTTGGGGCTGACGCACCATAATAATATGTTTCATAGTATTCGTAACTGTTCCAGTGATGTTCATAATAGGTTATTGCTACGGTTTTTTCATTAAGACTAATGACATTGTAGTATAGGGTTTGCCCAGAAGGGCAAACGGCATAAAAATCATAAGCGAATGCATTTATGCACAAGATTGTCAAGGTGATGATTGTAAATAGTTTCTTCATGGCTTCTTTTTTTTGTTTGCATTGCAAAAGTATAGCATTTCTCAAAACGAAATACAACTTGTCAAGCCCTTTCGGGGGCTTGTCTATCATGTCGCAAAGATACAAAAAATTAAACGGTTGGATTTCAATTTGTTGCAAAACCGAAATCCAACCGTTGTCTATGAGGTTGTCTATCATGGGAGACGCATTGAATGCGTCTCTACAGTTGGTTTTTCAACTAAGAATCGGCTGTGCGGTATCGTTGCTTCGGGCTGTTGGGCTTGTCTTTGTATTCCGGAATGAGGAGACCAGCCTCAAGCAGCGGCGTGAAAACATTACGGCGGAAACTTGTCCTGCTCTTGTAGCCGATTTTTTCCATCATCTCCAGAATGCCTTGCGGAATACGGCAAAACTCCAAGATAATGCGAGCGTTTTCTTCTTCACCTTTACCCAATGCAGGGCATAGTGTACGGATATCGGCCAAAGGCCATGATGCGCTATAGCTCCTGCTATATTCCGGGCTGTTCTCCGAAGCGATGCTTTCGTATGGCCTTGGCTTTGGCATACCCTGAGAACCATTGGGCCGCTGGATAATCACTTGGAACTGACGACCTTCCTCGTTGACAAATTCGATGTCTTTCACTTCTTTCGTGGCTCTGATGATACCTGTGCCTAAGCCTCTGTAATCCATCGTCTTTGCGCAAAATGCTGCCATCAAAGGGTTGCGTTGCATGGTTTTCCCGAAACGAATCGCCTCCACATCTACGCCAATGGGCAGCCCTCCGGGGCTGATGATTTCGACGCGATTGTCGAAAATCATGATTCGGATCGGCGCCTGTAAGAGATAGTCACGGTGTACAAGCGCGTTTTGGAGTATTTCTTTTAAGGCCACTTCTGAGATTTCGAGTTTCCCGACCGAGTTGAAAGATTGTCCCGCCTGCAAACTGTGCAAGTTGGCATTCAAGAATGCCATGCCAGCTTCAAACATTCGTGGAATGGTTCCAACAATGTCTTTGCTGTCGCGATATTCCATTCCTCCCATGTCGTTGCCAAAGAAAGACACCGCCTTGATGACGAAGGCTGGCTCAAGCATTTGCGGGTGTTTCCCGAAGAAAAGCAGCCCAGCAAGGGTCACTCGTCCGTCGGGGGTCATGATTTGCAGGTTTTGGAGCAGTTGCTCTTTGGGCATACCGAATTCGTCGAGGCGTTTGCCATAGTATTGTTCGAGATAGTCGTTGACAAGCATCATGTCGATGTCGTTGATGGTGGTTCTTCTGACCCCTTTTTCGTCGGGTCTGAAGCTGCCCGATTCTTGGAATAATGATAGCATTTCCGCATTTTCGACGACTCGGCGTTTGTCGCTTCCTTGTTTGATCCAGATGTTGCCACTTTGGTCTTTGTAGGGCTTGTCGATGCCTTCGTTCACATTGACTATGAGGACGATTTTTCCATCGACATCCACGGTTTCGGTTTGAAGGTAAACCGTTGGCCTTACGCAGTTGTTGGACACATTACCAATGTCACGGCTGATTTGCTGGATTTCATCGTATGTGAGGCCGACGATTTCGCCAGTCTTGTCCTCTACGCCGATGAGAATGGTCCCTCCTCGATAGTTGGCGAAGGCAACAATCTCTGCGGCGATTTTTGATGGATTGTCAATCCTCAGCTTAAATTGGACTTTGCTGTTTTCGCCCAAGGCACAGAGTTCTTTTATTTCTTTTGCGTTCATAACTTAACCATTTTTATGCTGCAAAGGTATGTATTTTGGTTAAGTTATGCAAGTTTTTGGTTAAGCTTTTATTGAAAAATATGTTATAATATTGAATATCAATATGATAGTTTTTATAGCAAATTGGTTGAGTTGGCATAAAAACACTAAAACTTAACCAAATTTGGTTAAGTTTTAGTGTTTTAAAATGAGTTTTTGAATTATCTCTTCGGCTTCAATTCGTCGAATATCATGTTCCTCAGGTTGTCAATCGGGACACGCACCTGTTGCATCGTGTCGCGGTCGCGGACGGTGACGCAGTTGTCGACCAAGGTGTCGTTGTCGACGGTGACGCACATCGGCGTGCCGATGGCATCTTGTCTACGGTAGCGCTTGCCGATGGAGTCTTTCTCTTCGTACTGGCACATGAAGTCGGACTTCAGCGAGTCGATGATCTCGCGGGCCTTCTCCGGCAGACCGTCTTTCTTGACCAAGGGCAACACGGCGACTTTGTAAGGTGCCAAGATGGCCGGCAGCTTCAGCACCACGCGCTCCGAGCCGTCTTCCAACTTTTCCTCGGTGAAGGCGTTGCTGAACATGGCGAGGAACATGCGGTCGAGTCCGATGGAGGTCTCGATGACGTAAGGTGTGTAGCTTTCGTTAGTGTCGGGGTCGAAGTACTGGAGTTTCTTGCCCGAGTATTTGGCGTGGGCCGAGAGGTCGAAGTCGGTGCGGCTGTGGATGCCTTCCAGCTCCTTGAAGCCGAAGGGGAAGTCGAACTCGATGTCGGTGGCGGCGTTGGCGTAGTGGGCCAGCTTCTCGTGGTCGTGGAAGCGGTATTTCTCGGCGGGCAGACCCAGCGAGAGGTGCCAAGCGAGGCGTTCCTGCTTCCAGTGTTGGAACCATTCGAGTTCCGTGCCAGGACGCACAAAGAATTGCATCTCCATCTGCTCGAATTCACGCATACGGAAGATGAACTGACGGGCCACAATCTCGTTGCGGAAGGCCTTGCCGGTCTGGGCAATGCCAAACGGGATTTTCATGCGTCCGGTTTTCTGCACGTTGAGGTAGTTGACGAAGATGCCTTGTGCGGTCTCGGGGCGCAGGTAGATGGTGTCGGAGCCGTCGGCCACGCTGCCCATCTGTGTGGAGAACATCAGGTTGAACTGACGCACGTCGGTCCAGTTGCGGGTGCCGCTGATGGGACAGGCGATTTCGAGGTCGAGGATGAGCTGCTTGATGGCTTCAAGGTCGTTCTTCTCCATGGCGCCATAGAGGCGGTGGCTGATTTCCTCGATCTTGGCTTTGTGTTCGAGGACGCGCGGGTTGGTGGTCACAAACTGTTCCTCGTTGAAGGCGTCGCCGAAGCGCTTGCGGGCTTTCTCCACCTCTTTATTAATCTTCTCCTCGATTTTGGCCATATAGTCTTCGACGAGTACATCGGCGCGGTAGCGTTTCTTCGAGTCGCGGTTGTCGATGAGCGGGTCGTTGAAGGCATCCAAGTGCCCCGAGGCTTTCCAGGTGGTGGGGTGCATGAAGATGGCCGCGTCGATGCCGACGATGTTCTCATGCATCTGCACCATGGCCTTCCACCAATATTCACGGATGTTCTTCTTCAGCTCAACACCGTT
>Ga0247610_10006808_pt1 | contig 11825 bp, 9 predicted proteins | sample 174DNAGHGhighgp2_FD_193483 | JGI IMG/M metagenome (GOLD analysis project Ga0247610, IMG submission 193483) | Sheep rumen microbial communities from Palmerston North, Manawatu-Wanganui, New Zealand - 1742 DNA GHGhigh gp2 | ecosystem: Host-associated > Mammals > Digestive system > Stomach > Rumen ...
TCGATCAGCAGCCGCCGATAGAAGTGACGGAGTTGGGGATGGTCGTGTTCATGCAACCAGCAATTAATGTATTGGTTGCCGTTTCGATAATGGCATTGCAGTTATTGCGAGAATCGTACTTTGGATTATCGCTGGCTACTGAGATGGCGGCTAGGCTGGAGCAGCCAGAGAACGCCCCGTCACCGATGGAAGTGACAGAGTTAGGGATGGTGATGTCGGTTAGGTTGGAGCAACTACCGAACGCAAAGAAGTCGATGGAGGTGACGGGGTAGATTGTGTCGCCGTGGGTAATGGTGCCGGGGATGGTTAGCACGCTGGGGTATTCTTTGGAGTATTCATTGGAGTATTTAATGAGAAATTCGTAATAACGTGATCCCATGAAGGGAACGGTGGCGGTGCTGCCTTTGATGCTGTAGTAGATGCCGTTAACCTTGAACTTGGAGTCTGATTTTAACACACTCTTTTTGCCAGAGCATGATACCATGGCCAGCAATAGTAGGGCCAACAGCAGGAGGGTGGTTTTGGTGAGATGTTTCATGATGAGGTATTGTTTAGTTGTTATTTTCCTAGTGTTATTATGCAATGTTGCGGATCGCTTGTAATCCAGTTGCAAAGGTAGGGCTGTCCCATGGAAAGTGCAAATAATAAGGGCCAGCCATTTTTATAATAAAAAAACAACTGGAACAACTTGGACAACTATCTGGTTGATGGACAGTTGTTTGAGCTGTTCCAGTTGTCTTTATTGTTTTCTTGTGATGTAGTTGTTTAGTCCTCTTTCTTGGCGCGCAGGCAGGATACGGCGAGGAAGAGAATCAGGGCAATGTACATGACAATACCCAGGAAGTTGCTGGCAGTGTCGCCCAGCGGATTCTCATACTTGAAGCCGAAGAAGATCATGGCTGCGCTGACGACACCCATGAGAGCACCACCGGCGATGAAACCGGATGCCAACAGGGTACCGCGCTCCTTGCGGGCCTTGTTGACTGCCTCATCCTTGCTGCGGCTGCCGACGAACCAGCTGATGATGGCACCGACGAGCAGTGGGGCATTCAACTGCAAGGGGATGAACATACCCAGCGAGAAGGGCAGGGCGGGCACCTTGAGCCAGTTGAGCAAGAGGGCGAGGATAGCACCCACGCCGTAGAGTAACCAGGGGGTTTCGCCACCCATCATCAACGGCTTGATGACCGCTGCCATAGCATTGGCCTGGGGAGCGACCATGGCGTTGGGGCCGGTAAAGCCGTAGGCCTCGTTCAGAATCATCATCACACCGCCTACAGTGGCTGCCGACACGAGGGTGCCGACAAATTTCCACGTCTGCTGTTTGGCGGGCGTGGTGCCAATCCAGTAACCGATCTTCATATCGGTGACCATACCGCCAGCCATCGAGAGGGCGGTGCAAACCACACCACCAATGACCATGGCGGCAACGATGCCCTTAGAGCCTTCGAGACCGATAGCGACAAAGATGACGCTGGCCACGATCAAGGTCATCAGGGTCATACCCGACACGGGGTTACTGCCCACGATAGCGATAGCGTTAGCGGCCACGGTGGTGAACAGGAAGGCGATAACCAGCACAACGAGGAAGGCCACGATGGTCTGCATCAGGTTGTGGATGACGCCGATGTAGAAGAACACGAAGGTGACCAGCAGTGCAGCCAGGAGGGCAAACACGAGGACCTTCATGGAGATGTCGCGCTGGTGACGCTCCACCTGCACGTTCTGGGCTTGGCCCTTGAAGGCCTGTCCGGCAAGACCGGCGGCGTTCTTGATAACACCCCACGACTTGACGATGCCGATGATACCGCTCATGGCGATACCGCCGATACCGATGTAGCGTGCACCGCCAGCAAAAATCTCATCGGGAGCCATCTGGGCAAACTCGGGATTCATGCCCATGAGAGGAACGATCATCCACCAGATGAAGGCACTACCGGCAAAGATGATGAAGGCATAGGGCAGGCCGATGATGTAGCCCAGACCCAGCACAGCGGCACCGGTGTTAATCTTGAAAATCATCTTCACGTTGTTGGTGAAACTCTCCAGTGCGGGGATGGCTTGGGTGGTGAGCACCTCTTTCCACCATCCGAAGGTCGATAGCAGGAAGTCGTACAGACCGCCCACGATACCAGCGATGAGCAGGGGACGCGCCTGGTCGCCGCCCTTCTGGCCGCTGACGAGCACCTGGGTGGTCGCGGTAGCTTCGGGGAACGGGAACTTGCCGTGCATGTCGCTCACGAAGTACTTGCGGAAGGGGATGAAGAACAAAATTCCCAAGCAGCCGCCCAGCAATGAGCTGAGGAAGACTTCCAGGAAGTTCACGGTGATTTCGGGATACTCGGCCTGCAGGATGTAGAGGGCAGGCAGGGTGAAGATGGCACCAGCCACGATGATGCCCGATGCGGCACCAATCGACTGGATGATGACATTCTCGCCCAGCGAGTTCTTGCGCTTGGTTGCGGCACCGATACCGGCTGCAATGATGGCGATGGGGATGGCCGCCTCAAACACCTGGCCCACCTTGAGGCCCAGATAGGCTGCGGCGGCACTGAAGATGACCGCCATAATCAGACCCAGCGAGACCGAGTAGGGCGTGACCTCGGGATACGTCTTGTCGGGCTTCAAGATGGGGACATATTTCTCCCCCGGCTTGAGCTCGCGCGCGGCGTTCTCGGGCAACGACATGTCGTCTTGCTGTTGTTGAACAATGATTTCTTCGTCTTTCATAAAATGATAAAATATTTAGTTGGTAATGTTTATTGTCAGGTTAACAAACTGCGAAGATAGGCAAAAATCAATAAACTGCCACCATCACCTGCGCGAAATGTTTGTTTTTTTGTGAGATTGAAGTTTTTAGCTATCTTTGCATGACCAATAGAAAGAATTAGCGTTATGATCAAGAGATTTTTGGGAGTGGCTCTTGCGGCCATCATGATGATAGGCACCTTGAGTGCCCAGAACACTTTGTGCAGCGAGCAGGTCGTTCTTGATGACCTCTCGGCCTACATCGATTCCACGCGTAACCCCGACGGCGCTGTCAAGTTGTTCTATACCAATCTGGTGAACAACCCTACACACAGTTATCGCTTTGAGCACATGGATTTGGGCTTTAACGGTTGCACCGGGCGTGTGGATGAGCAAGTTGTCATGGCCGACGGCTCCAAGCGCGCCAACGTGTTCTATTTCAATGAGCAGGGACTCCTCACCCAGTCGTTCATTCAAGGCGTTAAGGGCAATAAGACCGAAGTGAATTACACCTACACCTATGATGATGTGCTGGGCTTCACCATCAAGCAGAGCAAGAGCAAGAACCGCACCGTCAACTATGCGCCCATCTACGGTGAGCATGGCCGCCGCGAGTGTATCAAGGGCAGCAACAGCAGTCGATATGACTACACCTTCAATGAGAAGGGGCAGCTTACCAAGCTTGTCATTACTCCGGCCCAGGGCGACAAGCGCACCCTGCTATACCAGGGCGGCTACATCGTTCGCGAGGAAACAGCAGGAAAAGCCTTCCGTTACCATTACGACTTTGACACGGCGACCGGTAAGAAGTTTCTCATATCCATTGACGAGCTGAAGGGGACCGAGGTGGTGCATGAGCGCACGTTCGACTACGATATCGACACTCACGGCCGCTACACACGCGTGAGCGTCGCTCTGGATGGCAAGCATCAGATGACGGTGACCAGGAGCTACGGGAAATAGGCTTTGGTTATCAAAGATAATACAATAAAAGAGGGTGCTTTATCGTTTTTCTAGATAAAGCAATTGCAACTCACATTCAATGAAACGGATACTATATAGCATGGTGTGCCTGATGCTCGCATCGGTGGCACTGTCGTTGACTTCCTGCAAGGGCCCGAAACTCAAGGAGGCCGACGAGGCCTATGACCGTGGCGAGTACTTCGATGCCGCCACGATTTACCGCAAACTCTATAACCGTTATAATCGCAAGGAGGATGCCTGGATTCGCGGTGAACTGGCATTCCAGTTGGGAATGTGCCACCTGAAGCTCAATCAGGGTAGCCGTGCCACGGCAGCTTTCCAGAACGCTATCCGTTATGAATATGAGGACACGACCCTCATGTTGCGTCTGGCCCAGGCTCAGCAGCGCGAGGGGCAGTATGCTGCCGCGATCAACAGCTACAAAGAGTATCTGGCGATAGCCCCCGATAGCTGGGAGGCGCGTGTGGGAATCCGTGGCTGCCGGCTGGCCCCCAAGTGGAAAGAGGAGGGCTCACGTTATATCGTCAAGCAGGACAAGATCCTGAATTCCCGTCGGTCCGATTACTGTCCCATGTACCTGGACAAAAACCTGGAGTACATCTACATCACTTCTACCAACGAGAAGTCCACAGGTGAATTGCACAGCGAGATCACGGGTGTCAAGAAGGGGGACATCTATGTCTCCAAGAGGGACGAGAAAGGCAACCTGACGCGTCCCGAGGTCGTTGACGGCGGCTTGAACACCGAGCACGATGAAGGTGCTGCGGCCTTCTCGCCCGACGGCTCGACGATGTATCTGGCCCGCGCCGTGCGTCAGGACTGGCCCACGACAGTGGAAATCTATACCAGTACCCGTAGCGAGGCCAAGTGGAGCGCTCCGCAGAAGTTTGAAATCACCGCCGACACGCTGAGCAACTATAACGACCCCTTTGTCAGCCCCGACGGCAACTGGCTTTACTTCACCAGTGACATGCCGGGTGGACAGGGCGGAACCGACATCTGGCGCATTAACCTCAAGGATAAGCACGGCACACTCGAGAACCTGGGCCCGCAGATCAATACCAAGGGCAATGAACGCTTCCCCAATGTGCGCAGCGACAGCCTCCTGTACTTCGCCAGCAACGGTCATCCCGGCATGGGTGGACTCGACCTGTTTGTTGCGACCTTGCAACCCCGAGAGGAGGGAGACAAAGTCTCGATGGACCGCTGGGTTGTCGAGAATATGGGAGTGCCGATGAACTCGTCGGCCGACGACTTTGGCATCACTTTCGGCAAGGGCGAGAGCGGTTTCTTCTCGAGCAACCGTGGCGATGCGCGCGGCTATGACCACATCTTCAGCTTCATCAAGCCCGACCTGCAAGTGTGGATCTCGGGGTATGTGGTGGATAAGGACGACGAACCGGTGCCCAATGCCGTGATACGCATCGTGGGCGACGACGGCAGTAATCAGAAGACCGCCGCCAAGCCCGACGGCTCTTTCCGCTTCGACCTTCAGCGTGGCGTCAAGTATGTTATGATGGCTGGCGCCGATGGTTACCTGAATGCACGTCAGGCGTTTGAGAGCGACAGCGCCGAGGAAGATGCCGAGTACAATGTTGACTTCATCCTTAATGCGATGTTCAAGCCGCAGATCATCGAGAATATCTTCTACGACTTTGACAAGGCCGTCCTGCGCGACGAGTCCAAGCTGGCGCTTGACAGCATGGTCATGCTCTTGAAAGACCATCCCAACATCGTCATTGAGATGGCTTCCCACACCGACCGCATCGGCAGTGACAAGTACAACAACGGCCTGTCGCAGCGACGGGCTCAGAGCGTCGTGGACTATCTCGTGGAGAACGGCATCCCTCGTGAACGCTTGAAGCCGACTGGCTATGGCAAGACGCGGCCCAAGACCGTCACCAAGCGCATCCACAGCCAGTACCCGCAGTTTGAGGAAGGTGTGACACTGAATGAGGAATTCATCAAGACCTTGAGCAAGGAGGACAAGGCGGCCGCCGACCAGATCAACCGGCGCACCGAGTTCCAAGTCATCGACACCGAGTACCAGTATTAACCAACAAAGAACCGCCCGATGTTGAAGGCGGTTCTCTTTTTCGGTAATTCGGATAGCCTGCAGATGCAGCTCCCCCCCCTGTGTGTGGATCGGCTTATCGCCCGATGCAGTAGTAGGTGAAGCCCATCTCCTCGAGCTCGTCACCGTCATAGACGTTGCGGCCGTCGATGATGAGTGGCGTCTTCATCAGTTTCTTGACAGTCTGCCAGGCTGGGATGCGGAACTGGCGCCACTCGGTGAGCAGCAACACGGCATCGGCCCCCTTGACGGCGTCATACATGTCCAGACCGCAATAGACGTTGCTCCAGCGGCGCTTGGTGGCATTCATGGCCACGGGGTCATACACGCGCACGTGGCACCCCGACTCCATGAGCAGGTTGATGGTGTCGATGGCAGGTGCAGCGGTCATGTCATCGGTTTCAGGCTTGAAACTCAGGCCCCACATGGCAATGGTCTTGCCCTCAAGGTCTCCCTTGAAATGGTTGTTGAGTTTCTTGAACAGGATGCGCTTCTGGCGCGTGTTCACGTTCTCCACCGCCTTGAGGATTTCCATGTCATAATTGTGCTCACTGCCTATCTTGATCAAGTCATTGATGTCCTGCGGGAACAGCGTGCCGCCGTAGCCGCAACCCGGGAAGATGTATTTCGGGCCGATGCGGCTGTCGGAGCCCACACCATGTCGCACCACATTGATGTCGGCGCCCACAATCTCGCACAGGTTGGCAATCTCGTTCATGAAGCTCACGCGGGTGGCAAGCATCGACGTGGCGGCATACTTGATCATTTCGGCCGTGCGGGTGTCGGTGTAGATGACGGTGCGGTTGTTGTGCATCAGGATGGTGCGGTACAGTCGCTCCATCGCCTGGCGGGCGCTGGCCGTCTCGGTGCCGATGACGATGCGGTCGGGCTTCATGAAGTCCTTGATGCCATTGCCCTCGGTGAGGAAATCGGGGTTGCTGGCGACATCAAACCTGATGTCGCTGGCACCTCGTGCATCGAGGGTGTCGGCGATAATCTTCGTCACGTGCTGGGCAGTTCCCACTGGGACGGTCGATTTGATGACAAAAACGCTGTAGCGGGTGATGCACTCACCGAAATCCTTGGCAATGTCCAGAATCGGTGTCAGGTCGGTGGAACCGTCTTCGCTGGCTGTCGTGTCGATGGCGCAGAAGACATAATCCTGATCAATGAAGCCCTGCTTGTAATCGCTCGAGAAAACAAGCCGCTTGTCGGTGACATTGCGGTTGATCATGTTGTCCAGCCCGGGCTCATAGATGGGGATGGCGCCATAGACCAGGCGGTTAATCTTCTGACTGTCACGGTCTACACAAGTCACATTGACGCCCAGGTCGGCGAAGCAAGTTCCGCTCACTAGACCCACATATCCTGTTCCTACTATTGAAACGTTCATAGAGCAATTATCTTTGTTGAAAAGTTGTCAACTGTATTTTAATCTGCAAATATAGGAAGTTTTTATCGTTTTTTCTTGCACTTTTCATTAAAAAATGCTAAGTTTGCCCATTCCAAAAAGCATCTCCAACAAGAACGGTGATACTCCTGATTGATTATCAACTTGTTTAATTAAAATATTGTATTAAAAGATTATGAAGAAGTATTTAGCAGAAATGGTAGGCACGATGGTCCTGGTTCTGATGGGCTGTGGCGTTGCCGTGAGTCTGGGTTGCAATCCCATTACCAACATTCCCGCCGTTGTCGGCACGGCATTGGCCTTTGGCCTTGCAGTTGTAGCAATGGCTTACACCATCGGCGGCATCAGTGGTTGCCACATCAACCCGGCCATCACGCTGGGCGTGTTCCTGAGCGGCCGCATGAGTGCTAAGGATTGTGGCATGTACATTGTCTTCCAGATTATCGGCGCGTTTATCGGCTCAGCTTTACTTTATCTGCTCACTACCAATGTGATGGGTATGGACGGGACAGGAGCCAATGACCTTCAGGAAGGCGTGTCGGTGATGGGCGGCTTGCTGGCCGAGATTATCTTCACCTGCGTGTTTGTACTGGTTGTGCTTGGCGCTACCGCCAAGACCAACGGTGCCACCAACAACTTCGCTGGCCTTGCCATCGGTTTGTCGTTGGTTCTGGTTCACCTAGTGTGCATCCGCTACACGGGCACCTCGGTTAACCCTGCACGCTCCATTGCTCCCGCCGTGTTCCAGGGTGGCGCAGCGCTGACCAATCTGTGGATCTTCATCGTAGGTCCGCTGGTGGGTGGTGCGCTGGCTGCATTGATCTGGAAGATCATCGACTGTGACTGCGACAAGAAAGCAGAGTAATCTGGATGTTTTACTTTAAAGATTTATTTCCGCACTATGAACTACAAGATTGTTGACATTGAGGGTATTGGCGAGGTGTATGCACCTAAACTGCAAGCCGAGGGTATCGAGACGGTGGAGCAACTGCTTGACCGCTGTGCCGCTCCTGCCGGGCGCAAGGAGGTTGCCGAGAAGACCGGCATCAGCGAGAAACTGATTCTCAAGTGGACTAACCATGCCGACCTGTTCCGCATTAATGGCATCGGCCCGCAATTCGCCGAACTGCTGGAAGCTGCTGGCGTTGATACGGTCAAGGAACTGCGTCACCGCGTTGCTGCCAACCTGGCTGCCAAGGTGGCAGAGATTAATGAGCAGAAGCACCTGTGTGGCCGTGTCCCCGTCGAGAGCGAGATTCAGCGCATGATTGACCAGGCCAAGGAATTAGAGCCCCGCATGACCTACTAGTCACGGGCGCTTTGCCCAATCATTAACGAGCCGCCACACCCCTCATGACGCAGGGGTGTGGCGGCTCGTTTTTAAAATGCAGGGGAGAAAGAGGCCACATGGCGGCCCGGTGAAGTGCTGATGCTGGCTTTGAGGGCTAGTGCATCAGCCAGAGATTGAGAATCTTTACCAGACACTGATGGTCTGATATGGATTGCCGTGGCTCTAGCGACGGTTATCCCTCCTTGGGCGGGACTTGGGACTATGGCTTGACGTCCTCGCCGCGTTGCTCGCGCAGCCTCTTGATATAGGCCAGTTCGTTGATGGCATAGTCGGCATTCTCCTCCTCATCCAGCATCTGGGTGAAGATTTTCTCGGCCTGGTCGAGCTGGTTGAAGTCGATGAAGGCATAACCCCGGCGACGGCGCAGGAAATTGATGAAGTCCCGGATATTCTCGGGCAGATCCTCTTCCTGGTCGAAGTTGCGTTTCACTTCCTCCATCACGCCCTCGGTATAGTTGAACACACGCAGGTCCTTGCTGTTGGCCATGGTGTTGACCAGCTCCATGGTGTGCCTGATGTTGCCGTCATTGGCCATGAGGTCGAGAAAGTAGAAGGCCTGCTTGTAGAGACCCAGCTCGTTGTAGCAGAAGCCCAGCTTGTAGGCCGTCTCCATAAACACATGCTTGTGTTCGGCTTTCATGTCGAAGAACATCTCGCGATAGCTGTTGAAGACATTCTCGAGATGAAGGATTGCCTCATAGTAGCGGTTGCTGTTGAAGAACTGCTCTCCCCAATAGAGGTTATAGGCTACATCGGCCGAGTTGACCTGGCTCAGGAGCAACTGTTCTTCGCTCATGCTGTCTTGCTCGCTGTTATTGGCTTTGAGCTTCGCATCACTCCACATGTAGTCAAACTCCTGCTTGTGCTGCTTGTCATCGCTGCGGTCGAGGGCAATCAGCAGTGATACCGCATGTGGCTGTCGCGACTCGTTGCTCAGTGAGTTGGTACGGCCGGCATTGCGCTGTGGCATGGTGAGGGTCACGCGGGTGTAGATGGCATGGTCATCAGCGCCTTCGGCGGTGAGGGCGATGGTTGCCATCCGGGGCACTTCATCGGCACCCTGCCTGTAGTGCAGGTCGAGCACGGCATAGTCCCTTGTGAGCCGGGCATCCTTGCCGTCTCCATCGACCAACGCATGGCGCACGTCAAAGCCGCGGATGGCATCGGCGTTCTCCAGGCGCTGTTGACCGCTCAGCGTGTTCACCGTCATGAAGAGCAGCTGGGCTTCGGGCAGTGGCGCGATGGTTTCGAGCAACTGCCACAGCGGGAGAGCGTCTGTTCCGCTACAGAGTGCGGCCGACGTGCCGTTGAGCTGGTGCCTCAGCTCCAGTTGGCGCAGGAGATACATCTCGCGCCTGTGCTTGTAGAGCGTGCTTTCCAGGTCGCTGTTCTCACTGTCCTTGGCGATAGATAGCGCTTCATCAAAGTCCCGTTGCCATTCATGCTGGAAATGGAATGCCGCCTTGAGTTGCGACACCATTGTCTCGTTGTCAATCTTATTGTTGAAGAATGACAGGTGGATGCCCACTTTGTCATCCTCATGGTTGATGCTGTAGGCATACTTGAACAGGATATTGCTGTTGTTGTGGTCATTGCACTTGGACCTGATGAGCGGTAGCTGGCTGATGGGTGCCTGGGATATGTTGGGGTAGGTAATCTCGATGCAGTCATCCTGCTTGCGGATGGCAGCGACAAATTGTCCTGCCTGGAACTCAAAGTTGTACAGGGTCGTATGGTCGTCAACCTCAGTGATATAGGTACAGTTGTAGTCCTTGAGGAATTTTTCAAAATCTGCTTTTGCCGAGGGCTTTCTTTTCTTGATAAACATAGCGCTGGATGTGTTAATCTGTTAATTTGTTAAATGCTGACACGGGTGAAATGTACAAAATTACTGCAATTATCGTGCCAATGTGGGGAATGTCCCACCGAAGTAGCGTCGTTGCAGTCCCAGATAGGCTGCTGTGTCGAGTTTGATTTGGTTATGCCAGCGGTTGAGACTGTCGCACAGGCTTTTGCGTCGCTTTGCTACCATCCATGATTGGAATTGTGACAGACTGATGGCTACCGAACGATCCAGGTTGGGCAACCGTGGCGACATGGCGCGGGCGATAGAGCGGTTAACCACGGCATAGCGTATTTCTCCCGCCGAGACCATCATCATCAGCTGCTCGGGACCGTACAACTCATCGACATGGACATAGATGGTGTCGCCGATTTCGCGGCTCAGGCTTGCGATGCGTTCAATCATGGGGGATCCCTTGACCACCCACACCGTGTCACCTGCCAGGTCCAGCTGTGAATGAATGGCGGTGCTGCCGCGGCGTTGCACCAGCACTTGCTGATCAATGTAGATGGGCTGGGTGAATGCAAATCGTGAGGTGTCACCGGCTGTCATGGGAAATTGTGCCACCACCACGTCATAACGTCCGTCCTCGAGTCCTGCAATAGCTTTTTCCAGGGTTACTACCGGATGAAACTTCATGGGACAGCCCGTGCTGTCGGACATCATGCGCAGCAGGTCATAGTTGTATCCGCCCAGTGTGTCGTCATAGGTATAATAGGTCACTGGCGAGTATTCGATGGCGATGTCCAGGGTGTCGCCGCCGCTGGGGCGAGATTCGGGGTTCACGGCAGGTTTGTCACACATGCTCAGTGCCACCATGCATGCCACCACCACGGCAAGCAGTGCCAGGTAGAGTATCATCTGTCCCCGTTTGGCAGGTTCTTGTTGTCTCATCATAGCCATCGACTCTTTAAAAATTAGGAACGCAAAGGTACAACTTTTTCCCGATATTTGCAATACCGCCAGCCCCTGTGATGAGGCTGGCGGTATAATCATGTCAGTTTCTTATTGTGGCCGTGGCGGTAGTCACGGCATCGAACGATGCTGGCGCACTTCGGGCTTTCAGCGGGCGTTGTAGGCCTCGAGGGCTTTCTCGAGAACTACCAGGGCGCGCTTCAGGTCGTCGATCTTGAGCACGTAGGCCATGCGCACCTCGTCCTTGCCCAGACCGGGGGTTGCATAGAAACCGCTGGCAGGAGCCATCATCACGGTCTCGCCCTCGTAGTTGAATTCCTCAAGACACCAGCGGCAGAAGTCGTCGATGTCCTTTACCGGCAGCTTGGCAACGGTGTAGAAGGCACCCATGGGCATCGGACTGAAGACACCGGGAATCTTGTTCAGACCCTCGACGAGGCAGTTGCGGCGTGCGATGTACTCGTCATACACGGCCTTGTGATAAGCCTGAGGTGCCTCG
>Ga0247610_10006809_pt1 | contig 11825 bp, 7 predicted proteins | sample 174DNAGHGhighgp2_FD_193483 | JGI IMG/M metagenome (GOLD analysis project Ga0247610, IMG submission 193483) | Sheep rumen microbial communities from Palmerston North, Manawatu-Wanganui, New Zealand - 1742 DNA GHGhigh gp2 | ecosystem: Host-associated > Mammals > Digestive system > Stomach > Rumen ...
TACCTGGGCTATGAAATCGAAGTCGTGATGACCCAGACCGAAGCCATGGCCGGCACCCCCATCACTGACGAGCAAATCGCCACGGTGGTCCAGTTCCTGAGCGATCTGGAATTCGTGCCCGAAGCGGCGGCGGAAGAAGCCGAACCGGCGGAGGAAACGGAGCCCACGGTGGAAGAATTCAACGACAGCATCACGGGCAGCTTTGAAAATGGCAGCTATATCATCCGCATCCCCGTGGAGCAGGACGATCAGGGCTGGCGCGCCGACGAAACGACGGAGGACGACGCGGTGAAGCTGTCGGAAGCCAAATTCGAGGACGGCTGCTATGTGGTAAAGTATGACCCGATCCGCGACGGCGACGCCGAGGTATACGTGCGGCACTATTACTGCGATGCTGCCTGCGATCAGACCCACGGCTGGTATCTGGCCGTAAGGGACGGAAAAATCGAAGAAGTGACCGGCGGCTCCTACATGGCCATTCCCGCCCCGGAAGAGGTGGACCCCTTCTTCAGCGGCGTCTGGCTGGAAAAGGATACCCAGTTCACCCATCTGACCGTCAAAAAGAACGAGACCCTGGGCTGGGATGTGGAGATCACTTCTCCCTTGACCCACGGCGCTTACAAATTCATCGCCACCGTTTATCAGGACGCCTGTCTGGACGGCTTTGTGTACGATCAGGGCGCGCTGTTCAGCCTGCCGGCGGATTACGAAGAGGGCATGGACCTGGGCGAGCCCGCCCTGTCCGGCCTGTCCGGCAGCTTCCGGTTTGACGGCTCCCAGGACGGCATATTCATGGTCTGGCAGGACGATCATGAAAGCGTAGCCAGCGGCGTGAAGTTTGAAAAGACCGAAGCGGCGCAGGATGACGCCTTTGAAGGCACCTGGGTCTGCGGCCGGGCCAGCATTGAAATCGACAGGGAAGACGATGGCTACAAGGTGTTCATTTCCTGGAGCAGTAGCGCCAGCGAGCATTCCGAATGGGCCTACTCCTGCCTCTATGACGCGGAGAGCAATTCCCTGGAGGCCATGCCCTTTGGCACCCGTACGGATATCACCTTCAATGAAAATGGCGATATTGCATCGGAAAACGTGATCTACGAGGACGGCGAAGCCGCATTCTCCCTGGATGCCGAGGGCCATTTGCTCTGGCAGGATCAGAAGCAAAACGCCGGCGAGGATATGCGCTTTGAAAAGACGGAAATCCTGAACACCGAAGCGATGAGCAACAACTGATCCACATTGGTTTCATGACTGCCGGGCGGAGCGATCCGCCCGGTTATGCTTTATGAACGGCAAAAGTATAAAAAATTGGATTCTATTTGCCTGAGGGGTGTCCGGCGAGGAAAAATATGCTATAATAAAGCAGCATTTTGCCGTTAACGGCGAAATGGAAGGATGCGGCGCGGCGGTTTGCGTCTGCCGCAATGCAATACAAAACGGAGGAGAGCAAATGGATATTCAGTACCTGCTGTGGCTCCAGGATTTCCGAAACGGCATCAAGGACGCCTGGACCCCTTTCATGGAGTTCGTGTCCAAGTTTGCCGTGGATTACCTGATCCTGATCCCGGTGTTCATCTATTGGTTCTGGAATAAGCGAAAAGGGCTCTACACCCTGGTATCCTATTACTTTTGCATGCTGGTCACGCCGCTGATCAAATTGACGGCCTGCGTTTACCGCCCCTGGATCAGGGACGCAAGCGTGCTGCCCGCCGGGGATTCCATCAAAACGGCCACGGGCTATTCCTTCCCCAGCGGCCACACCACCACGGCTGGCCCCCTGGCCGGCGGTACGGCGGTGAATTTGTGGAGCGGCAAGCGTTCCCGCTGGCTGTCCTTCGTGTTTGTTTTCTTTGTGCTGCTCACCGGTTTTTCCCGCAATTATCTGGGTGTGCATACGCCGCAGGATGTATTTGTGGGCATTGCCATCACTGTGCTCAGCCTGATTCTGACGGCCAGGCTGTTTCAGTATCTGGAAATGCACCCCGAAAAGGAGGATTGGCTGCTGCTGGGGGGCTTCCTTCTGTGCTGGGCCGGTATCCTGTACATCACGGTGAAGGATTATCCCCGGGAGTTCAACGCCGAGGGCGCGCTGATCGTCGATCCCCAGAAAATGATGAACGACGGCTACGGCGATATCGGCAAGGTGATCGGCTTTATCATCGCCCGGCTCATCGAGAAAAAATGGATCCGTTTTGAGCCGCTCAAAAAGAGCTGGCTCAGCGCGCTGCTGTGCCTGGCGGGCCTGATCCCTCTGCTCCTGCTCAAGGACTTCCTGCGCCCGGTGCTCACCGGCTGGCTGGGCAGCCATTGGGGCAAGCTGCTTTTCTCCGTGCTTTACGCGTTCTACTATATCGCCCTGTTCCCGCTCGTTCTTAAGCTGTGCGGGCGCATAACCGGACCGGCTGCCTCGGCAAAGCAGTGAAGACATGCCGCGGCCTGAAAAACGAAACACGCCTTCCGAAAAACGGAGGGCGTGTTTTTTGACGCTTGCCAAACGCGGCGATCCGGCGCTTGAGCAGCTGTTTGATCGAAAGGCTCTTTATGCCAGGTAGCCTTCCCGGGCTTTGATGTTAAAGCGCTTTTCCAGCTGGTGCATCTGCTCGTCGGTGATGGTGTTGACGCGGGGGAGATGAGCAATCTTCATATAGATTTCCGCGGCCTTTTCGGCGGTTTCGATGAGGCCGAAGGTTTCGTCCAGATCCTTGCCTGCGCCGTAAATGCCGTGCTGGCTCCACACCACCAGCCGGGCGGTGAGCATCTTTTCGGCGGTGGCTTCGCCGATTTCGTTGGTGCCGCACAGCATCCAGGGCAGCACGTTCACGCCCTCGGGGAACACCACGATGCACTCGGTGCACATTTGCCACAGGGTGCGGGTGAATTCCTTTTCATCCAGGGTATGCACATAGGTCATGGCCAGCAGATTTGCCGGATGGCAGTGCATCACCACTCGGTTTTTGGGATCGACCTTTAGCCGCGCCACGTGGCTCATCATATGGGCCGGGAATTCGCTGGTGAACTGGCCCCCGTCGGCATAGCCCCACAGAAGATCGGCTTGCCGGCCCTGATCGTGAAGCCGCACGATGCCCAGGTTCACCTCCGGCGCGTACTGCACGTTTTTGAAATATTTGCCCGTGCCGGTGACCAGGAAGTATTTGCCGTCCAATTCCGGGGCGGTGAAGCCGGTGGGAATGGCGCGCAGCACGTAGGTCACGTCCAGGTATTCCTTCACTTCGTTTTCATCCAGCATCAAAGAAATGTTGCCGCCGTTGCGCTCATCCCAGCCGTGATCGTACATGTTGGCGGCGGTGCGGATCATTTCCATCATGAATGGGGCCGAAAGAATGTCTTTCATCGTCGTATCTCCTTTATCGTGTGATGATGTCCACGGGAACGTTGAAAATCTTCGCTACTTTCAAAATGGTGTCGATGTGACGGCCCACAGCGGCGGCCATATGGTGCGTAGGGCCGGCCTCGCTCCAGCGGTTGCAGAAATCCCGCGCGCCGCAGGTGAAGCGCATGCGCATGTTGGTGTCGCCGAAGGTGAAGATGGGGCCTTCCTCGTTGACGCCCTCGGCCACCACGAATTTGAAATGCCCGTCCTTATCCTGGGTGATGCCCAGGAAGGTGATGGGGCTGTTCGTGGGCGGATAGAACTGGGTCAGGTAGCCGCCGCCGGTTTTGCCGTGGAACACGGGCACGATCTTCATGGTGGGCTTTTTTGCCTGGCTGATGTCCGCGTCGCCGGAGCCGGAATGGCCGATGATGCAGATGTCCTCGTTGAAGTCGATGGAATACATTTCGGAAAGCTGGCCGGTGCCGGCGATCACCTTCAAAATGCCCATGGCCATGGCCACCTTGATGTCGCCCTCCACGGCGCAGGCGGTGCCCTGCTTGATGAGCATGGAGAAGGCGGGGATCAGCATAGAGTCCAGCTTGCCGGCGACGCCCTGGGCGAAGCCGTCGTAGTGGCTGGCCACAAAGCCCAGCTGCTCGTCTTTGCACCATTGCTCGAAGGCTACCACGTATCTGGCCATGTCCCACACCTTTTCGATGCTGCCGCCGCCTTCGATATCGAAGGTGTCCAGGATGTCCTGGGCCTTCAGGCGGATAGCCTCTTCATCCGTAATATTGTCGGCGATGGCCCACATCTTTTCCCAGTCGAACTGCTTGGTGTAGAGCCACATGCGGTGGTACAGGTTGGTTTCGTCGATGTACAGATCCATCATGCCGGGATAGGGCCGGCCGATCTGGGCGATGTTGGTATTGCGGAAGCGGCGGCGCACCTGGGCGGCCTTGCACCAGTCGACGATTTCTTTTTCCACTTCGGGGTCGCCGCCCTCAACGACGCCGGTAATGACCGCGTGGCGCTTGCCGGCCCGCTCCAGGTCGGCCACCATTTCGCCCACCGCGCCGCAGGCGTACAATTCGCCCAGCCACGTGGGGGTATCGGTGGCGGCGTAGTCCGGGGCTTTTTTCTTTTGCACGTTCACCAGCACCACCGGCACGTCCAGATCCCGCACGGCGGGCAGCATGTTGTAGCTGGTGGCGTAGGTCAAAAGCCGCAGGATCACCAGGTCCACGTCGGCGGCGCGGAACTTGTCGCCCGCCTCCATGGCCTTTTCCTTGGTGGTCACGATGCCGCCGTCGATCAGATCAACGGATTCCGGAATGAGTTTTTTGAATTCCCTGTACTGGCCCTCAAATTCGGGCACCAGGGAAGGAAACTGGGGCAGATACGCTCCCAGGGCGATGGCGAATACGCCCACGCGGGCTTTGGTTTCCACAAGCATGCTGTTTTTCTCCTCAATCGTCGGTTGACTGTACAGGCGCCCAGCGGTAGCCCTCCGCTTCGCAGTAGGCCTGAGCCGGGGTTCCGGGCGTCACGAGGACGGTAACGTTTTCCAGGGGTACGTAATTAAGGGAATTGCCCGGTTTTGAAAAAATGTAACGGCCGAATTCGGTGACCCCCGCAGGGAGCTCCACCTCCGTCAGATGGCTGCACTCCATAAAGACGCATTCGCCCATGCTGACCAGGCTCTTGGGCAGGCGCACATCCTTCAGGTTTTTGCAGCCGTAGAAAACGCTGAAGCCCAGGGTGGTCAGTCCCTCCGGCAGGTCGATCTTTTCCAGCGATCTGCAATAGTTGAAGGCCTGGGGGCCGATCTCTCTCACGCTCCCCTGGAAGGTGACTTCCCGCAGCTTATCACAGGACCCGAAGACCGCTTTTTCGATGATGTCCAGATTGGCGGGGAGAACCACGCGCTCCAGATTGTCGCAGTCGCCGAAGGCGGATGCCCCAATGCTTTCGACTTGATCGGGCACGGTGATCTCGGTCAATCCGTCACAGTCATAGAAGGCGTATTTGCCAATGTATGTCAGGCTGGCAGGCAGCGTCAGATACCGAAGACTTGTGCAACCCGAAAAGGCGCTGACTCCGATGGATACTACCTGGTCGGGAATGCGAATGGATTTCAGGGAGCTATGGCGCGCAAACGCTTTTTCCCCGATCTGCGTCAGGGGTTTTCCCCCCACCGTATCGGGAAGGACGACGTTTTCCTCATAGGTCCTGTATTCCGTCAGCATTGCGGTGCCGTCGTCCAGGATCTTATACCGGATGCTTCCTTCCTCCTCATCCGCCAAAGCCGCGGAAACGGCCAGCAGCAGCGTCGCGGCCGCCAGGAAACAGACGATTTTTTTCATCATAGTACGTTTTTTCCCTCCATTTGAATTTTCAGATTGCCGATGGCCGTGGCCTCGATGGGCAGGGCGATCACCCGCTTGCCGGTGGCTTCTTCTGTGAGCCGGTTGAGGAAGCGGTTTTTCGCGCCGCCGCCTACGATGTAGAGCTTTTCATACGTCCTGCCTGTGTTCTTTTCGATTTCGTCAATGGCCTGCTTGTAGCCCTGGGCCAGGGAACGGTAGGCGCAGCGGAAATAGCCGGCCATGCACTTGGGCGGATGGGGCAGCTTGGCGTCGAAGGCTGCCTTCATGCTCTCCGGGGCAAGGAAGATGGGATCGAACACGTCCACCAGGTGGTCGAAATGCTTTTCCTCCGCTTCCCGGGTGATCTCGTCCCAGGGCTTGTCCGGGCACAATTCTGCCCGCAGCCGGTTCACCAGCCACATGCCCATGATGTTTTTCTGATACCGGGTGTAGCCCACGCCGCCCTCGTTGGAATAGTTGGCGGCCATGCTCTCTTCATCAGTGATGGGCTTTGGCACCTTGACGCCAAGCAAACTCCAGGTGCCGGAGGAAATGTACAATTCGTTCCCTTCCATGGGCAGGCCCTCCACGGCGCTGCCGGTATCGTGGGTGGCGCAGAGCATGCAGCGGATGCCCTTGTATGCTCCGATCACCGTGCCGGGCTGCTGCAGGGAATGGAACAGCCTCCGGGGCAGCGCCAGGGCGTCGATGATCTCCGGATCGTATTCCCCGGTTTTGGCGCTGACCATGCCGCCGGTGGTGGCGTTGGTGTATTCATGGCTCCTGACGCCGCAGAGGCGGTACAGCAGGTATTCCGGGATCAACAGGAAATCGGCGGCGGCGTCCAGCCGCCCGGCCAGCTTGTCGGCGTACAGCTGATAAATGGTATTGAAGGGCTGGAACTGGATGCCGGTGCGGCGGTACAATTCCGCAAAGGGCATTTTTGCATGTACCTGCTCAACAACCGCCTCTGTTCTGCTATCCCGGTAGGCATAGCAGGGCAGAATGGGCGTGCCGCTGTTCATAAGCACGTAGTCCACGCCCCAGGTGTCGATGGACAGGCTTTCGATCTGCGGGTATTCCTTCAGCGCTTCGTTGATGCCTTTTTTTACGTGCATTTCCAGCGCGGAAATGTCCCAGGTCAGATGTCCGTCCTGCTCGGTGACGCCGTTGGGGAAGCGGTAGATCTCCCGGGTTTGGATTTTCCCATTTTCTGTCCAGCCCACGATATGCCGCCCGCTGGACGCGCCGATGTCCACGGCCAGACAGTATTGCGTTGCCATATTTTGTATTTCATTCCTTTCCTGTGGGAATCGCTTCCTATGGTTTATTCGCCGCGCTGCCCCGTTCATCCTGTCGGTCAAAGACAGATTTTTTCAGAAAAAGTGATTTCTTTTCCTTCCGGTGTGATCAGCGTACCGGAAACGCCTTCGGGCAGGGTGACTTCATAGCGCCACGCGCCGTCCCGCGATTTTTGATAAAGGAAGCGCACTGACCCAAGAGGCGTTACGGCTTCGCCGGACAAATCGGGCAGATCGAAAAGCCGGGGACGGACGACGATCCTTCCGTTTTCCGGCCGGACGCCCGCCAGGGTGCGGGTGAATTCATACAGCGGCAGGGCGCTCCAGGCGTGGCATTCGCTGCGGGGATGATGGGGTTCCTCTGGGCAGGTGGTGCTGCCCCGGTCAAGGAGGCCGATCCAGGCGTCCAGATCCCTGCGCATCTGATCCGCCATGCCGGCTTTTTCCAGCGCCCGGAACCATTCGTAGGAGGCGGCGAAGGAGCAGGGCGTACAGGCAAGAGCACCTTGCAGCGCGCGCTTGCTCTCCCTTTCGTCCAGCATGCCGTTTATCACTGCCCAGGCCTGGGCGTGGCGGGTGAACCGGGGACAGTCCGGCCCTTCCCGGACCATGCCTTTTTCTTTGTCGAAGCACAGCGCTTTTACTTTATGCAGAATATCTTCCCGGTGTTGACGGTATTCCTCCGCCGTGCCGGGGCGGCCCGTGGCTTCATAGAGCCTTGCGCCGCATTCCAGGGCGTAGGCGTACATCAGATTGATGATGGCGCTGGGGCCCGCAAAATACGCGGGGGAAACGCCGCCGGTCTCCTTCCAATCGTCCTGCCAGTCCATGAAGGCCCAGGGCGCGATCCGCCCAACCAAGCCCGTTTCATCCCGCTTGCCATCGAAATAATCCAGGATGCGGTCAATATCGGGGCGGTACAGCCGGCCCAGGGCGGTATCCCCGGTATGCTCCATATATTCCCACAAAGCGAACACGTAATGCAGGGAGAAGGTGGAGATCACCTGGCAGTAGGCGGCGGGCGTTTTGCCGGGCAGCAGGCCTTCGGGCCGCATGCCGCAATGGAAATCCAGCAGGGCCTTTTTCGCCAAAAGGGTGTCATTGCTTACAGCGTATGTAAACAGCATTTGCAGCCGGGTGTCCATGATGAACTGCAGCTGTTCATAGTACGGGCAGTCCATATAGGTTTCCAGCATGCAGTTTTGCAGGGTGCGCACGCACATTTCCCATAGCTGCCCCACCCACGGAACGGAAGAAGAGACGGAGGATTGAACGGGCAGCGGATAGCCCGTTTTCCGATAGACGGGCGGCTGGAAAATCTGTCCGCCGGAAAGGACGATATACCGGAAGGTGCGCACCCAGAAGGGCTCGTAGCACAGGGTGCTGCCGTTCAGAATGATGTGATCGGCCCGGCCCGAAACGCTGCCGTTCTCATCGTCGATGCGCTGCCCGTCGCTCCCATCCCCAAATCGCTCCAGGTAGGTGATGGTGATTCTTTCTCCCGGTGCGCCTTTCAGGTAAAAGCGGGGATAGCCGTTCACGTGGACGCCGGCATCCAGCACCACGCCGTTTTCCCGGGGAATGACGGCGGCGAAACCGGCTTCCGTTTCGTCAAGCAGCGGGATTTCCCGGGGGATCACATGCACCCGGGGGATGAGCCCCATGCTCTGAAAAAGCGGGGACAGCATGACCGGGCCATAGGGCAGCGCGGGCAGCCAGGCGGAGGCATCAAAGCCCGCCGTCCGCCAATCGGCGGGGGACAGGCGGAAATCAATGCTTTCCTCCACGGAGCCCAGGTATACGGAATACTGCGTGGATTTGAGGTAAAAAGAATCGTCCAGCCAGACACGCCAGTCCGCCTGCCCGGTGGTGATGGAAGCGATGGGCTGCCCCGCATCGTCGGTGATTTCCCCGTCCACCGCCAGGGCGTGACAGTTGCCCGCGCCTACCACGCCGTAAATCGCGGCGCGCTCGTCGGTCTGATCCCGGGCAATATCCGGGTCGTTATAGAGCACCTGCACGGCAAACACGTTTTTCCCTGCGCGAAGATACGGCGTCAGCTCCGCCGTTTCGTAATACTGCCGGTTCAGATCCCCCTTGCAGGGGCCGGACAGCACCGGCGCGCCGTTGATCCACAGCCGATAGCGGGAAACGGCGGTGATATGCGCCGTCAGGCGGGCGTTTGCGGGAAGCGTCTGTTCACAGCGGAAATAGGCGAACCGTCCGCCCAGATCGCCGTGGAAAATCTGCTTGCGCGCCAATTCTTCCCGGGGAATCCTGATCCATTGCGTATCATCTCTCATGGCTGTTTCCTCGCTTTGCTTATTTACTGTCGCAGCCTGCCCAGGGCGTACAGGCTTTCTTTGGGAAAGCGTTTTTGCGTGGCGCGGTCCACGCCCACCAGCCCGAAGGTCATGGCGTAGCCCTTCTGCCATTCAAAGTTGTCCAGCAGGCTCCAATACAGGTAGCCCCTGACGGGCAGACCTTCGGCTATGCAATCTGCCACGCCCTGGGTGGCCGTGTCGATAAAGGCGACGCGGCGGCTGTCGTCGGCGGTGGCGATGCCGTTTTCCGTGACGATCAGATCGCCGTGAAAATCCTTCGCCACCCGACGCAGTACATGGGCGATGCCCTCGGGGTAGTATTCATAATCCATCTGGGTCTTTTCCTTGCCTTCCGGCACGGGCAGAGAGCCGTTCGGGCCGATGATGGTGCGGGAATAGTTCTGTACGCCCAGGAAATCGTCTTCCGCCATGATGGGCAGATAGTGGGTGAATTCCCGCTCCCATTCTTCCTTTGCTTTTTCCTCTCCGCCGGGAACGGCTTGCACGTCGTGGAGGCTCAGGGTCCAGCCTACCTGGATGTGGGGAGCAGTTTCCCGGATGGCCTTTCGGGCGGCAGCGTGAGCCTGCATCACGATTTCGTCCCCGTGGACTGTGCGGGGAGACACGAAGGTGGCGGGCTTTTCGGTGCCAAATGCGTTCATATTTTCCTGGGCCAAAAGGGGATTGCCCTTCATCAGATCCTCTAAGTTCACGCCCACCTGCACCTTGCCCGCCGCCACCATCTGCTGGAAAATCTGCCGGGCCACGGCGGCAATCTGAATGCCCATGTTGGCCTCGTTGATGGTGCAGATATAGTTGAGCTCGCCGCCAAGCTGCTCCGCGATATACCGGGCATACCGGGCGAAATCGGTGGGGGCGGTGTCCGCCTCCCATCCGCCTTTGCGGATCAGCCAGACGGGGCTGGTAAAATGGTGCAGGGTCACGATGGGTTCAAGGCCGTTTTCCTTGCAGCAGCGGATCACATCCCGGTAATGCGCCGTTTCCTTTTCGCTGAACACGCCTTCCTCCGGCTCGATCCGCGCCCATTCGACGGAGAAGCGATAGGCGTTCAGCCCGGCCTTCGCCATCAGCGCAATATCCTCCGCATAGCGGTTGTAGTGATCGCAGGCGATGCCGCTGGGTTCAGCGAAGCTGGAATGCTGCATCTGCTCCTGGGCCCAGTTGTCGCTGTTTGTGTTGTTGCCTTCCACCTGATGGGCCGCGGTGGCCGCGCCCAGCAGGAAATCTTTTTCAAATCGCGCCATGTTTCCTTTCTCCTTTATCATGCGTTCAGCGTGGCGATCAGGTCTTTCAACTGCTTGCGATTGAGGCGGCCATAGCTCACCAGCGCACCCAGCTGGATGCCCATCATCATGCCCTGCATCATCCGTTCGCTGCCCTCGCCCATGGAATCGGTCTGATCCACATGGCTCAGGGCGGAGGAACGCATCATGTTCCCGATGATCTCCTTGCCCTTGGGGTGCTTGAGAAGTTGACCGATGGTGGTGTTTACCGTGACCGTGAAGGGTAATTCGATGGTGCCTTCCACCTGGACGGCCCGGCTCAGCCGGATATCCCGGCTGCTCTCGCCGATTTCGATGATAAACTCCCCGCTTTCCACGAAGAAATCATGGCATTTGGGTTCCCAGTAAGCGAAGGCCCGTTTGTCCAAAGTGAAGAAGACGGTTTTGCTTTCGCCGGGCTGGAGAGTAACCTTTTCAAAGGCCCGCAGCTCCCGGATGGGACGGCGCACCGTGCTGTCCTTGTCGCGCACATACAGCTGCACGGCGGCTTTGCCGGCGGCGGAGCCGGTATTCTTCACGTCCACGGATACGGCCAGGGTATCCTGGTCGGTCAGGCTGTCTTTGTCCAGCGTCAAATTGGCATATTCAAACCGCGTGTAGCTCAGCCCGTGGCCGAAGCAGAAGTTCACGGGCATTTCCTTTTTGTCGTAATACCGGTAACCCACGAAAATGCCCTCGGCGTAGGTCACGACGCCCTCCTCGCCGGGAAAATTGAGGTAAGAAGGATTGTCCTGCAGCCGGATGGGCCAGGTTTCGGCCAGATGGCCGCTGGGGTTCACCTTGCCATACAGCAGATCCACCGTGGCCGCGCCCACCTGCTCGCCGCCCAGGTACATGCACAGCACGGCGGGCGCCTGATTCAGCCAGGGAAGCTCCACCGGGGAACCGCCGTGCAGCACCACCACGGTGTTGGTATTGGCGGCCGCCACAGCGGCGATCAGTTCATTCTGGTTATCCGGCAGCCGCATGTGATCCCGGTCAGCGCCTTCGGTTTCAAAGGCGTCGGGCAGACCGGCAAAGATCACGGCGACATCCGCATTTTTCGCCGCTGCGACAGCTTCCTTCAGCAGCGCGTCATCCGTGGTATCGCTGTGGGCGTCGTAACCCCGGGCGTAAACCACGGCGCCGCCCGCCGTTTCCAGGGCGCTGACGGCGTGGGGCACGTTGATATGGCTGGAGCCTGCGCCCTGATA
>Ga0247610_10006810_pt1 | contig 11824 bp, 19 predicted proteins | sample 174DNAGHGhighgp2_FD_193483 | JGI IMG/M metagenome (GOLD analysis project Ga0247610, IMG submission 193483) | Sheep rumen microbial communities from Palmerston North, Manawatu-Wanganui, New Zealand - 1742 DNA GHGhigh gp2 | ecosystem: Host-associated > Mammals > Digestive system > Stomach > Rumen...
TCATTTTTTTTTATAATGGTTTAATTAAGATAACAAAATAACTCAGTGAAGAAGCAACGCCATGCTGCTGAGATACAATCCAACTTGAATACTGAAACATGGAGGATACCCCATGCGGATCTCAACAAGAGGTTTAAAAAGCGATTTTTAGGCACGGCTAATAAAAAATTAGCTTCAAGGATTGTAGTTCTATCATAGTTGTATGCAAAAGCACTGTCTCTTCGTTTCCGCAATAAACGCTCTCAGTGAGAGAATAATCTTAGTTAGGTATGAGGCTTTAGAACCCTCATATAGACCTAAGAATTCTAATAAGGAAATCTGCTGTTGATGTGATGTAAGTCACTATAAGGAGAGGTCAGGGTACAAGTAGCGCAAAACAGCAAAGATTTAAGAAGAACGTGTAAATTATTAAGGAAAATAATTTCTGAATGGTGCGTGAAAGTTATTTGTAACCAATCAAATATGAGTTAGTTAGTATTTTTACTATAGGGTAAGAAGTATTAGAGTAGCTATCTAATGCTCAGACTTATCTTCTCATTGGCTGAAAATGCATAAAGACTAAACCGATAGAAAATAGAAATATTATTTTGTTATCTTAATTAAGCTATTATAAAAAAATTTTTAAGAGAAAAAGGAGATTATTAACATGGACAATATGGACAACAAGAGCAAGGCTGATATCGAGGGTTTGATTTATTTCTATAGGAATACTTCAGAAATTGATGATGGAATTAGAAATAGCACCATTGAAATTCTGGAGAGCTACTTGAATAAGATCATCGAGGAGGAGTCCGTAAGAAAGCGGAAGTCCCCAAATAAGTCTGGTGTTTTGCAGGTTGATAAGGACACTGGTAAGGTTATCGAGGATTTCCCAACACAGAAGGATGCACTACTTGCTATTGGGAAGGATGGCAAATCTGGAATTGGGGATGCCTTGAATGGAAGGACTAAGACACATGCAGCTTACGGATATTTATGGTATTTTAGGGATGAGTATCCTGGCGCGGCGGCTGCGCTAGAAGCAGCAAAGAATATGAGAAAGTAATATAAGAGATTCTAGTACTTTTAATTTAAAAAGAATTAAAAATTTACTAGAGTCTTTTTTAATATAACTATTTATAATCGTTATATATTAAAAATATTTACTTTTTTATTATATTGATTACAAAATACCACTTTTGCGATATATTTTACTTATTTGAAAGATATAAAATTTTTTGATATAATATATTTATAAGATAAAAAATACTTTTTATCTTATAAGGAAGTAGAAAGTTATTTAATAAAGAAAAGAAGCGTTTAAACAATGGGAGGTATTTTATGAGATACGTAGTCGAATATGTAGATGATAAAAATATTAAACATTGGGTTACCGTCGATTCTTTCAGTGATGTAAAATTTCTTATGAAGAGATTTGATAATAAAATAACTATCCTTTCTTCTTTTAAAATTTAAATCATTCAAAGGGAGAATTAATTCTTTTTTTCTAAACAAAATAAGTAAATTTATATAAAGTAGACTTAATTGAAGGTTACTTTAAATAAGTAACCTTATCTGCGGGGGATCGTTTAATTGTAAGACACATATCGTTAAATACGGTAAGTACGGGAGTTCGAATCTTTCTCCCCCGCTATGGATTTAAAAATCTATGTAAAAATACATATGCTTTTATATAAAAGGAGGATACAATATATGCCAAATTTGGGAAGATGGTCAATTGAAGTGAGTGCCAATTCAATGCCACAGAAGGTGGCTACAGCAATTGGTGAACTCAAAGAAAAGCTTGTAGGAGCTGAATATGATCCAATCGCCTATCTAGGCTCACAGGAAGTAAATGGTGTAAATCATGCTGTTCTTGCTGAACAGACTCTCACCACTGGAAGAGATACTAAGAATGTAGTACTTCTCATTTTTAATGAAAAGGGAATGGATTGTACTCTTGTTAATATTGAAAGAGTGGTAGAAGGCGGCGGGGATCTTGGAGGAACTTATATTAAGGTTCAAGCGGAGCTACCAATGGAAGCAAGGCAGCTCTTCAATAACATGTTTCAAACGGGGTGGGTAGGCACAAATGTTGAACCTATCTTTTTCATCGGAACTCAGATGACAAAGGGAGTAGATTACAAGTATATTTGTAAAGTTACTCCTGTTACTCCAGATCCAGAGCCTTATATTTCTTTGGTCACTATTAATTCTATGGACAAGACATGTAGATTTGACACAATTATCGGTTGATAAACAAGTAACAATAAGAATTTTCCACAAACTTTAATTAGTGGCTAGCTATTTAACACATATTAAAAATTTAGTGTTAAAAGACTAGATATGTAAGCCAAAGTAAAACTTCTTAAAAGAAGTAAAATAGTCTTAGTTTGCCAGAGTAACATCGCAGAACAGCCTAAACTGGCATCTTTCGCGGCAGTGGTGGAATTGGCATACACAGTGGACTTTGATCTAAGTTTTATACAAATTTTGTATAAACTGGGAAATGAATTTTTCCCAGAGAGTGCCTGAAAGGAAACTTTCAGAGTAGAAGTTGGCTAAAACGGCGAAGGCGCTTAGAGAACGCCGTGCTAAAATTTTTGGGCAGACTTGGATAATTTAAGATATTTATGTCCAAATTGTCACGCTTTGACAGATACATATATAGGTAAAAATAAAACCCGAAAAAATAAGTGTAGAGAGCATACACCAACTACCTAAGTCAATTTTGATATGGTAAAGACGTGCTCCAGACTACAACATCTATAAGATGGCTATGGTGACATAGAGTAGTAAGAAAATCCACAGGCGTTAGCCATGCGGGTTCAAATCCCGCCTGCCGCATTAAGTAAAAGTTTTTAAAATTAAAATCAAAATTAAAATAAAAGACTTTGAAATAGTAGCAATATTTGGAGGTTTTATATGAGAAAAAACATTATAAGAATTTGTAAGATTATGCTCATTTTGAGCCTATTGTGCTCTTCTATTGTTTATGCTCGATAGTTTAAATCAAATCGAACAGATATGACTGTAAAGGTCGGCCAAACAAAAACTATTAAAACAAGTGGTGCATAGAAGAAAGTGGCTTGGACAGCCACTGATAGTAAAGTGGTATCAATTAAGGTTAGCCCGACTACTAAATCAGTAAAAATATCTGGTACAGCCCCAGGAGAAACAACAATTATAGCGTCTTCTAATGATCAAATTTTAAAAATTAAGGTAACAGTACTATAGGATAATGGTTTTTAGCAGACTCAAAATACAGTTGTTAATAGCCCATATGAGGCGGTATCTAAATTTATAGATTCTCAAAATGGAAGTTTTACAATAAGCAGTGGGTAGTTATCAAATGATACTACAATTAGTAATGTAATAACAGATAACAATAGGACAATGTGGACAGGGAACATTGCTTATATTTTAACTAAGCAAAATGGCAATATTAAATTCACAGTCAGATCTATTGTTACAACTGTAGAAAATAAGATAGATCCTGGAATTAATTAGTGGTATCAATAGACTATTCAAAAAACTGATGAAAGGTCAATTTTATTAATTTAGTCATTAAAAGCGGCTGAAGTAAGATAGTCTATAACAACTACTTATAGTGATAATAAAAATACAGCAGGTAATCATATCACTGAATTTATAGCAAACACTAATTTTAACACTCCTTATGTGACAAAATATAGCCCAGTTGTATGGAACTATCAATCTACAAGATCTGCGTATACTCCAAGAGGAACTACTCAGCGAATTTAGGCGAAAGCACTTTCTGGGAGGGACACTTTTACTCTTGGCGATGGCGGTAATTTGATCAATTATTCAACTTTTGATGATAATGCTGTTAATTTGTATACTGCAAATACCTGGGTAAGAGGAATTTGGGATTCTGTTACAGGAAGCTGGGCGCAAATTAGCGCTGATCCAGTAATTTGCGGATTAAATTTCTTACTCGTTGATAATAGGACAGGTTTTTCTATTAAAGATTTGGGTTTTGAAAAGTACGTGTGCGCACGTTCAAATCTTTTGTCGGTAAATGGAGTAAACACTTACGAAGTGACAAATTATGCCTTTTCTAATTATATAAATTATTTGGTTAATAACTAGCAGTGGAAACGGGATCATAACTTAACACAGGGAACTTTTTTTAAGTGAAGTTCTCTTACAGGCGTAACCGAATTGGCATAGGTATCAGCCTTAGAAGCTGAATTTTACGGGTTCGACTCCCGCCGCCTGTATTGAAAATTCAAGTGTATATGAACACACACTAATATACTAAATTAATATCTTTAGACTTATATACTTGAATTTTTTACTTTGGTGGCGGAATAGGTAGACGCTTAATTGTACGCACGTAAGACACATACCAAACTGAGGTCGTGTAATGGTGTCATGTAAGGTGCAAATCCTACCCAAAGTATTATGGGAGCTATAGTAAACCCATTACCTAGTTTTTTATACTAACTCGAGAGTAGCTAGGGGAAAAAATAATTGAAAAAATCTTCGCCTAAAAAAGTATCATAAACCTATTAAGGTTACGGTTGTTAGAGTGAAAAAAAGCTTAGATGAAGCGCGAAGATACGAGCACTCATTTAAAAGTGAAAAAACTCTACTCTTTGTTTTGCGAAGGTCACAAAGAAAAGATATATAGTTTAATCAAGTTTATTGATTAAACTATATATCAAAAACAAAATAGATAATTAGCATTTTATAGGGAGCTACACAGAGCCTTCATAGTCTCGAGAGGGCATAGGACGCCCGTTCTTGGGCAAAGTAAGAGGTTTTTATGAAAAAAGAAGAAGCAATTGAATTAATCAAAGAGACAGTCTTCTCCTACGAGGAGATTCTTGCCAACCTAGATTCCCGCTGGTTTGGTGAGGCCTCACCCGACGAGAAGGCTTATGAAAAATATTGCGAGGGCGTTTATGATGGTATCTCGCAGGAGGATGTGGGCTGGATACTTCTCTCTATTGATGAAGAGTACGGTCACGCCCTTGAAATGGCGAACTGGTACTGATAAAATATCTATAATATATTAATTTAAAGAAAAGGGGAAGATATGGAAAATACCAAATTCACTCCAAAGACGAAGCACTGGAAGAATGCTCTTGTTGACCACAAATGCATGGATATGCTTCTTAAAGATGCCCTTTTTTATGAACGGTGTCTTGAATTTAATGATGCAAAAAGGGCTAAAGAATCCTTGAAAAAGCAGGAAAAAACACCAAAGAGTAATAAAAAGAAAGAAAGTTGAAAAAAAATAAAAATTATTTTATAATTATTTTATAAAAAGAAAACAATTCAGTTTTCTTTTCACCGCCCCATCGACAAGCGGCTTAAGTCGGCGGTCTCTAAAACCGCAGTCGTCGGTTCGAATCCGACTGGGGTGATAAATTTTTTATTTAAAATAAGAAGGTATTTTAAGATGGGAAAAAATGAAACAGTTATGTCAAGTACTCAGGGGATAATTTATAAAGATAGTAGAGGAGAGACAAACAAAGCATTACAAGATGAGTACATAGAAGCAGTTGAGAAGGGGTTCATAGGCACAATGGAAGAATTTCTTTCAGTGAGGGATCAAACTTAAAAATCTCTCATCGCAGAGAACGTAGTGTAACTGGATAGCACGGTAGTTTTGGGAACTACAAGAGGAGTTCGAGTCTCACGTTTTCTACTTAGCCTTTATAAGGTTAGAAAAATAAACTCGCGAGTAAATTAAATTAAAAGAAAGGACTTTTAATATTATGAAGTTTTATAGCGAATTAACAAAAAAGTTGTATGATAGTCAGGCAGATTTGCAGACCGCAGAAGAAAATTTGAAAAATGCTGAGGCTATTAAGAAGAAGAAAGATATGGAGGCCAAGCTCAAGAGAGCTGAAGACGTGAAGAAAGTTAATCAGGCTCTTGCGGAGGAAAAGGAGGCGCAGAGGAAAGCTAATAAGGCTTTGCAGGATTTTGTGAAAAAGTACGGTTATTTTCATACCTCTTTTACTCTTAATGACGCAGAGGCAAAGGCCGTAAGAGACAATGTAATTAATTCTAGCCTTGGGTCTCTTCTCGACCTTCTTGCAAGTTTTGTTGAGTAATAAAACGTTTTAAATAGCGGAGTTCTCTTCCTCCGTTATTTATAGCCCTTTAGCGTAATTGGTAGCACGCACGACTTTGACTCGTGATGAGTAGGTTCGAATCCTACAAGGGCTGTTGTATTGAAAAAATATATTTTTTTAATTATAATAAATATAGAAAATAAAAGTGAGTGAAAGCCTATCGACAAGGGGGGATTTGTTCCCACTAGATGATTTTGTATAAAAATCAAAACTAGAGAAGCTAGTAGATGCAGACTAGATGTCGAGGAAAGTAACTTTTATTTTCTATATTTATTTTTTTGTCAAGAAAAAATAAATATAAACAAATGACAGTAATAAAGGGCGTATAGAGCATCTATTATTGAAGAGGGTTATTGGTATGGGTGCTATTTTATCTTCGGAACTTCATAAAAATTTAAAAAGGTTGCTCGCTATCTCTTTGCTAAAAGATAATTGGGATGGAAATGGAGCAAATGCTTTTTCAAAAGATTTAATTAGCAAAGTGCGAAATATTATTATTTTGTTGAATAAGCAGCCAGAATTGTTCCCAACTTCAGTTAATTCTATACAATTGGAATATGAAGGTGCCGACAACTCGTATCTGGAAATTGAGATAACGGACCAAGATACTGCTGAAGTTTACAGAATTGATAGGAGTGGTGGAGAGGACACTTTTTTAATAAAAGTTGATGCTGATATTTTAAACAAATTGGTGACTGCATTTTATGAATGATTTTTTTATGCAAATGAAGGCGAATGGGGGTTATGAATGGATTATAAAGAAGCAATGGTTATGATGGTAAGAATGCACGATTGTGAATTTTCTAAGGAACAAAATTATTGTGATTCACATTGTGATACATGCATGTTGTTTGTTGAGCCAGATAAAAAAATGAAAGCATATAAAATTGCGATCCAAATGTTTTTAAATTTTAGTGATTATGAAGATTATACCTCGAGAGTAAAGGAGAGAATGAAAAATATAAATTAAAAAGGGTTTTATACTTAGAGGAGGATTGATAAAAAAAATGACTATTTATAAAATTATAACTACAGATATAGATATCAAAGAAGTTACTTTACTCTCAGTAGAAGAATATCAAGAGGCTAAGGAACACATTAAGCCAATTTGTCTCAATTGGTGGCTCCGCTCCCCTGGAGACACTGATTATAAAGCGGCTTTTGTAAATGATGATAACAATTATATTAGCAGCGAAGTTGTAATTAAAGTACTTGCTATTCGCCCAGCATTAGTTTGCGATTTTCATTCAAAGCTTGAAATCGGTGATATGTTTCTCTTGAACGGTTTTACTTGGACAGTTATAAGTGATCACATGGCATTAAGCGACATTATAGCTGAATTTAGAGGATTTAATGATGACTGGAAAAAGAATAAATATGAAACTTCAGATATTAAAAAATGGTTAGATAAATGGGCTGAAAAGAAGGAAATCTTAAAAGCATCGCCCAATAAGCATAGGATTAGAGAATAGATTGAACTTAATTAAATTTTAACAAAGCGGAAATAAAATTAGGCAAAAAACAATTTGAAAATATAATTATTTATATTCATACCTAAATAATAAAGGTCAGATTTACTGTCTGACCTTTATTATTTAGGTATGAATATAAATTGAACAGATTGGACCGTAAGCAGCTGATATTATATGGGATTTTTGCCTCCTTAGATTTTTTTAAACGGCATTTATATGCAGACGTTTTCATTAAAAGGGGCAAGAGGAAGAATATAGAAAGGTGAGTATAGGCGCAATGATATTTTTATTTTTAGTAATACTCATTATGCTATCTGTTTTCATTAAAAAAAGGCAAAATGTCTTTTGGATATACTATCTAAGTAAAAAAGATAATGAAAGGTATTACCTAAAGAGGATATATAACAGAAAAGGTTTCTTAAAATTTTGTATTTTTTTAAGAAAAAATAATATAGATAAGTATAATGATATATTAAGAAAAATTATTATATATAATAATACATTAGATTTAAAAACAAAAGAAATAATTATAAAAATTCTACAAGAAGAAATTTGTGAGGAAAATAGATTCATAATAAGTAGAATTTATAAATCTAATTTAAATAACAATTTAGGGATAGTGGCTTTAAAAGCATTAAAGAGGTATCCTACTCTGCAAACGATTCAAGATTTACAATATGGAAAAACTAATTCTTCTAACTCTGCGGTAAAAAGAAAAACAAGATATTTAATGAAATATATAAAAGAAAATTACGTGTTGGCTGTATAATAAAAAAATGAGGAAAGCTTATAAATAATATATTATAAATTAATTATAAATTATATATTAAAAATAAGCTTTCCTCATTTTTTTTATGTATTATTCTCAATAACAAACCAAATATCTCCAATATCAAGACTTGAGGGAGGGGTGGAAGAAGCTACTGATTTTGTTCCTGTTTTAATATCACCAACAAATTGATAATCAACTCCATCGTATATAAATATATAATTCTTATCTGCCATTAAAGCATTAGCAGGTATAGCACTATTTTTATATACTATAGCTTTAGCACCAGTAGAATTGACATTCAGTGTAGGATTAGATGCAGTATTAGTTGCAGAAAAATGAATAATAACAACAGCCCCTTCAATTAACTTAAAATTAGGACAACTGACTATTTTTTGAGCTACTCCAGCCGCGGTTTGACAAAAACCAAAGTGGGTAATATCATTACTACCATCAAATTCTATTCGTTCATCATCTATATCTAAAAAAATTTTTTCTGCATCTTTTGCAATATAAAAAGTACCATTTACAATATTAGAAGGAAGATCTTTTAATAGACCTCTATTCATTCTTTTTAAACTCATTTTTTCTCCCTTAAAAATATAAAAAAGTTCTATATCAAAAAAATATTTTAATATAGAACTTTTTTATTATTACATTAAATCAGAAAGTTCCCCACTCAAGCAAACTATCAGCATATTTTTTAGCACCATAAATTGTATCAGAACTGCCTGTATCAGAATTCGTGCCAATAAGCTAGTTCTTTACGCCTGCAATAGTTTGTCCTCCATCTGCTAAGTTACCAGTGGAATCGAGAACAGCAATGTTATTCGCGGCAGTTGGTGTAACCTTATCTGCTTTTGCTGGCACATCTGTACTATCAATTCTATCAATAGCTGCTTCTACAGTTTCAGTACTGGTATACTCGATATCAGAAGCTTTTGGTTCAAAATTAACTTTATTAGTACTATCTTTAGTTAATTCTGTACCATTAATTTTCACACCTTGTACAGCAGAATCCGCTTTATCAATGGAGGCTTGAAGGGTAGCAGTAAGTTTCGCTTTTGTAATGGTTCCATCAGTAATAGTAGCAGTTACTTGATGAGTAGTAGGATCAACAGCAACGACAACCATATCTCCTGCCGTGGAACCAGAAGTAACATATTCAATTAAGCTAGCAACATCTATCCAAAGCGGCTATGTCTGATTTTGAATAACTAATCTAATCCAAGTCCCTGTATGCGTAGCATCATAATTTGTAACAACAGATCCAGATTGAACAACAAGATCTTTAGGGACATTAATTGGAACTCCAACGTTAACACCATTTTGCTGAATATGATATACAGCAGCATAATTGCCACTATTTTGATCTTGAACAACTGTAACAGCGGAATTGTTCTCAGCATTATCGATAAGGGCCTTTAACGCCTCTAATGCTTCTTGAACGTTTGTTGCCGCCGCTTCATTGATATTTAAACCTGTAATTGTTGTAATCTCAATGCCGCTAGCAGTTAATGCATCAATTGCATCCTTAACGGCCTTTGCGACAGAGCCCGCAGTAGTGTCATCCGCATTAAGAGTACCAATTTTACCATCTAACTCATTAATAGCCGCAACCAGTGTAGTTTTTGCTGTTGTAGTTAAAGAACTTAAATTTCCAATAAGAGCCTAAGCTTCTTTAAATGTATATTTTACATTATTAAAATAAATAGCTGGAACGTCCGTTACCCAGTAAATAGTGTATGGATCCTTTTGCTGAATTGCATTATAGTTAGCTAAAAGACCAAAAGAATGTTTTATTTGTGCCATAATTTTTTCCTTTCTTAAAACTCTGACCACATTATAGACTAATTAAAATCTATTTTTTCTATCTAAGCTTGATGTAATCCAATATAATCTATAATAGTCCTTTTTAATTTTCCCGATTCGATAGTTTCATAAGTAACAATTTTGTCCCCTGTCTACGCATCTTTTGTTATCATAATATCTAATGGAGCATTTTCTGGAATGGTAAAAACCTATCCATCTTGCAAAATTTTATAAGATCCTGTTAAATTATAATGTCCATAATCTAATACTTCAAAATAAATTGGATTTTGTTCCGTGCCAGAAATATTACTAATTGGAACATTAGTCATATTATTATAATCTGTATTTTTACCAGTTCCAAAGATACTATTTCCACCATAAAAGCTACTCATACTATAATATCCTCCTGTCTTTTTTATTAATAAACAAAGTCTATTAAAGTATTTTCGTCTGCCCCATTAGGAAAGCTTAATTTTGTAATATTTACGATTTGATCCAACTAGTATATTCCAGTTGCCCCGATCTTTATGGTGCTATTGTTTATAGTAACTAAGGTGCCTGGAGATGACTGAATACCAATTTTATAAATAACTGGTTTAGTTGATTCAGGGGTTGCATCACCTATTGGTTGACCTGTATTGAGGAGGTCAACATTAGCTTCGAATGGACCTGATACTTGACCTATTCTTCCATTTAATACCATAGTAATGTTACTCCTCCAAATATTAAATATTTTATTTTACATTATTAAAATAAAATTAGCTAATATAACTTATTTTTTTTTGTCCTTGATTTTTATTATATTTTTTAGTATAATTATTTTAACAAAATAAGAAAGAAAAAGGGAGAAAAATAGATAAAATGAGACGTTTAACAAGACATATTGATGAATTTCCTTGCCGTGTTGCTGATAGTTGTAAGATGGAAGACTATTTAGAAGAACATAATATAGATATTGATGAAGAAGGCGGAGATATCTGTGAAGGGTGTCCATTTTTATCCGTTTTTGATAGAATGGGGCAGTATGAAGACTTCCTTGAAAAGGATGGGTTAGTAATTTTTAAAGACTCGGAATAAAAAAATTGCCTCTCTTAAAAGCAATAATTATTGCTATAATATAGAAGATAAGTTGGTGGATTATAGAATTATAATATATTTGGTTAGAGAGAGGACTTGTTTAAATATTATGATAAAAGTTTTTAATGATAATAATATATTTATAATGGGAGATATTCATGGAGATTATCTTCCAATTCAAAATTTTATGTTTAATAAAAATTTGAATAAAAATACTATTCTTATTATTTTAGGTGATTTTAGCAGTAATTATTATCTTAATGAAAAGGATCTTATTTTTAAAGAAAAATTAGAAAAATATAATATAACTTATTTTATTATACGCGGCAATCATGAATATAGACCTAGTGAGTGCGCAGCAGGAATTGTAAAAAATAAAAATAAAACAACTTGGAAAAATAAAATTTTTTTTGATAACGATGTTTTATATGAAGAAGAATTTCCATCCATTCTTTATGCAAAAGACGGGCCTGCAATTTATAATATTAATGGACATAAAACATTAGTGCTACCTGGGGCTTATTCAATTGATAAATATTATAGATTAGAAAAAAATTTTATGTGGAATCAAACAGAACAACCAAATAAAGAAGAAATGGAGG
>Ga0247610_10006811_pt1 | contig 11822 bp, 8 predicted proteins | sample 174DNAGHGhighgp2_FD_193483 | JGI IMG/M metagenome (GOLD analysis project Ga0247610, IMG submission 193483) | Sheep rumen microbial communities from Palmerston North, Manawatu-Wanganui, New Zealand - 1742 DNA GHGhigh gp2 | ecosystem: Host-associated > Mammals > Digestive system > Stomach > Rumen ...
GACGGGATGTATCCCGTCTCTACCACCTGGCACCGACCTCTTGGCGGCAGGCGGGCACAAGACCCGCCCCTACGACTTCGGGGGAATTCTTGGTGTGACGACCAACCTTACAGGTCGGAATTTTTTGTTCACATTGCGGGAAAATGGCGGAACAAAAGGGGAAGAGAAAAGGCGGAGAACCTTAATTTATCGGGCTTTCCGCCTTTCATGGCATAATTGGGGTATGATTATGATAGGGTCAGCGTGTGCATCATCAATGCCTCTTGGTCAATCAGCTCTCTTGTCAATGACATGGTTGAGATGGTTTTGGTTCGTTTGTCACCCTTTTATTCGCAAGGGCTGCAGTGGGGCTCCATGCAGGCCTTGGGAGGCCTGCGCCCCACCGCGGCCCTTGCGAATAAAAGGGTTTGGGTTGCGTCTTCAAATTGCGTCTTCCACGTTGGGAAAGGATGCATTAATTTCTGACCACCGGGCGCACACTTCGACCGCTGCTGCGGTTGGCGTAGCTCCAGTCCGTGTAGCCCGAACCGAAGTACAGGCAGAAGGTGCTGCCCGTGATCGACGGGCCCTGCGTGGACGACCAGTAGTAGCCGTGCGAACCGGCATCGTCGAGGCCGGAGGTGAGGCGGCGGCCCGCTGCTGGCAAGAAGATGATGCCGCCGTTGGTCTTGCTGGTGAACTTACCACCTTTCACACCATTCACCGTCGTCCATTCGTAGGTGCAGTTGTCGCACAGTTCCATCTGTTGGTCGTGAGTTGGCATCACCCAAGAGCCGCCCCACTTCACACGCGCCACGTCGTATTGCGTGCCGGCGATGTCAGATCCGAGATTTACATAACTACCATTTTGGTAATATTGATAGGTGCTAGAATCATAATAGTTTTTCTCCTCCGTCTCACCCCAGGCGTAGTACCCACCATAGTCCTCAGGTGCCGTTGCTCCCACGTTGCAGCAAGCCCACTTCGTGCCCGAGGGCAGGCCGAGGTCGATGAGGTGCGGATGGTGGTTATCGGGACAGGTGAGGTAGGATTTTGACCCTGCCCCATTTAGGATCTCGTCAACTAATAATATCACATCTGTGATGTTTTTCTCACCATCGTGGTTCATATCACCATTTAGGTTAGATTGTGCATTGACCGTGAATGCCACTAGCATCAATGCGAGTATGAATAATAGTTTTTTCATAAGCTTGGGGGGTTAATTGTTATCATATTCTTTATAATGCAAAGATACACTATCGAGGAGAAAAATCCAACAAAAAGAGAAGTAATTTCCCAGTTGGCGGGGAAATGACGTAACAGTAGGGAAAAAGAAAAGGCGGAGACCCTGAATTTATCGGGGGTTTCGCCTTTCATGGCATAATCGGTATCAGATTATGTCATTATAGGGGTGGAATTTTTGGATATTATCAATATAATCACTATATTTGTGCCATAAAACAACAAAATATGGTGATAAATACTCAAAACAAAGATTACAACCGAATAAAAGCTGTGCTTGCTGACCAAAACAAGACCAGCAAGTGGTTGGCTGAACAGCTTGGGAAATCAGAAAATACAGTCTCAAGATGGTGTTCAAACAAGACACAACCATCTATAGAAATTCTTAACCAAATATCCATTTTGCTCAATGTGGATATTAGGTCTTTGATTAGGTCAAATAAAGGGGAGAAATAAGATATGGCAAAGAAAAACCAATTGGGATATAAGGATATTGAAGAAAGGCTCCTGTCTTTCAAAAATCAATCATATTCAGCAGAGGAAATAGGCTATCGTCTTTTGTATGCTTTTGGAAAAAGCGAGAAAGATATTTCTCGATATAAGGAAGGGAAAGGCATTCTAAAGACTTTCAATGGGTTGCTGATCAAAGGACTGTTTTGTTATCGCCCTGCCATATCAACACGACTTGATAAAGAATTAGAATATCTGAAATCTGATATTCAAGTATTGAAGGCTGCGCCAAAAATAATCGCTGTAAGTGATGGAGTAACGATTTTGGCATACGACCTTAGGGAAAAAGACACATACGAGAACCCCATAAATCGGCTTTATTGCGACTTTGCCTTCTTCTATCCTTTGATGGATGTAGAGCGTGTTCACTATATAGAGGAAAGTCCAGCAGATGTGAAGGCCGCCGAGAAATTGGCCAAACTTCATGATGAACTTCGTGCTTACAACGAATTCCGCAGTGACAGTGATTTGCACGACCTCAATATCTTCATCACCCGACTTCTCTTTTGTTTCTTTGCCGAGGACACGGGCATTTTTGAGGAAAACTTGTTCACATCAAGTATCATTCGCTTCACAAAAGAAGATGGAAGTGACTTGTCGCAATATCTTAATGACACCTTTAATATCATGGATGTGTCATTGCGACATAGCGACATTACGAGTATAGTCAAACAATTCCCATATGTGAATGGAGGGTTATTCTCCAAACACATTCAGATTCCAGCAATGGGTGCTAAAGCCAGAAAAATCATCATAGAATGTGGCGAACTAAATTGGAAAGACATCAACCCTGACATTTTCGGCAGCATGATCCAGGCTGTAGTCAATCCAGAGGAGCGTGCCAACATGGGTATGCACTATACTTCGGTGCCCAATATTATGAAGGTAATTAATCCGCTTTTTCTTGATGAACTGCGTGGAGAATACAATCGTCTCAATGAATTCTATGAGCAGAAACTTCAGATGAAGAATATTGGGGCAATCTCTATCAATCAATTTTATGATGAAGTGAAGCCCATCATCAAAAAATGCGATGCGCTTCTTAAGCGAATGAGCAAGATGAAATTCTTCGACCCTGCTTGCGGCAGCGGTAATTTTTTAATTATTACCTACAAGTGTCTGCGTTTCCTTGAAATGAACATCCTCGAACTGCAACAAAAATGCACACCTTCTGGAACCATCCTATTTGTGGACAATAGCGTAATTACTCTAAGTCAGTTCTATGGTATAGAATTACTTGATTTTCCACATGAGGTGGCTATGCTCTCTCTTTGGTTGGCCGAGCATCAGATGAATACTAAACTCAATGAGAGTTTTGGCATTAACACTCATGCTTTGCCATTGAAGAATATTACACATATTGTTTGTGGAAACGCATGCCGCATGGATTGGAACGGTGTATGTCCTCATACGCCCGAAGAGGAAGTATTCATTTTTGGCAATCCACCTTATTTGGGAACAAAATGGCAAACTGAAACACAAAAAGAAGATGTAGATAGGGTAATGCCTGATAATCCAATACGCCGGACCTTAGATTATATTTCATGCTGGTTTGTTCTTGGAGCCAAATATATTCAAATGTCAAGAGCAAAATATGCTTTTGTAAGTACAAATAGTATTTGTCAAGGTGAACAAGTTTTTGCTCTATGGCCATTGATTACAAAACTAAAAGTAGAAATTGAATTTTGCCACACATCTTTTAAGTGGGAGAATAATGCAAAAAATAATGCGGGAGTAACCTGTGTCATTATAGGACTATCATCATCAAATAATTTATCTACTAAATATATATATACAGACCATAAAATTAAGGTAAAGAATATTAATTTCTATCTTCTTGACGCGCCTAATATTTTTGTTGAACATCGGAATAGACCTATTTCAGAATTACCTCAAATGACCAAAGGAAGTCAACCCACAGATGGAGGACATCTATTATTAGATAGTATAGAAAGACGAGATATTATTGAATTGTACCCTGAAATTCAACCATATATAAAACAATATATGGGGGCAGACGACCTAATTAATGGAAAAATACGATATTGTCTTTGGCTTAAAGATTGTCCAAAACAAATAATCAATAACAATCCCGAGATTAGAAAAAGATTAGAAAAAGTAACTAAGTCAAGACAAGATAGTAAAAAAGAAGCAACAAGAAAGCAAGCTCTTACTCCTCATTTATTTACAGAAGATCGACAGCCAAATTGTGATTACCTAATACTTCCTGTAGTCTCATCTGAGAGAAGGAAGTATGTACCAATCGCATTCAACAACAAAAACATTGTGGCTAATGCCAATGCACAAATGATACCAAATGCTAATTTGTATGTATTTGGAGTGGTAACATCTCTTATCCACAATCTATGGATGAAAGCTGTTTGTGGTAGATTAGAATTGCGATATGCATACTCAGCAAGTATTGTGTACAACACATTCCCGTTTCCCAAAATATCTATCGAAAAAAGGGCAGAAATTGAAGAAGCCGCTGAAGACATACTTGTCACCCGTGAATATTACCCCGAAAAGACATTGGCAGAACTCTATGATCCCGACAAGATGCCACAAGACTTACGTGAGGCTCATTCTAAGTTGGATGACATAGTAGAAAGTTGCTACCCAGGTTACCCATTCCAAAACGATGAAGCACGCTTGGAATGTCTTTTCAACCTCTATGAAAAAATGGCAAATAAAATATAACGATATGGAACAAAAGACTAACAATTTTGTTGACATAAGCTACCAACAAACAGGCAAGGCTAGTGCAACCAATGAACTCGGTATGCGCGAAATGCAGGCCAAAGCATACGAAGCCCGAGACAAGCGCTTTTTGTTAATAAAAGCACCACCTGCTTCAGGCAAGAGCCGTGCATTGATGTTTATTGCTCTTTACAAATTGAAATATCAAGGTCTAAAGAGAGTGGTCGTTGCTGTACCAGAAAAAAGCATTGGTCGTTCCTTTCAAAATACCCAACTAAAGCCTTATGGTTTCTTTGAAGACTGGAAAGTTGCACCTTATTTCAATCTGACCGATGTAAAGAATGAGAAAGACAAGAAAGGTCGTTTCTTGGAGTTCTTTCAACAAGACAGCGCAAAGATATTGGTATGTGCTCATGCCACCTTACGAAATGGAATGAAGGAAATTTCCGATGAAGCCTTCAATGACACGTTGCTGGCCATAGATGAGTTTCATCATACCAGTGCGGATGCTAACTCCAATTTAGGTGACGTAGTACGTCGTGTGATGAATAACTCCACTGGGCATATCGTAGCCATGACAGGTAGTTACTTCAGAGGAGATGGCATCCCAGTTCTTAGAGTAGAAGATGAAGCCCGGTTCTTTCCTGTAACCTACAACTATTACCAGCAACTTAATGGTTACAAGTACTTGAAGAATCTCGTGTTGGGTTACCATTTTTATCATGGTAGATATCTTGACCATATCGGTGAGGTGCTTGACACTACGAAAAAAACTATCATCCACATACCAAGTGTAAATGCCCGAGCAGCAACTGGGTTGGGCAAATACTCCGAAACCGATGAGATTATGAAAGTCATCGGCACAATAGAGACCAAGGATTACAATACAGGCATCTACAATATCCGTACAAGGGATGGCCGATTGTTGAAAGTGGCTGATTTGGTGGAGGATGATGCTAAGGAGCGCAATATGGTTCAGGGTTATCTGCAAAACATCAAGCGAGCAGAGGATATGGACATCATCATAGCCCTGGGTACAGCCAAAGAAGGGTTTGACTGGCAGTGGTGCGAGGTGTGCTTGACCATTGGTGTTCGAGGTTCTCTGACTGAAGTCATTCAAATCATCGGACGATGTACACGTGATTGTGAAGGAAAGGAAACAGCCAAATTCATCAATGTCATTGCAATGCCAGATGCCGACCAAAGCGACGTAAAAGTGGCGGTAAATGATTTCCTGAAAGCCATTACGGCTTCATTGCTGATGGAACAGGTGATGGCTCCAAGCTGGCATTTCAAAACGGTGAAGGACGATACCGGCGATGATGGAAAAGATGGGATAAGGACACTTGTTGTAGAAGGGCTTAAGCCCTTGTCATCAGAAAAGACAAGGCTTATCGTCCAAGAGCAACTTGATGACTTGAAGGCCGCAATCCTCCAAGACGAAATGGTGGTGAGGGCAATTAGCGGAAGCACCACAGCTGAGACCATCACCAAGACCCTCGTTCCGAAGGTCATTAGGGAAAAATATCCAGAATTGACAGAAGAAGAGGTTGAAGAGGTACGAGAGCATCTGCTGCTCGACACCATCATCAAGGGCAATGAAATTGTGGACGACAAAGGTAATCCCATTGATGTAACTACATCTGATACGGAAAGGGAAAGCGAGGGTGAACGGCTTATCAAATTGGCCAATCGCTTTATCAACATCGACAAGTTATCCATCAATCTCATTGATACCATCAACCCCTTCCAAAGGGCATACGAGGTGCTATCAAAACAAGTGGATGCACCAACCCTGAAAATCATTCAAGATACTATTGCTGAACAAAAGTATGATATGAGCATTGAACAAGCCATTATGCTGTTCAAAGGCCCATTGAAGGAATATGTTGCGTCACATGATGGCCAACTACCGAATATAGAATCACCCGACCCCAAAGTAAAGGAACTTGCCATCGCATATCTAAAAATCAAGAACCTTAAAATAAGGAAGATGATGGGACTTGAATATGAACCAGAAAATAAGGAGAAATACTAATGGAATGGCCAAAAGAATTGTTGGAACTATTTGAAGACCCATTGTTGGATGGTGTTCGCCCCAAGCCAAAGGCTCCCACTGCTGATGACCGTTTGGCAGTCAAATTGGAAGAGGTGACAAAATGGGTGGAAGAACATGGAGGCAAATTGCCAGAAAAATCAGGTGGCTTGAAAGAGAAATTGCTCGTGGCCTCACTTGCAGCATTGCGCCAACAGGCAACGGACAGCCTTAGACAATATGACAGATTACATTTGTTAGATTAGGATATGGATATAGATAAAGAACTTGAAGAGTTGTTCAAAGACCCATTGCTCGACATCCCCGATGGTGAGCGGAAACTCTTTGATATGCCCGATGACATGAAAAGTGTCATCAAGGAAAAGAAAAGGCCTGAATTTGTTGCGCAACATAAGTTGTGTGAGGACTTTGAGCAGTTCCGCCCATTGTTTCAAGATGTACACAAAGACCTCAAAGAAGGTCGGCGAAGCCTATTGCGTATTGCAAAAACCACCAACATGCAGAAAGGACATTTCTATATTGTATCAGGCCAGATGGTATATCTGGCACAAATTGGTGACACTCAAAGGAATGACAACGGCTTGATAGATGGCCGTACTCGATGTATCTATGAGAATGGAACAGAATCCAACATTCTGCTTCAGACATTAAGGAAGGGGGTTGTCAGTGATGGGTATGCTGTCAGTGAAACAGAGGATGAAGCAAATGGGAAGTTTTTTAGCAACACAGACATCCAGCAAGAGGACAAGGTTACAGGTTATATTTATGTTTTGAAGTCACTGTCGGAAGACCCGAAAATATCTGAGCAAAAGGATTTATATAAGATAGGTTTCACGACAAATAAGGTGGAAGATCGTATAGCCAACGCCGAACATGACCCCACTTACTTGATGGCACCTGTAAAAATTGTCAGCACATATAAGATTGTCAATATGAACTCTCATAAGTTCGAGACACTTTTGCATCAGGTCATCGAGAAAGTTAATTTCAAAATCACAGTCAAAGATGACAACGGTTACTCACATGAGGCAACAGAATGGTATGTAGTGCCATTGGATATTGTAGATGTCATCATCCAGAAAATAATGGATGGCAGCATCATCGAATATTCCTATAACCCAAAGGAAAAGTGTCTTGAAAGACATATTGTGAAAAAGAAGTCGAAATTAGACCTCAGTGGATATAATGTTCTGACCCTGATTATCAAGAAAGTGTACTACGATGCCATTATCCGTGGGGAGAAAAAAGAGGAATACCGGGAACTCAAACAAACCACTATCAATAAATATACATTCATTGATGAATCCGATGGCAAACGCTATTTGCGAAGATATGACTTCCTACACTTGTTTGTAGGCTACAATAAAGACAGGGAGAATGCGATTGTGGAAGTCGTTGATACGACTTATGAGGAAGGCATTGTAGTTTATCATTTAGGCCGGATAATTGAAGTAAACTAATTTTTGGTAATAATAGAATGAACAATCGTCAACAATTGCATCCAGCTATTCAAGCAAGGGTTAATTTCTTTAATACCCTTGAAGAAGATGTTAAAAAGGCAACTATTGGTAATGATTTAAGAATCCTTTACGAAAAATTTGGAAATTATTGCATAAACCTGAATATAGTAAATGCTTTTGGTAATCTTACTTTATCAAATGAAATCTGCGACGAAGAATTTAGGAAAATCCTTTTATCAAATATTGATATGGCAAGAAGTGTATGCTTGTCAAAAAGAGAAGGATTGTCTACAGGCAACCAATTAACCATCAATAATTCCAATCATCAAGAACAAAATCAGACATTATCATTTCAAATCAATGAGGCTTTGAGGAAAGCTCTTACAGGAGAACAATATGATGAAATCATTGATTTAATCAATAAAAAAGCTGACAAACCTACTATTATGGAGAAATTATCAGGTTTTGGGGTCAATGTTCTTAGCGGAATACTTGCTACTATTATAGGCCAGCAAATAGGACTATAAAAGCCCAGCAACAGTCATAACAGATGTTACTGGGCCTGAAAAAAACAAACCCTGCGAACAATCATTTTTTTCATTTCTCTTTCAACTCCTCTAAGAGGAAGAAGTCGCTCATGTCCTCTTTCAGGCTGGGGTCGTTGCTCCATTTGTTATGCCAGAATCTCCAACGTTCGTTCTCGTTCACTCTCAGGTATCGCCCGAAGAGTATGACCTCTATGACCGACAATATAGATGACACTAATGCCCCACCTAACAAATGATGGTGTCATAGTCTATCAAACTGCCCAGCCCTCGAATTCCCAGGTGGGACATAAAGGGGTCATCATCTTTATCTCATTAGGAGAATAAGAAGAACTGGCTCCTTTGGCATGACTTGGTATGCCTTGGTAAAAAAAACAGACCATATCTCACCTGGAGAATCGATTCTACTGTAGGCGAATAGATGAAAATCACGTAAAAGTTGGTACATCATATTGGGCACCCTATTACCGAAATAATAAATGGTGGCAGGCCGCCGCGAATTAAACGCGCTTGTATTTTAATTTCAAAAATATCAATTTCTTAAATACGGGACAAGTTGCACATGTCTCATGAAAGTGTAACTAATGTTAAAAACCAAAAACAAATGGTGGCAATGTGATGTTTTTGTCGTACCTTTGCAGTGTTTTTACAAGGATCAGTTTATATTTGACTTACACCACATAAGTAAAATGTTTGTGGAGATACCACAAATATCTTAATAGCATCCTGAAATTCAGAATTTTACAATTTTATCTATCTATTGTGGTGTATAAATTGTTTTATCAGATGAAGAATTATTTTTTGTTTTTTGCCTTTTTGGTTACTTTGCAGTCGTGGGGACAAAACGACATTGAAGTAGTCAATATTGAAAACAGGGCAGTTCGTGATTACATGGCAGATGCGGAAACAACCTATTCCAATAACAACAATTATTCTGTCAGCATTGTTACAAAATACAATGACATCAATAAATATGGGAAAAAACTTCATTGGCCTAATGGCAAGGAAGTGACATGGGTCCCTACCGCACCGGTGGAGGATATAGCTGAGATACGCATCACCGTTACCGACGACGAAAATACTGTCTACAATTATAATCCAAGCAACAAGACGGACAAATCATATATCATCCGCAACCTCATCCCTGACAGAACTTACAACTATGTCGTTGAGGAAAGGCTATACAACGGAACTGTAAACACCTTGAGCCAGGGCGTGTTCCGCACGGAAGGACAGGTGCGCATGATTCAAGTGCTTAATTGCAGCAATGTACGCGACATTGGTGGATGGCCCTCTCAATATGGAGGACGTGTCAGATATGGCAGGCTGTATCGTAGCGGTAGTTTGAACAGGATTACATCAGAAGGTCGCCAGGCATTTGTTCAGAACATGGGAGTCGTGGCGGAATTGGACTTGCGTTACGAAGTGAACCAGAGTCGCACCACGCTTGGTGAGGGAGAAGGCTTCTACTACGACCGCAGGCCACACGATGCTGGTTTGAAAGGACTGACGCAAAGCAGCCACAATTATGTGAAGGACTTGCGGTGGATTCTTGACAAACTCCGTAAGGACAAGAATGTCGATTGGCATTGCGCCATCGGTTGCGACCGTTGTGGAGCATTGAGTTTCTTGATTGAAGGACTCCTCGGATTGAGTGAATTGGACCTGTGCCGCGACTTTGAACTGTCCACCTTCAGCCTGGCTTCCAACAACAAGCGTCCTCGCTCGCATATCAAAAGCATGATCGACTATGTCAAGAAAAACGCTCCTTCGATTGACAGCTCCGACCCTCAATATCTGGCAAAATGTTTCAAGAAATATTGGCTGGACATTGGCATGACCCCCGAAGAATTGGATGAGTTTATTGGAATCATGTTGGACGATGAATACCATGGTCAACATATCGACTTTAGTCAAAATGTCAGAACCAAGACCAACAACACCACCCCGGTTCCCGCCAAGCGTAACATGGTTGAATATGATTTGGAAGAAGAACAACCGACATCTTCCACTCAAGACAATCTCATAGAGGTATTCTCGGATATTGAAGAAATGTATAATCAAATATTAGTTGTTTCCCAACATTGATGCAATCAACTGACAAGAAGGTTGGGGAATCAGAATCAAAGATAACAAATATTGGCATAATGCCCTGATGGAGGCAACGATTTAGCAAAATGAATTCCAAATATCTGTCCAACATATTCGGCAGGCTTCTGTGTTACGGCATTTTAATGGGAGCAACTCTCATCGTCCTTAATGCTTGCAATAAGAAAAAAGACCCGAAAGGAATCGTGATTAACGAAATCATGGCTGCCAACCATACAGGGTTGATGGCTGAGGACGGGAATGTGTATGATTGGATAGAAATCAAGAACATTTCTTCAAAAACCATTTCTCTTGAGGATTATTCGCTGATCGTGGATAAAAGCGAAACCAAGTCGAAAAATAAAGGCAAGAAGTCGAAAAACAAGGATAAAGAGTCGGCTGCCAAAGACAAAGACTCTAAAGACAAAGACTCTAAAGACAAAGATAAGGACAAGCAGCAGAAAGACCAGGACGAACAGTCGAAACTGAAATGCTGGAATTTCCCGGAAATGGAATTGAAACCGGGAGAATGCACCATTATCTTTGCGTCGAAGCTGGACACCCAAGACCCGGAACATGGATTGCACGCCAATTTCAAGCTGCCGTCCGAAGGAGCGAAAGTACAATTGGCTTATGACGAGGACGTCGTGTCTGAAGTGAAATATGGCCAGATGGAGGACGACGAGACCTATCGCAGATTGGATAACGGCAAGTTCGAAAAAAGTTATGAGCCGTCTCCTGGCCACGACAACAATGATGCGGGTTATGAAGCCTACTGCAAGTTCATCGACGGACAGCGCAAGGGGCCGCTACGCATCTGGGAAGTCAAAGCCAAGGGTGAAAAGGAGGGCAACGCTTGGATTGAGGTGAAGAATGTCTCCGACAAGGATGTAGACCTGAAAGATTACTGCCTCGCCACCAAGACGAAGGCCATGAGCGAATGGCAATTCCCTTCTGTTGTCCTCAAGCCAGGACAATTCCATGTGGTCGACTGCAGGAAAGACAAGTTCAAGGTTGGCGACACCCGCTCCGTGATGCTCACGAAAGAAGGAAAATTCGTGGATGGATTATGCCCCGTCAAGGCTCCTTACGATGTTTCTGTCGGGCGTGCGGAAGGGGAATTGGGCCCATTCTATTTCCCTTCACCGACAAAGGGTGAAGAAAACACATCGAAACACTACCGTTTCATCGCAAAGCAGCCCTCTTTCGACCCTACGCCTGGCGTGTATGCGGACAAGAAAA
>Ga0247610_10006812_pt1 | contig 11821 bp, 7 predicted proteins | sample 174DNAGHGhighgp2_FD_193483 | JGI IMG/M metagenome (GOLD analysis project Ga0247610, IMG submission 193483) | Sheep rumen microbial communities from Palmerston North, Manawatu-Wanganui, New Zealand - 1742 DNA GHGhigh gp2 | ecosystem: Host-associated > Mammals > Digestive system > Stomach > Rumen ...
GGAAGCGCTTTGCGACACAATGCTTGCGTCCGACTGGCTTCTGCGTGTTCTGCGTATTCTGCGTGAAACGGAAAAACTATTTCACGCAGAATTCGCCGAATCTTGGGAAGCGCTTTGCGACACAATGCTTGCGTCCGACTGGCTTCTGCGTGTTCTGCGTATTCTGCGTGAAACGGAAAAACTATTTCACGCAGAATTCGCCGAATCTTGGGAAGCGCTTTGCGACACAATGTTTGCGTCCGACTGGCTTCTGCGTGTTCTGCGTATTCTGCGTGAAACAGAAAAACTATTTCACGCAGAATTCGCCGAATCTTGGGAAGCACTTTGCGACACAATGCTTGCGTCCGACTGGCTTCTGCGTGTTCTGCGTATTCTGCGTGAAACGGAAACTTCGCTGGAAATCAAAGCTGCTCCACGATGCGTTTCTGCACCTCAAGGAACTCGGCCTCGCTCAGATGGACGTGTTCTTTCTTGAAGTCCAAGTCACCCTCTTGCGTGATGGGAATGAGGTGGATGTGGGCATGAGGCACTTCCAAGCCAATTACAGCCACGCCAATGCGTTTGCAAGGCACGGCCTTTTCGATGGCCTTGGCCACTTTTTTGGCAAAGACCATCATGGCCCCGATTTCGTCGTCATCGAGGTTGAAGATATAGTCGTCTTCGCGCTTGGGCACCACCAATGTATGCCCTTTCATCACGGGATTGATGTCCAAGAAAGCAAAGAAACGCTCATCTTCGGCAATTTTATAGCAAGGGATATCCCCTTTAATGATTTTTGAAAAAATGGTAGCCATAACAATTAGTATTAACGTGTGATTTCCATTACTTCGAACTGAACCTTGCCGGCAGGCACCTGGATTTCGGCAACCTCGCCCACCTGCTTGCCCAACAGGCCTTGACCAATGGGCGAGTTGATGGAGAGTTTGCCTTCCTTGAAATTGGCCTCCTTCTCAGGCACAATGGCGTAGGTCATCATCATGCCCGACTTGGTGTTCTTGATTTTCACAGTCGAATAAAGCAGCACCTTAGAGTTATCCATCTTGGATTCGTCGAGGATGCGGGCATTGAAAATCAAGTCCTGCAATTCGGCAATCTTGGCTTCAAGCAAGCCTTGGGCTTCCTTGGCGGCATCATATTCGGCGTTTTCGGAGAGGTCGCCTTTGTCGCGTGCTTCCTGTATGGCTTGCACAATGCGCGGACGCTCGCGAAGAATCAAGTCGTCGAGCTCGTCCTTCAGTTTCTGTAACCCTTCAGGGGTAAAGTATTTAATTTCTGACATAGTAATTTATATAATATTCAATTCGTAACAAGTTGCAAAAAAGAGACCCTTACCGAAATAAGGGTCTTCTTTTGGTTTGCGACTGCAAAGATACGAATTATTTCTTATCCTGAGACAGAATTAGAAAATAATTCTAGCGCCAACACTGTGCGTGCCGCCAAAGGTGTAGGTGTCTCTGTAGGAATAATCCACAGCTAACTTCAAGCCGTCTTCCTTCTTCGACAGCGGCACCTTGATGGACACACCAGCGCTCAGGCCTCTGTTGATGTTCATGCAGTTGTCGTCGTAAAGGACACCTTCCTTGAAGCCTTGCTTCGACCAGATGCCTTTTTCCCAGGTATAACCGGCACGAATCATGAACATTTCCTTCCAACCATACTCCAAACCTCCGGTCAGCTGGTCGTTGGTGAAGGAGTTAGAGCAGAAGTTACCAGCAATGGTGATTCTGTTTGTTTCGGCAAACAGGAAGTCATAGGCGGCCGAGATGCTCAACTGGGTGGGCAATTCGAAGTCGTCGACGCGCTGCACCATGGTGAACTGCTGGTTGCTAGTGTTGTCCATGAACACACGCAGAGAGATACCGTCGCCCGAGAATTTCATCGTGGGTCCGATATTCTTCAAGGTGATACCAAAGTGGACGTTGTCGAAAGGACCGGTGACATACTGGATACCGGCATCGATGGCGACACCGACACCACCCATATCCTTAATGGACTCGCTGATGATCTTCAAGTTGAAGCCGCCGCTGATACTGTTGGAGAACGACTTGGCGAAGGCTAAGTTGATGTTCATCAGGTTGGGTTTGTAAGTACCGAGACCACCGTCAGGATTCTGTACAGTGGTAATCGGAATTTCACCGATGCTGAACGACATGAAGGAGAGGCCCAACACGCTCGATTCACCCACGCGAGCCAAAAAGCCGAACGAGGAGATACGGGTGTCGTTGCCTACTCCAACCAACCAGCTGGTGTGGCTAAAGTTAATATCCAGGGAGTGGCATGAGGTGATACCGGCCACGTTGCCGAAAATGGCATCAACGCCATTCACAAACGACATGCCTGCATTGCCCCAGCCAGACGAAGCTGCCCAAGGGTTGATCAACAGCTCTGAAGCGCCAGCTTGGCCTGAACGGTCTTTATTTCCTGCAAATGCTTGAGGAGCACTTAATCCCATAAGGACTACGAAGCTCAAGACGATATATCTAAATGATTTCTTCATGATGATAAATTATTTACGGTTAGCAATTACATTGTTTAGAATGTGTTCAGGTCAACTTGACGCATGGCACCGAAGAACTTGATGGTACGCTCGCTGCCACTGGTCAGATCCTTGATGTGGATCAGGTAGAAGCCACTGGCCACAGGCGTGTTGGCAAAGTTCGTGAGGTCCCATTCAATACTCGGTTCTTCGTTGTCCTTACGGAACTGACGCACCTTGGTGCCGCTCAACGTGTAGATGGAAACAATACACTTGTTGGGCAGGTTGGCGATCTTCACCTTGTTGGTCAGTGCGTTGCCTTCGTATGCATCGTAGGCATAGTAAGGATTGGGCACCACCGTGATGAGATTAAGGTCACTTTCCGTCTTTTCAGGCTCGTTCAGAAGCGGATCCCAACCCTCGATGTTGAAGGTGTACTTCGGCAACATGTTGTTGACCACCAACTCCTGGTTGGGCGTCTGCAACGGATAACCGTAGCCACTGTCGTAAGGCTTGGCAACACGGATACGGATGCGGCAGTCGTTGCCTTCGGGCAACCACTTCATGCCTTCAATACCCATTGGCATACCAACCCACATCAACAAACGATAGAAGTAGTTGTTGAAGACATTTTGGCTGTTCATGTTCTTAACATTCTGAACATAGTTCATGGAGTTGAACAGCAACTGGCCGCCATCATATCCGAAGTTCTTGGTTTGCTTCCAATCCGAATTGGTAGGAATGGAGTCGCAACGCCAGATATAGAGGTAGTGCTTACCACCAAACACGGGTTCCAAGTTAGCACCACGGAAGAGGGCGGGATCTATCAACTGATACAACGGGTTTTCCAAAGTAATCTTCTGCAACTTGGCAGGATTGAAGAGCATGTCGCGGCCGTTCATATCCTCATAATAGGAGTCTTCACCAAAGGCCACATTCAGACGCATGCCCGTCTCCACATCGATGACATAGCCCGGGAACCAACCCATACCTTGAGGAGCGATGAAGTTAGCATCGTCAGGATTCGTTGAACCATAGGCAAAGCCTTCGGCATTCGGGTCGTCAGGATTGTTTTGGAGGAGATATTCGTTTTCCTTACAATCCCAGTTGTTGGTATAGGAATTACCATCCTTGTCAACAGAGGGATGACGACGCAGGAAGAAGCGGGCAGCTCCACCTTCAGACAGGTTCTTGTCCATACACATCTCAATGACAGGACAACGGCTCCACTTGCTCTTGTCGGCAGTAAACACGATATCGATACTTGCTGTCTTATAGAACATGGAATCCATATAGGCATTACTTGAATAGATAGGACCTGGGTTCTCATGCTCACCTTGTCCGGAATAGGAACTGAGGATAGCAGGAGCAAAGGTGCGGTTAGCCAGCTTTTCAAAGTTCTCGGTCGGATCCCAAGGATTGTTCACATTATCGCCCGTTGCAGCCGAGCAGCCGTGGTCATTATCAGCAGGCACGTCCTTAGAGGAATAGTTACCAGAACGAATCCAGTTGAGGAAGGAGTGGGCACCAGCTTCATCGGTGTCGCGGATACCATCCAACCAGACGGAGTCGGGCTTCTGGAACTCAATGGATGAAGTAATCACACCATTGTTCTTGGCAATCACGTCTGTATAGGTCTTCCACTCATTGTCAGAGTAGAACTTACCAATTTCAAGACGGCCGATTCTATACGGTTGGGCAATAGTGACAGAGATACCTTTGTCGATGAACAGTTGTTCGTTGTCGTAGATGGTCGTAGTATCACTGTATGCAGGGTTGATGCCCTCGTCGTCGACAGGTTCATCAAGATCCAGCAAGTGCCAATGGCTCACCATACGTGAAGCAGAGTCACCTTGAATTTCTTGGTTGCCAGTAACATTGTGGGTGTAAACCTCAACCAGGTCATCGAAATAAAGCTCATATTTGTGTGATTTCACATTCAACGGGTCGATGATCTTCACAGCGAGAGGACCATTGCCAGCTTCATAAGAGGGATGATAGCTGACCGGGTAGTCGGAATGACCAAAGACAACAGGGGTGGCTACGTCAGGATTGTGATCCTGGAAGACGAGATTATGATCTGCATCTTCGGTGTAACCATCAGCAATCCTCTTGCTCAGGATTTCATCGATGGTACTTTGTGAGAGTTCAAGCTCATTGCCTCCGTTACCGACACCAACGACGCGGGTGATGGCTGGGCTGTCGCCATAAGAGGCGCGAAGCTTGGTACCATTGATGGTCTTGTGAGGCACAGCCTTATACACTTGGATGTTCTTTCTACCTTCGAGGTAAGGCTTCTTCTGACCGAGAAGGCCGTTCAGATCGCCAGGCTCCTGAGAATAGGTGAGGTAATTGTTGTAGGCGTAAGCCACAGCCATATAATAATAAGCGGTGTGGTTGACCAAGTTCGGGTCATCGCCCAAGGCAAACTCATCTTGGGTCAGCACGAAGCTGTGAGTGATGCCGGCATCGCCACCGACCACCTTACGTACTGGCACATTGGCGTGCAGCGACTCGTCAAACTCATAGTTGATAAGGGTGGTCACATTGTTGCGCACGTCGCACTGGAACACCAGACGGGCCTTGTCGGAATTGCCGAGTTCGTCAGCACCCACTTCGCCATTGGCTAACTGATACACCTTATAACCTTCGAAACGATAGTATCTGTCGTAGAAAATCTCTTCTTCATGGTTCTCGATGGAGACCGAAGGAGCAAGAGTATCACCCGTATTCGGGTCAAGAATCCAATTGGTATCAATAGTCGTAGTGTTGTCGATTCTCGAAACCGGAATTTCAGGATCGATTTCAATGTATCCTTCCTTATAGTTGTTGGAAAGGGCGGTGTTCGACAGATAAACGATGAGTTGACGGTCGAGTTCGCGGATGGTCAAGTCAGGAGCACTGGGGCCATCGATAACCTTGAAGCAGTTGTCGAACAGGGCTTGGCACTTGTCGTCAACCACACGCAGCAGCTCAACAGAAGCCCAGGCACCGCCTGAAGTGGCACGAGCCCACGGCACACCGAAGGTGATATAGTTGACAGCACCGGGTTCCAAGGTGAAGGGGCCTGCCGACTGCATGAAACGACGGTCGCTCGGGGCGTTTTGGCACTGCTCTTCCGACCAGTACTTATCGCCAGTGTTATAGTTGCCGTTAGGAGGCGTGCCTTGGGTACCCCAGTTCCACGGGTCGGTATCGCCAGGGAACATGAAGTCGCATTCGGGACCCACCACATCGCTACCGGTGTAAGCATTGCCACCGTAACGCATCTTGGCACCGTTCTTCCAAATACCACGCAGATAGTTGTAATATTCAGGAGCGGTTTGAGGGTCGCAGTTATCACCACTACCATTGTTGTGATACACGAAACGGCGCATACCGAAACGTTCGTCATCGATGATGCCGTTGCCGAAGTTCACACCATTGATACTTTCGTCGACCACTTGGATGGCTTCAGTAGTATCATTGATGAAGATGGAGTCGCCAGTGGCAGGATCGAGGTGGCTGAAGTGGCTCTCGATAATGAAGTTATACTTGGGATTGTCGATTCCGTCGGGGTCCATATAAGGGCCTTGAAAGAAGTCGATACCAATCGCAGGAGGCTGAGCACCGTAGGCTTCAGGTTCACCGCTACCGTCAACAGAGGCACCGTTGTAGCCATAGCCCAGACCACGCTTGACGTCGCAACCTACATAGTCGTCCCAGCCATAACCGAGGTCAACATCGGTCCAGGGTGAGAAGTAAGTACCCGTCAAGGTATAGGTGGAACGGTTGATGATTTCGTAGCTGTAGAAAGTCATGTTGTTGATTTCGTCGTTGGTGGCGAAAGCGAAAGCTTGGGCACGCACTTCGATACCAATAGCTTGACCCTTTGATTCGGTGTGAGAAGCACCTTTATCATTGAAAATCCACCACAGGGTTTGGTCACCTTTCAGCACTTGGTCAGCAAGGATGGAGCCGTGCATGGTGCCATCAAGTTCCTCTTCCATGGTCGGAATCTTGGTGTGGCAGAGTTCGTTGTTGATGTCGTAGTAAGGATAGTCACCTTGGGTGGGGTCATAGTCTCCACTGCCGTCGGCATCGTAGAAGGGAGCCAGATACGTGGCAATGCCTTCGGGGTCGTCGCTTGAACGCATGGCCGGCCAATCCTTGATGATGGACGGAATCTCATAGCCATTGCCAATTTTGCCTTCATTATAGGCGGCAAGGAACTCGTCGACTTCAGCGCGGGTAATCTTGAAAATCTTATCCCACTTGGCGCAGGTCTCGGGAGTAATAGAGGCCGAACCATCAACGGTCAGAGGGCCAGTGTAGTAGTCGTTACCGACCTGACGGAAACGCAGGGCAGCGCACTTCAACTGATTGTTCACGTCAACGCCAGCAATCCAAAGAGAACCGGCAAACAGTGAAGTAGCAGAACCGTTGGCGGGAATGAAATACTTGGAACCAGTACCAGAGGGGAGGTCCCACCACATGTCACCACCAGAGTTGATACGCGTTCTAACATTGTTGATGTCAAGCCAATCGTAAGAAGACGAAGGCGTACATCCGGCTGCGGTCTGTGCGCGCTGGTTTCTGCCAGGTTGCACATCTTTCAACATCTCAGCCTTTCCAGGAATCACAGCGCCTACGATGAGCAGCGCCGCAAACAAAGTTCGAAATATATTCTTCATAATACTTGTAATTTATCGTTATGAATTTTCTTTCATTTTAGAAGTTAAAGCTCAAACCAACTCTGATATGGCGAGGCATAGAGTAGTTGTAACCGCTATTCACAATCAGTTGATACATCTGGATGAAGGCCTGCGGGTCAATCTGTTCGTTGATTTCACGCTGCCAAGCGGGAGCGGAGAGGTAACCGTCGTCGTCGGCATTACCCGTGGCGTTGTACACACCAACGATGTTCTTTGAATTGAGCAGGTTCAGCACTTGCACGTAAACATTCAAGAAAGCATCACGGCCTTTCTTTTCGCCATCCTTGCTAGCACCGATTTTGAAGGTGAAGTCCTTGTCAACACGGAGGTCGAAACGGAAGGAAGCAGGAATTCTAGAACCGTTGTAAGTACCTTGCAAAAGTCTGTTACCACCGGAAATCGGGGAAGTGACCGTACGTGAAGCGGTGTAAGGCGTACCAGAACCACCATTAACTGACAGGTTTAAGCCAGTGTTGGAAAGGATCTGGATGTCTTTGCCGTCCTTGCGGTGGATGACAGGACCATCATAGTCCTTACCATCGGCAAAACGATAGTCGAGTGACAGGTTGAAGCTGTGACGACGGTCGGAGCTTGACGGGAAGGTGGATCTCAGGTTAGGCACACCAGCAGCAATCAAAGCCGAAGCCGTTGAGGTCGAAGAACCAGTCATGTCGGCATACTGCAAAGTGTAGCTGGCACGGATACGGGCGTTCTTCGTACGACGCATGTCGTAGCTGGCAGTTAAACCCTTGACGGTACCGAAGTCGAGGTTGCTGAACGAGTTGTATGACTTAGGATAAGCACCGTTGAAACGATACATCTGAATCATGTTACGCAATTCGTGGTAGTAAGCCGAAATGGTCAAGGATGAAGTGTTGGTCACCTTCTGCGTGAAACCGAGTTCATACTCAATGGTCTGAGCGGGTTTCAGGTTGGGGTTGGCAATGTCATCATTGTTTTCGTTAAAGCGGTAGTAATACAACGGGCTGCAATAGAAGTCGCTCGAAGGACGCTGGGTCAGAACATCATAGTGGGCGAAGAACAAGGCTTCGTCAGAAATCGGGAAGGAGAAGGAGATACGCGGCATGACGCTCCAAGCAGGATCATAATCCTTGAAGGAGTTGATGTCGACATTCTGCTGCTTGGCATCCTTCAGCCAAGGGGCGGAACCGGAACCCATACCAATGACTGTCGGGTCGTTGACTTCGACACCATCACCATTGTACCAAGTATTGCCGTTACGGTAACCGACAATGGAGGTCTTTTCCGTCAGTTTGTTGACGTAAACGACATAATCGTTACCAATATTCTCTGGCACCTCGGCCCACGACTGGTCGTCCATCTGGATCTTTCTGCCGTTCTGCATCAGGTCGCCAGCGGTATAGAAATCATAAAGTACGTATGGATCCTTCAACACACTTTGGTTGGCATCGAAACGGTCGACACGCACACCGATGTTGAAGATCAGGTCTTTGAAAGCGAACTTATCCTGGATATAACCAGCCATGTAGATGGGCTGCTGTGCACCAATCGGGCGGGTCAGCACACCCTGGTCATCTGTCTTGTTGAAGAAGTCGGCGAGTGAAGGACGCTCTGTGAAACCATATTTTCTGTTACCGTCGTATGTAAAGCCATAATAGTAAACAGACAGCTGGGCGTCACGGGTGAGTTCGTCAGCGCCGAACATGTTCATATTGAGGCCACCCTTCACCGTTGCAGTCTGCAGGTTACCATCGGCATCATAATATTTCATCGTATTGCTGTTGAAATCGTAGGTGTCGATAAGGAGCCAATCCGTTCCGTCAACAGGCAAACCCATGGCCTGACGCAGACGGGAGTCGATGACGAACTGGGTGGTTCCATCATACAATCTGTTGTACATGATTGTATCGACAAAGCCGTCATAGCTGATTGCGTAGGGGTGTGCAAGATCAAGTTCCATGATGTGGGAGTTGACCATTTGGCGCATCAGCGTCCACGGGTTTCTATTACTGTTATTAATTCTGTAATTCATGTTAGAATTGTTCTGCTGCTCGTATTGGAAGCCCAACTTGATTTCGTGCGAGTTGTCGCCTCTTCCAAGAGTCATGGAGCCGTTGACATTGACAGCGATCTGATCCCTGACCGTCTTGGCATAAGCCGTCTGAACCATGCCAGGCACAGCAAACATGCTATATACAGCACCGGGAGACATACCATTGACCAAACCTTGGTGCTGCATGATGTTGGAGATATTGTCATAATATCCTGTTGCACCGAAAGGTCTGTACAAGTCATAGAAGTTTTCGACGTATGTGGCAAGCAGAGGATTGAATTCGGAACGTTCGAAATCAACATAAGTGTCGTAGTAGTTGTTCAACACCCAAGCATTGCTGATGGTCTTGTATTGGCCATCCACCAAAACCGAGTCAATGCTTCCCGTCAAGTAAGCGAAGTTAGGCTCACGTGTGGTGGTGAACTTACCAATGTTACCGTAGGCGAAGATATTGTCCCAAAGGTCGGGGTCGCCCGATTCGCCTTTGTAGTGCGAATAGTCAGCCTGGATGCTGTAATACACGTTGGAGATCAGTGAACTGGTTTCACCCTCGGTAGGAGCAGGGAAGCGCTGGCTGAAACGGACATAACCACGATAGGTACCCGACTTCGACAGGTAGTTCTTGGCCGTATTGAAGAAATGCTGGCCGCTACCATAGTCGTAGTAACCACCGCTTCTATACATCGAACCACCGAAAGTGAGGTTGGTGTTCTTACCAGTGCGAACGTCAATCTTACCAGTCAAGTTGATGTTATTGTTAGCCGTGTTGTTGAGGAAGCGGGTTTTAAAGAGATTGTCTCTTTGTGTGAAAGCAGCAGTCTGATAGGTGCTGTTGCCTTGGCCCGCCAAAGTCAGAGGACGTTCGCTGATGTGTTTCATCCAATCGTCAGTGGCACGCCAGTAACCCACAGCCGACTGGCTACCGTATTGCTCACGGTTGATATCAAAAGCGAGGAAGAAACCGAGGAGGGCTTCCTGATCGTCTTTCTTGCTCTTGATGAGCGGTCCATTGATGGTACCACCCAAGCGGCCGTGACCATAACCGTCAACGGAGTATTCGGCTTCGAGACCACCACCCCAAGTACGGCTGGGGCCTTTGGTGGTCATGTTGATGATACCACCCATGGCATCACCATACATGGCGGGCGTACCACCCAAGATGACGTCGACTTGGTCGATGGCACCTTGCGGGACGCTGTTGCTACCGATGACTTTCACACCGTCGATGTAATAGACGGCACCTTCACGTGAACCACGGATGGAGCCGACCTCACCGTCGGACGAGAACACGCCACCGACGCTGGAAGCGACACCTTCAGCCGAACGGACTGGCAACTTGGCAATTTCTTCGGCAGTAATCGTGGCACCCGTCGAGGTGTTATCCGCCGAAATCAAAGGAATCTCATAATCGATAACCACAACGTCGTCAAGTTTGATGGCGCCACTGGTCATCTTAATGTCGTAGAAGGTGATCTTGTTGGCCGGAATCACAATGTTCTTCAGAACAAAGGGATTGTAGCCGATACAGCTCGCCTTGAGGTCATACGTTCCCGGAGGGATCGGGTTGATGTCATAATTACCGTCAAAGTCTGAGGAGGCACCTCCCACTTGCGTTCCGCCCTTTTCAACAATGACGTTTGCAAATGGTACCGTTTCTCCTGTTTCATCGGTAATCTTGCCTTTGAGTCTTCCTTGCGCTTGAGCCATGGTCATCGAGCAGGTGGCCAATACTACGGCAAGGGTCATTAGTAAATTTTTAAACATACCTTGTAATTTTATGTAATACTACTTTGTTTGGTGCATATTGGTGCATTAAAAGTCGTCAAAATTACAACCTTATTTGAAAGTACGCAAGAAAAATGTGCTTTTTCAGTGATTTTTTTTCAAGAAAAAAATGCTGCAAAGAATTATATTTTTGATTTTCAGTCATTTGCAAAATCACCATTTAAACAAGATTTTTTCCGCTTCAGTCGTAATTTTTCATTTACAATGCCTTTCCCCTAGATGATACCTTATTAATATAGTTTCCTAGAAGAACGGATTGGTCTTTTGACGACGGCGCATCCGCTCGGCATGGCGTTTGTCTTTTTGAATCATCTTTTTGGTCTTTTTTGCCTGACGTTTGTAATGCGTGGTCTTGGCCCGTTCATACTGTTTTTTCGATTTCCTCTCCATCTGTTCCATCTGCCGCTCGGCTTTACGCATCGCCCTTGACCTTGACGAAGCACATGAAATGAAGAGCAGGATACACACTAACAGCACGGAAATAAGTTTCATCAGTTTCTTCATAGCTTCAAAATTTGAGGGCAAAAATAAGATTTTTCCCGTAATAAATACGATTTTCAAAAAAGCAGCGTTTTTCAACCATTATGAAACACGCAAAACTACACCTATTAATATTAATAGCACTCCTGCCTTTCATTCAAGGGTGCAAAGACTACCCCGAAAACCCCAACCGACCGGTTCTCCCCGCCCCTATCACGATTTATCCGAACTCCATGCAATATTACGACTTGAACTTCGTGAGCGGGTGGCTCTATATCACTTCCGATGTGGAAAGCACCAGCCGAGGTATCATCGTCTACCGTCAAAGCGACACGGAGTTTCTGGCCTACG
>Ga0247610_10006813_pt1 | contig 11821 bp, 9 predicted proteins | sample 174DNAGHGhighgp2_FD_193483 | JGI IMG/M metagenome (GOLD analysis project Ga0247610, IMG submission 193483) | Sheep rumen microbial communities from Palmerston North, Manawatu-Wanganui, New Zealand - 1742 DNA GHGhigh gp2 | ecosystem: Host-associated > Mammals > Digestive system > Stomach > Rumen ...
TGTTTGAGTCATCATCATATCTTAAAACTTTTGTTGAAAGGATATCCTTCATAGCATTATATAAATTATTATCTGGAAAAACTATTTCTACTTTATTAAGTATATCATCACTTACACTTGCTGAAACAACTGCACTCATCTCTGCCTCAACATATACATCTTCATATGAAATGTAAAAAATACCATTTTCACCAAAACTATTTCCCCATGAGTTTAATGCAATATAGGCTCCATCATTTTTTGGTTTTGATGAGTTTAAGAAATTATCTTTTGAGTAATTATCATCCCATCCTATTATTGATATAGCGTGGTTTGGCATTTGATCATTATTATTATATAAAGCATTTGTCTCATAATTATAGTTTTCCATACATGGAGCATATATTACTGCATATAAAGACCCATTTTCCATTATATGGCTTTTAACTTTTTCTCTAAATAGGTTTAATTCTTCATCAGTATACTTTTCGTCTTTATCCATTCCATCATTCCAATTTTCTATTGATGGAAAATCTACATACTCTTCAACATATGCATCTTCTTTCATATTAATAAGATCTTCATACTCATCAAAATTATATGAAGAATTATATGGAACCTTTTCTTCACTTACAGGTCCAAGAAAACTATCAGTATAATTTTTAAAAGTACTAAAATGTCCTCCATCATGTAGTGGTCTGTACCCATACATTTCATTAGATTCTACATAGTCTAAATGTCTTTCAGAAAAATCTACTTCTCCTTCACCATGTAGTGCCAAATTCGTTTCTAAAGAATTCATGCTTGCAAATGCCCAGCAAAGACCGTCTGACTGTTGGTCTTCTACCTTTATATTTATGTCATCCCTTAAGTCATATCTTTCTGGTATATTTTCACTATTCTCAGAAACTATAGTTTGAACTTTCTTAGTTGATTTAAAAAGTCCAAAAAACCTACTAGTCTGAACTTCCTTTTCGATAGTTTTCGTATTTTCGTACAACATGTCCAAAGGAACATCATACATTCTTGGAATTATATCCAATTTTTCTCTTTCTTCTTCTGATAATTCCAAATACCTTTGATAAAGCTCGCTATACTCACTCTTTTCATAATCATTTGTTTGAACTGCAAATGATTGCATATTTAGCGAACCAAAAAGTATTATTAAGATTACCAAAATGCATAAACACCTTTTTCTCATATACCTCTGCCTTTCATCGTTCACAAAAATTTCATACAAATACCATATTAAACTTTTTGTAGAATGTAAATAACCGAAAGAAACGTGAAAGTCTTTATTATTAGGGAAGTACAAAATATTGTTTTATTATTTTTTTATTTCTTTTCTATGTTATTTTAGTTAAAAAGCTTTATATTTCAAGCTTCCCTAGCCAAACTTGAAAAATGTAATAAATAGAATTATAATACTAAATAATAAATCGTATGAAAGGAATATAATGTTTTTTCATTATATAGGTTATGATTATGGAGGTAACGAAATTTTCAATTGATAGATTTGAAGGAGATTTTGCAGTTTGTGAAAATTTGAAAAATGACAAGATGCAAAATATTCATAAGTCTCATTTGCCAAAAGGTTGCAAAGAAGGAGATATTTTAAAATATGAAAATGGTACATACCTTATAGATTATGCTGAAACACAAAATGCAAAAAAAGCTGTTTCAAACCTTGCAAATAAGCTATTTAAATAAAAAAAAGAATAAAAGGTGGCTAAACAAAGCCACCTTTTACTTTGAGTCCAATTTTTACTCCATAATCCTGATTCCACCGGCATGAACAAGTGAGTTATTTGTTCTTACTCATATATTTCCTGTACAGTTCAAGTGCTGTCTCAGGGCTATCCTGGCCAGTAGCGTTCTTGATAGGAGCAAACTCGTCTTCTCTTCTCACTCTCAAAACACAAACCTTGCTAAACAGTTCATATGAATCGAAAATAAACTGTTCAAACTTGTAAGCATTAGGCTGAGAAGCTTTAACAAATCCGCCATTTGCATCGATGTAATCTGCTTTCTTCACAGCAACATGGTAGGGTAAAGGCACATTTGAGATCATATCCAATCCTTCAATGCTATAAAGGTTGAACAGAGCGTATGCATCGCCATAAACCAGGTTTCCATCCCTATCTCTAAGATTTGCCATCTGATTTGATATCTCAGTATACTCCACTACTCCTACTCTGCCATTTTTCCGGCAAATGACTCCCACTCTTTCCTCAGGACTTGCCTTGGCAATTGATTTGATTGCTCCTTTGGATTTGCTTGTCACTGCAAGACCGATAAACAATGGATCAACCGGTTGCACCAATACGTTGTCCACGCCATTGATGGAAACCCATTCGATTCCATTTGCTTTCATGTCCCTGATGACTCCGCTTTTTTCCATTGAAAGCAATGTTCCACCATGTCCATTTGCTGCAGATTTGATTTGAAAATCCTTATCCAACAAAATCTTCCCATCTAAACTAAGCATGGGGAGTTCTCCCTGGATAAAGAATCGTATTTTTCCGGGATATCCAAAATAATGATGCTGCTCAAAAAATTCCTTCGTAGCTTCATTATTTTCCCTACTGGTCATGATATACCACGGAATGTCAACATTGTATCTTTCACATGCGTCCTTCATCGTGTCTGTGAGTGCCTCGAAGATGGATTTACCACTCTCAGGATCAAAAACAAATGCTCCCTTAGGGCCATTATATCCTAATCTTGTGCCCTGGCCACCAGCCATAGTCACAACAGCAAGTTTTCCTCTCCTAATGGTAGCTTCTCCTAATTCTTCATACATCTTGCATTCCGATTTAGGCATCCCATCCTTATCGAGATGTCCAATCGGCTCAATTACGATTTGTTCTTCAATTACCGGTTCTGTAGCCTTCTGGTACAATTTCTCCATCAATTCGAAATCAATGGATTCAATTGCATCCAAAAGTCTCGTGCGTGCTTCTTGATCAAGCTCATCATACTTCATAAGCAGATGTTCCTGACCATGTTCTTTCAGCAGTTTCCGAATTCTCACAAGTCTTTCCATAGATTATACCTCCGCTTGCTATTTGTGTTTTTCTTTAGTTTTACCTTTAAGCAATACACTTGTTAGACAAAACTAAGAGAATTTCAAATTGAATCATCAAATATTTTATCACATTTTTGTCTAAAAATCAAACAATAAGAACTCATAAGTTTTTTACTTATGAGTTCTTATTCATTTCCATCTAGGTTTACACTTGTTTTTATCACATTATTTGTATTTCCGTCACTTATGATTTGTATTGTTCCGTCTTCATCCGTTCTATATATAGCTGAATTTATATTTTGTAATCTTTTTAATATCGAATTTTTGGGCAAGTCATAACTATTATCTCTACCGCACTTGTATAATAGAAATTTCTGGTTTAATTTGATTTAAAAATGCGTTCGAAGAGCTTGTATTTGAGCCATGGTGTCCTACTTTAAGTACATCTATATCATCCCATTTTCTTGAAATTTCATTTTCTTTTTCTGCATCTCCCATAAATAAGTATTTTTCGTTGCCATACGTTATTTGCGTACAAATAGACTCTAAATTTATATTTTCTGGATCCGAATTGTCTACACTCATTATTTCAATATTCATATTACCAAGATTATATTTGTCGCCCACATTTGCTTGTGTAATTGACATATTTTTTTCAGATAAAGTTTTCAAAAGTTTTTTATAAAATGATAAAGTACTTGTGCCATTATATGGTAAGAAAAACTTTCCTACTTCAAAATTATTTATGATATATCTCATTCCTCCTATATGATCCTCATGTACATGAGTCCCAATTACCATATCAAGTTTTGATATACCAAGTGCCTTTATGGCTGTCACTATATTTTCTCCATCTTCAGAATTTCCCGCATCAATAAGAATAGCATGGCCATCTTCTATTATCAAACTGCAATCTGCCTGTCCAACATAGAAAAAAATAATATTGATTTTTCCACTTTCAATATTTATATTATCTGATACAGATTCTCTAATTTTTGCGTCATGAGCTCTTTCTAGATTGTTTTCTCCAATACTATAAAAAGCATCTATCGCAACACTATCTCCAGATAATCCACTTATATCTTTATCGATAAATGTTAGTAATCCTATTTTATCTGCATATACAAGTAACGCAAATAACACTATGCTCAATATAAGCTTTAGTATGCCTCTATGATTTTTCCTTCGTCTTTTTGACATAAAAAAGTCTCCTTCGTACTCTTTGAAGGAGATTTTATCAATAATTTGTTTCACTTTCAATACTATAAAGTAATATCTTCTTGTATATCTGTTTCATCATAGACTTGAGACCTATTGTCAAAATCAATTTCTACAAAATCATATGGTGTCATATATTTCTTATCTTTAAAAAATTCTGCAATCTTAAATGGGCTCAATTTTTCAAAATTATAATATTTATATAATTCATATTTTTTTGAACTTCGTTTTAGTCCCTGAAAATATGCTGCATCTCTTGATATTTCTTCAGCAATTCTTTGTTTTGCATTTTTATCTTTTCTATACTTATACCCCAACCAATATGGATATACCATACCCATTATCCTAGGATTTTCTTTGACTGTAGTTATTTCTAATGGTGATTTTCCTGATAGAAAACTATAAATTTCTTTATCTGTCAAAAATTTTATAAATGCATGAAATCTTTCTTTATCATTTTGCGTCATTGAAGCTTTGTACGGAAACATAGGTTGATGGACCACTTGATGAGCAAGATGTGCGAGTGTCTTAAATGAATCTTTTCCATTTCTCTTTCCATAAAAAAGTAATGTATCATCTTGATTTGCTTGATAGCTTCTATGTGTATCAAAATTTGGATACATAATAAATGCTTCAACTTTACCTATTTTTTTTGGTTTTTCACCTAAAATACTAAATATGTGAGTCATTATTTCAGATTCATGTAATTTCCAACTTTTTTCAATAGAATTTTTATATTTTTGTGTTTGACCAGCAATATCTTGTATATCACTATCTTCTGAAAGTCTTTCCATGTCCTGAAAAAACAACCTTGCTTCATCTATTCTATCTTCTGGCATTGAGTATAGATACCTAAGCCTATTATTAAGAGATGTTTCATATTCTGGCGTGCCTATTTTATTTGATATTGGTAATAATTCTCCAAAAATATTATCTCCATTATCAGAAATAAAATTATAACTCACCATTTCTTTTCCATGTTTTTTTATAAATTCTTTTATAGCTTTCGTAGAATTTATTATTCCATGCTCTTTATATAATTTTCTTTTTTGTTTATCTCCTCTGCTCTTCACTCTAGCCATAATTTCACCATTTAGTAAATTTTCTACAATGGCATTATCATCAACAGTAAACTTAATATAGTTTTCCAATTAGTTCCTCCTACATAAATTTTAATTAATAGAATCAATTTCAAAATTTTACTTCAATATTATATCACCTTTTTGCCAATAAATAAATATGTCTACCCAAAATCGTATGTGAATTTTTTGTGTTTTAGTATACATAAACCTAAAATGCTATTTTATTGAATTTAAAAAAATTTATTAGTATAATTAAATAAACTAATGAAAGTAGGTAAAGAACAATAAAAGAAGAATATAAAACTATTAATATTAAAAACACGAAAGTGCCCAAAGATAAGCCCATTATTTTGAATGAAAAAAAAGCTGAAGAGAATAAAAATAAAGAAATAGATAAGAATAGTAAAAAAAAGATTCATATTGGTATTTTGATTTTTCGAATTATTTCTCTAATCATTATAATTGTATGCTTGGTTATATTATATAGGTGGCATTTGGAAAATGAGGCAAATAAAGATGTTTCTGATTCACTTCTTACAGAAGATACTATCTCAGAGGACCATATTTCAATAAATCCAGGTAGTACCATACAAGAGCCAACTGAAACAGAAAAAAGCCAAGATAATGATGAAAATGACGTGAAAACTGTAAAGGTAAATTTTGATAACTTGATTTCTCAAAACTCCGATACAGTAGGTTGGATATATATTAATAGCACAAATATAAACTTTCCAGTTGTAAAATCTAGCAATAACGACTTTTACTTAAGACACAACTTTAAAAAAGAATATAATAGTGCTGGATGGATATATGCAGATTATAGAAATAATTTTGATGACTTAGATCAAAATACAATTGTATATGGCCATAATAGACGAAATGGAACAATGTTTAGTAACTTGAAATTTTACCTAAAAAACAGCTTTGCAAAAGCAAACAATGCTAAATATTTTACATTTAACACAAAGTCCCAAAATTATATAGCTGAAATATATTCTGTATATAAAATTAATGCATCTTTACTTTCTTTTTCAAATAATTTCAATTCTGTAGATGAATATCAAGCATTTATTGATAAAAGTATATCACAAAGTGCAGTTGATTTCGAAACACAAGTCAGTACCAACGATAAAACTCTTACACTATGCACCTGCGATGATAATACAATATATAGAATAGTTGTAAATGCAAAGCTTATTCCAATACTAACAGATTAACAAAAAAGCGGTGAAATAAAAATCACCGCTTTCCTTTTATCCTTCAGTATGTTCTATATTTTCTTGTACCTCTTGTTTATCTTCATTTTCCCATTCATATGAATATTCATTTTGATTTGATTCTTCTTGCTTTTTTGTTTCTGTATAATTATTATATCTATCAAGCATCTTTTGTTGATACTTTATTAGAGATAAGAATCCAACACATACACCTATCTCTACCACTATAGATTGTATTATCATAATATATTTTTTATCTTGCAACTTTTCTAGTCTATCATTATAAAGTTCTTCTGCAAAATCTTCAGATAATACCGTTTCATCTAAAAGCATTCCTTTTTTTAAATCAAGCATTTCATTTTTTATATTTAGACGCAATACAGTAAAACCTACGATTGTACTAAAACAAATAAACACTATATAAAACACTATCAACTTGCTATTTATAGCTTTATAATTTTCTGGGTTTGTCTTACACTTTTTAAAAACATCTAATGTACTTACTCTACAAATCAATCTTATTATAAAAAATGAAATTATTGCCATAATAATAGAAAAAATTATAGACTTTGTATTAGTCATGTTGCCAGTATTTTCTAATATATTCAAACTTGCAACTCCAGCAACAACAATAATAAAGTAAAAAATAATCCCATAAGATGCAAATCCAGTAATAATAGCTTTTACAGTGGTATTTGCAGATATTTCTTTTTTATCATCCATACTATTTCTCCTTTGTACAAACATATGTAAATTATATCATATAAAAAATTTTTTACAATGGTTAATCATCGTTATTTCCTTGTAGTCTTTCCGCTCTATCTGATGCTATAAGATTATCTATCATTTCATCCATATCACCATTTAAAAAGTTTTCCATTTGAAAAATACTTAGACCTATTCTATGATCGGTAATCCTTCCTTGCGGATAATTATATGTTCTTATCTTCTCGCTTCTGTCTCCAGATCCAACTTGGCTCCTTCTTTCACTCGCAATTTCCTTATCTTGTTTTTCTTGTTCAAGCTTATAAATTCTAGAACGAAGAAGTCTCATAGCATATTCTCTGTTTTGCAGTTGTGATCTTTCTGTCTGGCATTCAGCGACTATTCCTGTGGGCTCATGAATAAGTCTTACTGCAGATGAAGTCTTGTTTACATGTTGTCCTCCAGCACCTGATGCTCTAAATACTTCCATTCTAATATCTGCTGGATTTATTTCTACATCCACATCTTCTACTTCTGGAAGTACTGCAACAGTAGCTGTAGATGTATGAATTCTTCCACTAGATTCTGTATCAGGAACTCTTTGCACTCTATGAACTCCACTTTCAAATTTAAATCTACTATATGCTCCCTTACCTGTAATCATAAAAGATATTTCCTTATATCCACCAAGTTCAGTAGCATTTTCATTAATAACTTCAATCTTAAAATGCTTTCTTTCAGCATACATTGAATACATTCTGAAAAGAACTCCAGCAAACAATGCAGCTTCTTCTCCTCCAGCACCTGCTCTAATTTCGCAAATAACGTTTTTGTCATCATTTGGGTCTTTAGGAATTAATAATATTTTGATTTCCTCTTCTATTTTTGCAAGTTTTTCTTTGCTTTCTTGAAACTCAATCTCAGCAAGTTCTTTCATTTCTGGATCTGAAAGCATTTCTTTTGCTTCTTTATAATTTTTTTCAACTTTTTTATATTCGCGATATTTAAGAACAACCTCTTCTATATCACTATGCTCTTTCATGTACTTTTTCCACTCATTTTGATTTGAAATGACCTCTGGGTCACTTATGATTTTATTTAGTTCTTCGTATCTCTTTTCTACCGCTTCTAACTTTTTAAACATAACTTTTTCCTTTTTTACAAAAATAAAAGTAATTTATAACAAATTACTTTTATATTATACCCCTTTTTCCTTTAAATTTCAACATAGTTATAATCTATGTTTATCTCATCTAATATTTCCTTTTCTCTCTTTCCACATGTAAATATGATAATTTGATTATTTTTAAACTCTGTATTTAAATAATTTAGCACATTTGCTAGTCTATTATCATCAAAATATGCAAATGCTTCATCTAAAATAATTGGCATGGTCTCTCTTGATATCTCATTTAGACTTCCAAGTCTAAGTGAAAGATACATTTGATCTATCGTTCCTACGCTCAATCTTGAGGCTGGCACATATTTGCCGTTTTCTATTTCTACGCTTAATCCCTCTTTATCGTTCAAAGCCACCTTTTGATATCTGCCATTTGAAATCTTAGAAATAATTTTACACAAATTATTTATAAATTTTGGACTAATACTATTTTTTACTTCTTCATATGCATCTTCCATACATTTTCTTGCTATATTGTATGAATTATTTAAAGATAATAGTTCTTCTTTTTCCTCTTCAACTCTATCAATTTCTTCTTCAATTTCGGAAAGTTCTTCAACTTTATTATTTATTTCTCTTGTTCTTCCTTCTAAAGTTTGAAGTCTAAACTTTATAGAGTTTATCCTATTATCTTTCAAATCTAATTCTTTATTGATTTCATCCAATGATTTATTCATGTATTCATCAATGTCTGAAGCATCAATTTTACCTATGTATTTTGCAACAATACCTTCTTTTTCTTTTTCCAATTCTTTGTGAAGCTCTTCTCTTTTCTCTTCATACTGACTTCTTTGATAATCTCTATTTTTACTCAAGAAATCAAGTTCATTGGTAATTCTCATTCTACCATATTCTCTTGATTTTTTTTCAGCCCTTGCTTTTTCTTTAGCCCTTATTAATAGTATTATAAGAGGAATTACTGGAAATAGTGCAATTATGTTTACAAATCCTGGTTTCCAAATCATCCATCCAATAAAAATAGCAATAAGCACAGCTATCAAAATATAGTATGATTTAAAGCTAGTTTTTTCATATTCTTCTGATATTTCATTATCTTCAATTTTATCATTTAGTTCATCAATTTTTTGGCTATATTCATCTTCAAGTTGTTTGTTTGCTTTTATTTCAACATTCTTTAGTCTATTTTCTTCTAAAACGTTTTTAATGTCTTTAATGAGCTTCTTAACTTCTTCTTCTTTTTTTATTTCTTCCTTTATATCGTTTTTTTCCATTTGTGAACTAAATATATTTTCTTTATATGCATCTAATGTCTTTTTCTCATCTTTAAGTCTCTTTAATCTACTTTCCACCATATTTATTGGTTTCTGTGAAGTTCTTTCAGTCCCAACTTCTTCATTTTGTCTTGCTTTTAACCTATCTATACTTTTTTTATATGAAATATTGTCATCCCCTGATGACACAAGATTACTAATTTTTTGTATTATTATATTTTGACTAGACTTACTTAATTTCAAGCCTTCTTGTTCAGATATTGCCGTATTTTTAAATGTTTCATCATCTATTCCTGTTTGTTCTTGTAAAAAGTTTATTCCCTTTGTCTTATTTACAGAAAAATTCTTAGTTATATCCTTCTTTGATGAATCATAAATTATAGGATTTTTCTTTTTAAACTCTCTAAATACTTCATATGAACTACCATCATCAAGTGTATATGTAAGTTTTCCAGAATACTCCTCTGTCTTCCATGGTGTAAATTTTTCAAAATCAGATATTTCTTGTCCATTCTTTATCTTCTGAGCACCAAAAAACATACAATCTATGAATTTTTCCATACTTGATTTTCCAGCCTCATTATCTCCATAAACTATGTTGATATTATCTGAAAGTTTTACTTCTTTACTTACAAGTTTTCCAAATCCATTAATCTTAAATGAATTAATTTTCAATATGAGTACCTCCTTTACATAGAATCTAGTCCAATTTCAATTGCCTTTTGACATTCCTCTTCTGTACATAGCCCTTCTTTATATGTTTCTATTACTTTTCTCACAAAAATACCTTTCAGGTTATCTTCCTTAGCTATTTGTTCTATATCATACCCTATTTTAGTATTATCTTTTATTTTCATTACATTTGTGTTTTGAGCAACAATATTTAAAAGCTTTTTAGTATTAATCTCGAAATTTCTATCTCCTTTTAAAATAACTTTATACATTCCATTTTGGTCAAAATCATATGTAATTATTCTTTCTGCCAAATCTTCTTGTGATTCACATTTTGTAGCGTTTACTTCGATTTCCTTAAATTCTCTTTCATCAAGTGGTACAAATTCTATATCAAAGCTACTTTTAGTAATATCTCCTACAAGCATTCCATGTTCTCCAAGTTCATCAAATCCAAGTGAAATAGTTGATCCTGGATAACAAATTCTATTTTTTGTATTTATATATCTTTTGTGAATATGCCCTATTGCACAATAGTCAAATCCTTTTGAAGCAAGTTTTGTTTCTGCTACAGGATTATAAGACATCCCGTCTTTATCCTTACTACCATTCAAATCAATATGTGCAAGTAATATGTTGACTTTGTCAGAATATGGCAATTTTCTTTCATCAATACATGCTTCATCCATATAAAAATCATTAAACGCCATACCATAAATATTTACATTCTCATCTTCATATTTTTCAATCCAAAAATTTCTAAAAATATAAACATTTTCTCCAAACTCATATGTTGAATAATATGAATTTGTAAGATATGGATCATGGTTTCCTGGTGAAATAAATACTTTTGTGTTTGGTATTCTATCAAATTCTCTTGAAATAAACTCAATTGTTGATTTTTTAACATATTGATGTTCATATAGATCTCCAGATATAAATAAATATGGTATTTGATTTTCATACACATAATCTATCACTTTTGAAAAGACATTTCTTTGTTCCATTCTTCTTTTTTCACCAAGATTTTCTCTTGTATTTAGAGATGTAAATGGTATGTCAAAATGCATATCTGCAATATGTACAAATCTCATGAATCTATTCCTCCTTTCACTTTACGATGTAATTGTATCATAAAAGTCATGATTTTACTACTAATTTGTAATTAATATAAAGAGCAGAAATGAATATCATGGAATAAAAAAGGATTAGTTATAATAAACTAATCCTTTTATTTCTATTTATTTACCCCAACATCATTTGGTAAATCCACATTATCTTTTACAAGATTTTCATTTTCTGTGTTTATCTTAATTTTTTGATAACGCTTTAATCCTGTACCTGTTGGTATAAGTTTTCCTATGATAACATTTTCTTTTAGTCCAATCAAATTATCTGTCTTTCCTTTTATTGCAGCTTCTGTAAGAACTTTTGTTGTCTCCTGGAATGATGCTGCAGATAAGAAACTTTGTGTTGCAAGTGAAGCTTTTGTGATACCAAGAAGTATT
>Ga0247610_10006815_pt1 | contig 11816 bp, 17 predicted proteins | sample 174DNAGHGhighgp2_FD_193483 | JGI IMG/M metagenome (GOLD analysis project Ga0247610, IMG submission 193483) | Sheep rumen microbial communities from Palmerston North, Manawatu-Wanganui, New Zealand - 1742 DNA GHGhigh gp2 | ecosystem: Host-associated > Mammals > Digestive system > Stomach > Rumen...
GTTTTTCCATACCCGATTCTTCTATTATCTGGATTTTTCAATTTTCTGCCACATCTCAGGCAAAACTCATATTCTTTCTCCATAATCCCTCCTTAAAAGATTTTAGTTAACAAATTCTCCATGATAAACTCTTCATCTATCTTGCCGGTAACTATTGCCTGCTGAGATTCTTGACAATACTCAATTATATCCAGAAGTTCTCTGATACTTCTTTTATTGAGATGCTTCTTAGCGTTCATTATCTGCCAGGTAGTTAATCCGGTTGCTTTCTCCAAATTATTTCCTCGGTAACTCTGAACCTGGAGTAATGCTTTTGTATTGTTATAAAGAACCGATATCATTACCATCACTGCTTCTCCAACTGCCAGACACTGGTGATAAAGATTGAATGATAAGTTAACATCTGCATCAAGTATCGCATCTATAAAATCAAAGATTGCGTCTTTTGGTGGTTGATAGATTGTTCCTACTTTTAACAATCTTTCAAATGCTTGGTCGTATCTGGATTTATCCTCATACTTACTCTCTATCTCCCAAATATAATTTTTTATCTTATCAATCTCAAGTAAGCATCTACCATAATCGTATTCACATATCTCCATTAGCTTCTCACAGTTCTTATCTGACAAGCTAATTTCTTTCTGTATATATTTCTTGAGTATCTCAGGCTTTAAGGATCCAAATTCACAAATACTATCCTGATATGATTTATAAAACTTCAATCTCTTATCAACTGAAGTTAATATGAGTATGAGAATATTACTTCCGATAATACTATTCAGTTGGGTCTGTATCTTTTCATTCTGGATTATTTCCTTATCATCTCTCACTACGTAAAGATATGATTTCTTGATAAAAGAAGTATTATTTCGTTTTCCATAAATATCTGAAATAGAATCTATATATTTCAATTCCTTTCCGGATATTTTAGAAATCTGGTCTATATACAATCTCTGAATCTTCCATTCTGAACCTGAGAAGATATAAAAATTGTTAAAGGATTTATTCTTGATATGAGATTTGATTTCAGTTATCTCCATCTGGCAATCTCCTTATTTCCAGAATCCATTTATCAAATAACATTGCTCGGTTAATGGATTTAATTCTTAACAGATTCAAAAATGCTGAGGTAGTTCTTATTCTATCATACTGCTCATTATCCATCGATATACATTGAAATATTTTCCAGAATAATATTAAATCGTATCCTTCATCAGTATCTTTGAATCTTATCTTATCTGCTATCTTGAAGGCATTGGATCCACTCACAGTTGATATATTATCCGCTACTTTTCTAACATAATCATAAAACTCATCTGCCTTCATGGAATATAACAAATCTATTTCACCGGGAGTATCGCATATTCCACAGTATTGAAAAACTCCATATTTTTCTTCAGCGTATTTCATTAATTCATCCTGAGTATAATTATCACAATGATAAATCGTGCCTCGACTTCTGATAGTAGGAAGTGTATTATTTTCATCCTCCAAAGTCATAATGAAGTATGCTTTGTTAGGAGGTTCTTCAGTTACCTTGAGTAATGAATTTTGTGCCTGAGCAGACATCCCATCGGCATTAATTATATTATAAACTGATATGGTACTAACTTTATAAGATTCTTGAATTATCGTTCTGATAGTATCAACCTTTATATCGGTTATGTTAATGCAATTTGCTCCCAGATACTTAGCAATATGAATACCTATCTTATCACTCTCACTTCCTCGGCTTCCTATGATGATAGAAAATCGAGGAAATGAGTTTTCAGATAATTGTTTATCTATGATACTGAGTAAATTTTTCTGCCCTATCATTTGTTTTCTCCATACTGTAAAATGAACGCTGTCTCAATATCAAGCTTAGGACTGTTTGAATATTTGATATCCGAATTAAGTTTCAAGCAACAACTGAGTATCTCATAACAACGGTCAAACTCATTACTACCACAATCCTTAAGCCACTTCTCATAATTATCAAGCTTTGGAATATTGATATGTCTCCAATCACAGCCTATTGCATACTTCTGTATATCAAGTAAGAAGTGGGCGTACTGTTTGATGAACTGTTTTAAATCTTTACCGGCATTATGAATCTCCTCTACGATGGATATCATCGTTTTCTTAGTATCTGAATACATCAATGCATCGGTTAACTCAAACATGATATCATAATTCACAGTACCAAGTGCCTTAATGACATTTTCCAAAGTAAGTTCTTGTGAATAAGCAAAACACTTATCCATCAACGTGATTGCATCTCTCATACCACCATCGGCTATCTTGGCTATATATTCAAGTGCATCATACGAGAAATGTAAAAGGTCATCTATCTCCTTGCCTTGATTCTCTTCTACGATTATCCACTTAAGTCTATCCACAATACCTTTTTGACTTATACGCTGAAAATCATATCTCTGCACTCTTGAAAGAATTGTCTTAGGTATCTTCTGTGGGTCTGTGGTGCAGAATATGAAAATACTCTTTGCAGGTGGTTCCTCAATTAACTTGAGTATCGCATTCCAACCCTGAGTGGTTATCATATGGCACTCGTCTATAATGAATACTTTATATTCACTATTAAGACTCTTTGTCTGTGCTTGTGCTATCAAATCTCTCATATCATCAACTGAGTTATTTGATGCGGCATCGAGTTCAATAGGATTTCCTTCTCCGTGATTTATCTCATTAGCGAAGATACGAGCACTGGTTGTTTTACCCGTGCCAGCTCCTCCTACAAAGAGATAGCAATGCTGAATCTGATTTGACTCAAGTTGCTGTGTCAAAATAACCTTAATACCATCTTGCTCGGTCACATCATCAAAAGTCTTGGGTCGGTACTTGATTGCTAATGCCTGCGCCATCACTTTCCCTCCACCTGCTGAATACTTCTCATATCAAGTCGATATCTGGCATATCTGGTAGGCTCACCATATCGGTTAACTCCTTCCTCATCGATAGTTACGATATTATAACCTTTATTCTTCAAACGAAATATCACATCAGCAAGTCTCGTTGCTCCAAACTTCTTAAATGCTTCCATGCTGGTAATTGAATGGTCCGGGCATTCCTTCATATAAGATAAAATTCTTGATGTCTGAGTCATAATTTAATCCTCCTTCTCAGTTAAATTGCTAAGTGCTTCTTTTACCTGTTTAGTCTTCATCATGTTTCTTGCTACTTCTGCAACAGCAAGTGATATAATCTCATCACCATGCTCCTTGATATATTCTTTAATCTCATTCTGAAACATTTCAGTCAGATGTACCGGTGAAGGATTTCTTTTATTCCCATATCTATCCTGACCATGTGAAAAATCCAAGATATCATCCTTAATCTGTTTTGCGGCAGATTCTTCACAAATCTTCTTAATCGCTTCATCATCAATACCAATTGCAAATTGTACGATATGCTCCATATTAATTCTCCTTACCGTTCATAATCATATCTGCGACCTTCTGCATTCTTGAATACTTCTCAATAAGTACCCAGATTTCTCTACCGATTATTGGAATCGTCATAATATATAGCGGGTCAACCTCAATATACTCTTTAACAAAATCACTATGTATTAACTCTGCCAAAACATTCTTAACGAATTCCTCCTCGGTAAAACTAACCGTTATTCTTTCATCAGTCATACTTCCATGTCCTCCTTCTCGATATAATAAAGCTCATAAAATGAATCATACTTCAGTTCATAATCTCCAATAAACTTATCCTTAATTTCCTGAGTGGATCCATCAACCTTCATCTTGAAATACTTATTAGGACTCTTCTCACTTCCTTTGGAAAGCTTCATTCCCTGGCCAGCAGGAGCAGTTCTGAAAAGTATTCGATTCTTATATATTGCAATTTCAATGCAATCTCCAAAGAGTCCCCAAACATCATTTCTGAATGTGAAACTCAGTCCGGCAAAAGGTGTCTTATTATAAGTGATGCAGTTGATTGAAATGTCAGACATAGCTCGGTGGTAATTCTTCTTACCTGCAACCCTATTAATCCAATCAAACTTCTCATCCTGGGCCTTCTTAACTTCTAACTTCTTACTATTCTCACTCATTGCTATTTTCCTCCGTTAAATAGTTAACTAATTGTTTAAAAAGTTTTTCATCTATGATGTAATATCTCTTTGCATCTCCAAAATCAAAGGATAAGGCTGAATAACTCTTTCCCATTGCGAATGCCTCCTCTCTATTCTTGATTAACCATTCCTTCTTGATACTGAAAGATGCTTTTTCTTTCTCACAGGTTTTACATTCAATTAAAAAATTATCGGTAAATACATCTCCTTTCTGAAAAGTAGTTGCTCCACTATTTGCTGTTCTCTTTCCGCCTATTGCTTTAGCAACTGCTTTCTCTTGTTTCTTTGAATAAAACCTGGTAGGTCTGTTCATAATCCTCCTTTCAAGTGATTTTAGTGGGTTATATGATGGTCAATCATCATAAATATAATATGTTACATTTAAGGTAAAATCAATAGTTTTAAAAGATTTCTATGAGTTCTTCAAACCCACGATTTACCATATCATTCAGGTCTTTAACCCCAGTAGGAAATATGTATTCAGTGATGAGTTTATTAGTGATGTTTTTATGGATCCTTTTTCGGGCTTTCATTCCGGCCTCATCACTATCGGTTGCTAGGATTAATTTCCTACATGGTAATTCTCTGAGTTGTTTAAATTGTAATTCATTACCCAGACCATTCAAAGCAATCGCAGGTCTTCCAAATTGCCAGGCAGTTAATGCATCAATCATGGATTCACATACGATAACTTCTTTTGGAAAATCCTCCTGCTGATATAATTCATATAATCCATAAAGTGGTTTCTCTACTCCTCTGGGATAGTTGAAGAATTTGGATTTAACATTTCTTCGAGCAATAAAAAGGGTATTGCCATCAATATCACGCACAGGAAAGGTAATACAATCAGTATCTTTATCATAACCAAGGTCAAAGAGTTCAATAATCTTCTCATCTGTTATTCCTCTTTTCTTCCAATATGGATGGTAATATCGGTACTTATCTAACTCTTCTTCGTTGATATAACCAGTATTAATAGTATTACCAATCCTAGTATCAAATCTCCTGCTCGTCCCACGTCGAAAGTCCAGTTCAACATCTTTCCTTTCCTCCACTTCTACGGTTGCAAAATTTTTAACTAACCATTTATATCCAAATGCTCCAAAAGCATCCTCATAATGACCAAAACAATGTGAGATTACTTCAGGCAGTGAATGAGTTTCTTGACAAGCAAAGCAATGAAAAGTGCCATCACTCTTTCTAATACCAGCACTGGGTCTTCTTTCTTGACCATTTCCATGATAAGGACATTGAATCATTATATCCTTTGGAGTATCAATCGTCTTTTGTATCAAAGGTATATCATTCAATTTTAACTGTGATTGTAATTCGGTTATGATATCGGATAAATCACAATTAAATTGAGTTCCATTAATAATCAAAATAAATCCTCCTTACTTTCTTCTTTCTTCTCCCTTTTACGAGGAGTTTCAGATTTACTCCTTTCAGTTCTGGATACATCGGTAGTAGTGATATGAGTAAACTCTCCGATATTAGCATTCCATTTATAACTGAGTTTCTTACCTACCAGACCATTCCTCTGCTTCTTTATCTGCATGAGCAGGTCACCATCTTTATTCTGTCTCAGAGCAATTACTTTACTGGCATTAAAGCTTATACCATCTGAATCTCTCATACTATCGAGTTCCGGAAGGTCATCTGAATCATTATCCACCACACCATTTCTATTTGCCTGAACTACAGTTAATACTGGTATTCCCATCTCGATTGAAAGTCCCATTAAATCCTCACTGAGGTTTGTTAATGAGGTATTTTTATTATCTGTTTTCTTTCCTCTTTCATCTGAGAGATAAGTGATACCATCAATTGCTATTGCCTGTAAATTATATTTCTTTATCCAGTTTCTCAATTTGGTAATAGTAATCCTTCTATCAAAATCAGAAGGAGTAGCAACTATAAATTTATTCTTCCTCTGAGAGAGTTCATCAATATATTTCTTATACAGGTCATTATCCACATCATCATTACCCCACATAAGACCTTTATTATCAACATGGGCATGAAGAGTATCAAATCTATAACCTACACTACTCGGTCCCATCTCAGGTGATATATACCCGACATTAAAACCTATCTCCCAGATATGAGTTGCTATCTTTTCAAGTATCCATGATTTACCTTGATTAGTTCTGGCAAATATAACGAAAAATTCTTCTTGTCTTTGGATCCCATGAATCAAATCATCAAGCTCTGGAAAGCCGGTGGTAAAGAACCATTCATCCTGATGCTCTTTACGGTCTATAAACTCATTATATCGAGTGATAGCGTCTGCTACTATATCGATACCTCCGAGATTATAATTTGGATTAAGTTCTTTAGTCGCATGAATCATATATTCAGCGGCCGCGTTTGCATCAGTCTTTAATAATTCTGCGATATGCTGAACTATAGGAACTGATTTGTAATATAAATACTCTTCTCTGACCGTATCTATGAGATATCGGTCACTCTCATTAACTTCAAGAATCTCATCCTCCGGAAACTTGGAAAGAAAAGTAGAAGTATCAGGTGTATTACCATATTCCTTATAATGGTTAACTATAAAATTAAATTCATCAATATACTCGGTAAAATATTCCTCAGTTAACTGATTATCTTCTATGATATCAATATTTCCAGAGGCCATACATTTGCAAAGAATCTGTAATGCCACCATTATCTCATATCCACCCCTTTCAATTCGATTATTTCACTATTATTATAAACTCTACTCGCAAGTCTCGGACCAAATAATTCCTCAAGCTGTTCATACTCAGTTATATTTGAGGTAAATATATTTGATTTCTCTGCCATCATACGTTTATTGATGATATTAAAGAGTTGAGTATAATCATACTGAGATATTCCGGATATTGCGATATCATCAAATATCACCAGGTCAACATTCTCTAAATTATCCAGATATTTCCTCGGAAGTGGATTATTAAAATCCTTTAATCTGAGAAGCAGGTCAGTTGTATTCACAAACATTCCTAAAAGATTCTCATAATTACCAATTGCCCTTTGATGGAAATAGGTATGAAGCATTCGTATTGCCCAACTTGTTTTTCCATTTCCCGGTTGCTCACTGCAGATATATAGATTCTCATGATTATCCACAAATTCGGTAATATCTTTTCTGATTTCAGATAATCGTTTATATGCCTTCCTATCCACTCCGTTGATACTCTCTATAATAACCATTTTAATAGGTTTCTGTTGAGCAGGATATAAACCGCTATTATCCATCTGCCATTTCATCTGAATATATTTAACGCATTTATCACAATCATCATCACATACATTCAGATACCAGCAATCAGTATTTCTCTGCTCGGTCATTCTTTATATCCTCCTTAAGTTGTTTTTTCTGGTCATCGGTCATTCTATTAGCAGTTCTTCCCATATCAGAGGATATTCTGTTAATCTTTCTATGACCTCCGTATTTACCTTCCAGAATATTGATAAATTTATCTTCTCTCAAAATAAAATCTAAATCAGCCTTCCATCCTCTATCATTCCTTCCCATTAAGAAATCAGATTCATTAGCAATATCAAATACCTGAGTAATTTCTTCAACTGAATATTTCTTGAGTAAGGATCCAATTGCCTTCTTTCTCTTATCAGTAAGTTTATATATCTTCGGTAGATTATTACAATGAAGATTATAAAGGTCTTTGATTTCCTCAACTTTTTGGGAATTATTAATATCTTTAGATATTAATAATTCTTTTTTCTTATTAATTTGATTATTATCTATATTAATAGATATGACTTTGTCATAGTCTGCCTCATACTTTTTATTAGTCTGCCTAATACTTTTTATTATGCAGATTTTCCTATGACGACCATCAAATGATAAAATTTTAATCATATTCAGGTCCTGAAGCTTACTAATTGCCTTACTTACCTTAGATTCACTACAATTACAAAATTCGGCAAAGTATTCATTACCGGCAGTACAATGATTTTCATTATCCAAACTATCTATTTCAGTATAAATGATTTTTTCGAGTAGAGTGAGTTCAGTATTTAACCATATTTCTTTCGGAATCCATATTCCTTTAAAATCTCTTTCCTCAGACATAAACTACTCCTTGATAAAAAATGAGCCTGTATAAAAGGAAGTGCAGTTCCTATTATACAAGCTCTGGTTTGACTTGAGATATGAGGTCTATATTGCAAGAGTTCTGCACAACTCAAGCCAACCTGTTTATAAAAGATTTCTCTTTTCAATCTTGATTATATTTCTCCAAAATTGAAAAGTAAAACTATTTTTCAACTAAATCATAAATATCTGCTATCTGATTATCCACCTCAAAATTTACCGCGTCCCAGAGGAGTTTTTTCTCTTCCTCGATATTTATGTCAACGCCCTCCGGAAACGACCTCTCCTCCGCGAATTCAACGGTATAGAACGTGCCATTAATCTGCTTACTGATTCTGCTCGTAGCTATTATCTTATTCGTGATAGCTTTGCTCTGATATGTAGCTTTCTTCTTTGCCGGCATTTTATTCTCCTTTCATTTTAGTGCATCTGAGAGTTTCTTTGATTTTAGGATCCCTACAGTTATCCATATCTGAGATTATATCTTCACTGAGTTTACCATTATAGATTAACTTTTCAAGGGCATCATAATCCACGTATTCCTTCTTCTTGACCACATTGATTTTATTCTGCTTACAAAATTCAATTAATCTATCTTCATCAAACTCATAAGTCGTGGATACGCTGAGTGAACATTTCCACCCATTAATCTCAATATCACTGTTTTCTCTTTTTACTCTCTTGATTTCAGTCTTAATCTGAGAGTTTAATTCTGATACCTTCTTTTTCAGAGTATTGCACTCGGTATTCACTTCTCCATAAAGAGGTATAAGTTCTTCAAGAGTTAACTGCTTTTCGATTTTTGTTCTTGCCATTTTTTGTACCTTCTCCTTTGTAAGCTCCCATCCTGCCACATCTACCAGGTATTATCTGGGATTTAAAATTGATAAGTTTCTCGATATCTTCCATTTTCCATAATCTGACGAATCCGGAAGATGTTACTACTTTTTTATAGGCAGGTATAAGTTTACTCATTTCATCTTTAGGATTCTCTTTCTTAAACTTATACCACCTATTCAAAGTTTGGGTACTGATACCTACCCTAAATGCTACTTCCTCTGCTTTCAAACCTTTCATTTCTTTTCTCTCCTTTTCTTATAATCTGCATCATCTCCTTTCGAGTGGTTATAGTGAGTGGTACTACTTAAATATATTATAATACATTTAATTATTAACTCAACAGATAATTCAGAATCTCAGAGGCATTTTCCTTATTCATCTTTCCATCAACTAATGCATCTGCCATCATTCCTTTTTTCTCGACAAGTTCATGGATCCTTTCATCAATGGTATCTTTACACATGAGAGTGTAAATCGTGATATTATTTTTCTGGCCGATTCTGTGACATCTATCTACGCACTGCTCTTTCAATGCCATATTCCAAGGCTCATCCATGAAGATTTCAACAGTGCCGGCAGTGAGAGTTAATCCAGTTCCCATAGCGCCTGAGGTTCCGATTATAATCTTGCATTTATCATCATTCTGAAAATGGTTAACCTCATCTTGTCTGGAAGTATCATCAGTCTGGCCGGTAATGATTGCTGGATGATATTTAGGATGTAATCTCTTATAAACTTCATCGGTCATCTGAGTCCAGTTGGAGAAGATTACAACCTTCTTACCATTCTGAATTGCTTCTTCAACGAGTTCTTCCATTCTATCCATCTTTGCTGATTCCTGAATAGTTGAAGAAAGAATTCCGGTATATCCGGTTGCCTGTCTCATTCTGATAAGTTCTGCCAGAGGATTCTGTGCCATCTTAATCTGGTCAATATTAGATTTGATATCCATCGTGACTTCATTGTAAATCTTCTTCTGCTTAGGAGTCATATCAACGTATTCATTGATATAAGTCTTCTCAGGCAGGTTAAGGACTTCCTCTTTCTTTCTTCTTAACATGATTTCATTGAGTCTTTCCTGAAGCTCATCAAGATTCTTATAACCTATAACTTCATATCCACCGTATCCGCCATATTCAGCGTAATGATGCTTGAATGAATTGAAAGCGTGCTTCTCATATCCGAGCCATTTCAGAATGATGAATAAATCAAAAGGCTGATTCATGAGAGGAGTTCCGGTCATTGCTATCATGGTCTCTGCCTGAAGTTTCAGAATACCTTTACCCTGGTCACTCTGAGGATTCTTCGCTTTGTGACATTCATCAAATGCTATCATGCCGATTAATCCGCAATCACATGCCTCTTTCAAGGCCTTAGCAATTGCTTCATCTCTGAGGGATTCAATATTCGTGATGATGAAATAACTCTTGTTACCATGAAGGTTAACTATATCATTGTATTTATCTTGATTACTTCCGATAGTAATCTTACCTCTTTGGATCCTCTGGCCGAGTATGAATGCTTCTTCATTAGAATGAGTATAAACCTCATTTCTCCAGTTCCATTTCAGACCGTTAACTCCGCAGATTATAAGGCAGTGCTTATATCCTTTCTGAAGTTTCTTAGCACATGCGATATCGATTACCTGCTTGGTCTTGCCAAGTCCCATCTCATCTCCGAGAAGCCATCTATCATTCGTTAACCCGAAGTTAAAACCGGCTATCTGATGCTCATAGGGATTAGTCTTGAATTCAAATCCGGAAGGAATCTCTGCCTTGGGCTTTTCTACCGGGATATATTCTCCGGTAATCTTGATATCAGTAAAAGGTACCTGGGAGATAAAATCTCCCAGTTTATTGAAAGGAACTTCCCATTTCTTCTCATCTGCATACCAGAACTTGCTCGGAAATTCTCTGATTACGTTAACTATCTTCATATCAAAATCGAAAGTGATATAAAGTGAATATTCACCGTTCAGCTTATTGGACTTATCGATATTAATGTTAACCATTTTCTCACCTCCTCAATTCAATCCCAGAATCCATTTTAATTCAGCTATTCTTCTGCGAGTATAAGAAGCATCTTTCTTAAATCCATCTCTCTGGAGCTTCCAGAACTTATCTGATTTATCCATCTGATAATACTCGTCATACTTCTTGATATCTGCTCTGAGATTCTTGAGCTGGTTCTGAAGTGATGATATCTCCGCTTTAATCTGCTCCTCAAATTCAATCTGTTCGGGACTCTTGCTGTTATCCACGAGCTTCTTTCCGTACTCATAAATCTCCTGCTTGCTCATCTGGCTATTCATGTACATGATTTCCAGATTCTTGTATACCTGGTAATTATGGTCATTTTCTCTGCATCCGGTCCCTTCAATAAATTCGCTGTATAACATATTCAATCCTCCTTTTTGTGAGTTTTTCGAGTTGGATAAACCTAACGGTCTATCATAAATATAATATATCACATTTAATCGAAAGTCAACATAAAAATAAGAGGCCGCAAAGCCTCTTATTTAGTGAGTTTCTCGTAAATTTTCGTAATTTCTTTTCTTATATAAAGGCGTTCTTTGTTCATATCAGTTCCAGAATATAGAGAGTTAATAAATTCTGAGATTTCCTGACATAAAAGATTCAGATTCTGGATAACTTCTACTTCATTTGCCTGGCCGAGTTGATATTTTCGTTTGGATCCGCAGTAAACTTGGTAAGATGGTAAGATATCTCTTAATTCATCTTCTATACCGTCTGAGGTCGATTTTAAGCCCGCTTTCATATGGTC
>Ga0247610_10006817_pt1 | contig 11815 bp, 6 predicted proteins | sample 174DNAGHGhighgp2_FD_193483 | JGI IMG/M metagenome (GOLD analysis project Ga0247610, IMG submission 193483) | Sheep rumen microbial communities from Palmerston North, Manawatu-Wanganui, New Zealand - 1742 DNA GHGhigh gp2 | ecosystem: Host-associated > Mammals > Digestive system > Stomach > Rumen ...
CATAATGATACTGGTGATGTAACATATTTTGGTGTTGATGGAGTGGTAAATGAAAATATTTTAGATGATAAAACTAAAATAACAATTTCTACATTTTATGATGCAAATGATCATGAACCACAAGCATACGATTACACTTTAAGTCAAGCACAAACCGTATTAGAAGAATGTTCTGGTGATGATTTCGACTACACTTATTTAGATTATATTGATGACGAAGAAACTGAGAAAGAAGATAATGACGAAAACCTTGATGAAAGTTTATTTGGTTTGGGTGATGCCGTTAGGGCAAGTATGGCAATTAAAGATGGTAAATCCAAACGTCAATATTTAAAGGACAGACAAAAGGAAAATGATGTTTTCAAAGATACTCCTGGTAAAAAACACCTTAGAAACATGTATAATTTTGCAAATAATGGCTTTAAACCTAAAAAATCTTTTTTGGATAAAAAAGATGACGATTTAGATGAAGCTTTAGGTGACGAAGATGGTGACATTGAAGTTACATCATTTAGTTTACCAGAAGGTAAAACTTGTGAAAACGGTGAATGTGATAACTTAAATGAAGCTGCTATGGGTGATGAAGATGGTGATATCGAAGTAACATCATTTAGTTTACCAGAATCACTTAAGGAAGATCTAATTGTGGAAAAGGTTGAACCTGAAAATAAATTAACAGTTGAAAATATTAAAAAAGATAAAACATATTCAAAATTACCTGATAAAGTAGTTAAAAAATTAATTAAATGGTCAGAAGATGAATATGATGCAGAAACTTTAGAAGATTTCCTTAGTTGGATAGGTGGTTATAATAGTTTAACTGAATGTGCAATTGTTAATGGTATGGATTTAGACGCTACAGATTTCTATTTACTAGTTGAAGGTGATAAGAAATTTGAAGATGTAATAAAGAAAATTTGTCAAATAATTAAATGGATTGACAAAGATGGTTATTATGTAGATGATGATGGCACAGCAAAAAATAGAAAGAAACCATCAGTAAGAGAATTAATAATTAATTTCATTAGATTTGCATCTAAAGAGGATAGAGCTGAAACTTTTGATATCCTAAAGAAAGCATATATAGATAATAACTATAAAGGTTTACCTCAATTAGATGTTAATAAACTAGCAAAAGCATTAAATTAATAGGAGAAAGAAAATGACAGAAAACAGACAAATTAGAATTCAAAAATTACAAGAGGCGTTAAAAAACAGACGTCTTAAATTAAAAGAAAGTGTTGAATCAAGTATACCAGTACATGCTATACCACAAAATGAATTAGTTGATTATATTAATAATATTCCAGTAGCAAAAGGTATTGAAAAAGCAGAAGATGGAACAATTATTGCTAAAGCAAGACCAACTTGTTTCTTTAAATTAGGTTATTTTAAAGAAGTTCAAGTTGCTGCAAAATATAGAGGTGGTAGAGGTTCAACACCTGAGGATCCAAAAGTTAGAGTATTTAAGGCAGTTGAATATAGTAAATTATATACTGGTGCCGATTATGAAAACTTAGCATCTGTTAAACAATTTAGAAAAGAAACTGGTACAGAAAGATCTGGAGAAAAAACAGGATTCAGTTATCAAGGCGAAGGAAATACTGTTAATAAAATTGGTTCTTACGCAAATGGGGATAAAGCATTACAAGCTTATTTAGCAAATAACTGTAAAACTAGAACAAAATATTTTATTAGTTTAAATGATGAAGATTTAAAAGAAGCTTCAAGAGAAGAAGTAGCTAAATATTTAACACCTGGTGATGCAAATAAATTATTAAATCCTGAAGCAAGACCTAAAACAAAAGAAACTTCAGTAAATGTTGAAAGTGGAGAAGAAATAATTGTATTTAATCCACAAGCAGTAAATAGACTTAAATTAGCTAACATTTATATGATTGGTAATTTAGGCCAATCAATAATGTAATAAAAAAATATAAAAATATATTAAACCTTATCATAAGATAAGGTTTTTTTATTCACTAAATTATTTGATATTACAAAATACGAGAGGAGAAGTGTGAAATAATGATTTTAAATTTACTTAATGAAGATTTAAAATTAAATGAAGAAATAAATATAGATAGACCTGATATTTCTACATCCATACTTTCAATATATGAAATTGAACAACAAAATGATTTAAATTCTTTTGAGTTGGAAGATAATGAAACAACAGTTGCTGAAAAATTTGGTTTAACACCACAGAGTTGAAATGCAAATATGCTAAATGGTCAGTGAAAAGCTTTTATTGTAACATTAGCACATACTAATACAGCCGTAGCAGCATTTTTACTTTCTTCCGCAGGAACTTATGATTTCGCTATACATGATAAAACGTTATCTTTACCTATTAGTTTTGAAGGAATAATTAATGGTAACATTGTAAATTATAATAGATTTTGTCATTCATATACATTACCTTTATATACTATATTAGATAAGTATAAGGATTTTACAGGATATTATCCAGATGATTATATAGTTACTGGTCAATATATCAGAAATGGTAAGTTATATGGTATATTTAGAGAATTTTTTGATACTGACAATGATGGACATATACTTTATCCACAAGAAATTAACTTAAATCAATTAAATTTAACTACTTTATCTTCAAATAGTATTAATTATAATCTTTTTGCTCCAGATGATCACGAAAATGTTATTTATCTTAACTTTTTTGATAACTTAACACAAGTAGATGAAAATGCTATAAATGAAGAAAGTATACCTACAGGAGCATTACATTATTGTGGTGATGAAGGTATTTTACCACAAGTTCTTTCTAATAATTTATCTCAAGAATTAGTAGATTCTTTTATTTTTGAAGATGAAGAAAGACATGAACAAAGAGTAGCTCAAATGGAACAAGAAAGAAGAGAAAGGGAAGAACGACACCATAGAGAAAAGGCACAAGCTTTTTATAACGAATTACAAACAATTTATGATCAAATTAGTGACCCTGATTATGTATATAATGAAGAGCTTAATGATAAAATAGAAAATATTATTGATTGTAAAGAAGTACAATTAGAAGCTATTGAAATTCAATATGTTAATGAAATTGATGGTAATTTTGAAGATAAACTTGAATCTTTAAAATCTTTACAAGAAGAAGCACAGTATAAATCTAATGCTAAAAAAATATTTGATTCATTTAATGAAAAAATAAAACAAAAACTTGATAATAAGGATTACGAGTATTCTAGAAGTATTGACAGTGTAATACTTCAATTTGAAAATATATATGATAACTGTTCTGATAGAGAAAAAGAAATATTAGATATTACATATAATTTTACTCAATTACTTACTGAATATAAAAATAAACAAGAAGCTATTAAAAACGAATATATACAAAACAGAACTAAAACTATTGAAGATAAAGGAATTATTATATATAATAATAGTTTAGCCTTTAAAATAGTCGGTAATGAAGTTCATCTTGTATCCGCAAATAGGAGTCTAGACAAAACAGATAAATGTGAGATACCTGAAAAAATTAATGATTTACCTGTAACAACAATAGATAAAATGGCATTTATAAACAATAGGGTTTATCATTCTATTTATTTTCCTTCAACAATTAAATATATAGGAGAAAGTGCATTTTATAATACTAACGCATGTTTTTATTTCAATAGTGATATGGACTTTAATAAAGTTAGATTAGGTAGAAATGCATTAAATTATTCAGCTAGTAATGAGTATTTAAATTTTAATACACTTAAAGACGAAGAGGCAAAAGGTCATCGTAATAACATATATAGATATTAAAGGAGCAGATTAATATGATTTTTAATTTATTAGAAGAAATTGGTATTCCAAAAATAGATAAAGAATATGAAAAAAATTATTCAGATATACCAGAAGAAGATTTCATGCTTATGGTTAAAATGGATCCAAGTTCATATCCTAAAAGTGCTAATGGTTTTAACACAGATGTTGAACCTTTAACCGTAGGTAGTTTAACCTCTGGTGGTGGAGGAGGTCTACTTACAAGATGTTATAGAAAAGGTGAAAAAGACTTTTTAAAAGAATTTGATAGAGTTAGAAATGCTTGTGCCAAATTCTTAGCAAATAGATCTACTTATTCAATTAAGAACGCAGGTCAATTCCCATCAGTGAGAGATTTTTTAAATTATGTTGAATCAGATGGTCAAACTGATGTTGATGTACAAAATAATGTACAAAATAAAGTACAAACACCCGAAGAAAAATTAGAAATTTTAAGAAAAAAACAATTCCCTCAAATTGAAACAGTAGATAAGTTGATTGAAATTGCTAAATTAGATGAGGAATCAGATGTTGAACATGGTCAAATTGGTAATGTAGCTAGAACATTTTTATTACCACATTATGCAAATGGTGATACTTCATTTTTAAATAAAAAAGTAAGTTTACAAAAAGCCATTTCAAAATATTATAATGATATAAATCCAAAACCATTAAAAGAATACGAAAAAGTTATCGATTTTATAAAACAAAATGTAGCAAAATTAGGTAAGCAAAGTAATATATTAAAATTATTAAGTACATTTGCTTATGAAGGTGCTGATATTAACTCAGATAATGCAATGGGTTATAATATTGTTTGTCGTAGTGCCAACTATGATGTAATAAATTATGGTAATAGTCCTGTTGGAGTTATGTTAGACCGTTGTGATTATCCTTGTGAAAAATTAATGGAAGTGTATAATGTAGATGAATATTCATCAAAAGAAGACAAGTATAAATCAATTGAATGATTAGCTGAAAATGTTGCTAGAGATGGTAATGAAGGAACTAATCAATGATGTACAGGTTGAAGAGTAGATGCTTCTTACGCACATAGTTATAGTCATAATGATAACGCTATGTTATTTGCCTTTATTAAAAGAGATAGAGTACCATTTAAAGCCGATAATAAAGAAAATTTCCAAATATCAGTTTATTTACGTGGTGGTTTCAAAGATATGGAATATGGTGATAATGCTGGTGATCCTGAGGGTAACTGAAGAAAATTTAGAGATTATTACGCCCCACAAAATTTAGATTTATTGGCTTATTTATTAAATTATGATTGTTTTAGAAACACACCGCAATTTATGTCTTTATGTAACGAATATGGTGTACAACCAAAAACATATACAGATATGGAACTACCAGGTTGGGAAGATGAAATAGAAGAAGAACCACCAGTATTATATTACTCAAGTACAGCTGATTTAGATGAATATGTTGCAAAAACAAAAGATAAAAATTTTATTAATGTTTATGAAATAGTTGTTAAAGATGGTGTTGAAAGTATACCTAATTTTGAATTCCAAAATTTTATTAACTTAAGAAAAGTAACATTACCTGATTCATTAAAGGTTATAGGTCATAAATCCTTTGCAGGTTGTGAATCTTTAAGTAAAATACAATTACCACCAAATCTAGAATTTATTGGTTTAGGAGCATTTGAGGGTTGTACAAGTTTAAAAGGAAGTATAAGACTACCTGTAAAACTTAAACGAATTGGTAGAAATGCCTTTAAATTCCATAATTCTAAAAAAGGTTTAAAATTTGTAATATCTCCAAAGAGATTAGAATATATAGATAGTAATACATATCAACCTTTAGAGGTACCAGAAGAAGATATAAAATTCTGGTCTACACCTAAGAGAATTAAATATTCAGATAATTAGAAAGGGGAAAAATATAATGACACATTATGTTGATTTACTTCCAATACTTAAAAAGGAATATGAAAAAAATGAATATGTTGATACAGATGACGATTTTTTAGAAGAATCAGTAGAATTAAACGAGGATAAAATACCACCTCAATTATATCAAGCTTATAAAAAATCTAATTTTGATATATCAAATGACTTCTCAGGTAGTTATGGACCAGCTGGTCAACAACCATCAAAAAATCTAGGTGGTCTTAGAAGAAACTTTAAATGGGATTTTGGTAAATGTTATTATAAGGAATTAACAAAACAGCAAGCTGTTGATTTACTTCAAATGAAAATTTATGATGGTAAAACAGAAATATCAATAAATGATCCAGCACCACAAAATTTAAAAGTTTCCTTTGAAGGTAATGCCGCAAAAGAAAATATAAATAAATTAAGATTTTTAAATAAAACCTATGATGGGTGGAGTTTAACTGAATTTGAATATAGAAATGAAGATAGTTCTGGTAATGAAGTAGAACAATTCTTTCCAATTTACAGAGCAAGCCTACCATCCGAAAAATTTACTGATTTAGGCGCTTCACCAAGTAGTTCAAAAAAACAGGACTGAGACGAATTAAGAATAAACGATATAGCCGGTAGTAAAAAACCTAGGGCTGTTTATTACATGATTAAACTAGCTGATATAATATATGAAACTGATGAATATAGTCATCCATTAGATCTTGCTGATGTTAATACAAATTCGTATAATACGTATAATTATGGAGTATTAAATAATAGAGTAAATAATATTTTTTCGGCATACATTTTTGATAATTATATTAAGCGATTACAAAAAAGATTTAAAGATAATATTCAAGATTCTGATATTGAATTCATTTTAACCGATTGTATAAATAAATTTAATTATGAGGAGGAAACCTTTACTGCTATGGTTAAAGATATTTTCCTTAATAAGTATAAATTAAATATTGATATGTCTACTGAGGATTTTATTGATATATATAATTCATTACCAGAATATAATTATTATTCTTATCGAAATATGTCAGAGAACGTTTTTGGACGTGTAGTTGATGCTTTTTCAGAGGAACTACAAAAATACGATACAAAAATTGGAAACTGGTTTAGTTCAAATTTAAAACAAATGTTATTAGGTGAACTTAAAAATAGTAAGAACTATAATTATGATAAATTTGTTTATGCCCTACAAGATCAATTTTTAAATAAGATAGAAGATAAAAGGGTTAAACAAGTTTGAACAAGAAGAATAAAAAATGCTAATCCTGCTACTAAAAGAATATTCCATAATGCCGGTAATGGTCAACTTGGGGCACATGATGTCAATTATACTCCATATAATACATATAATACTAATAGACAAAAAATAACATCAATAGTTGAACCGGATACAGGTAATCATGAAATTAATTTAAATTACATTAATACAGATAATCATGATATTGAAAACAAGAAAAATAATTATAGAAATCTGTTAAGAAGTTTAAAGTCATACAAGGCAAATTACATTAACGCTCTTAACACCTACAATAAAGTAAAGTCTGAAAAAATTTATTTTGATAATGATGAGTATGAAGAAGAACTTAAACGTGCAAAAGCGTTATATTTAGATGCAAAGGCAAACTATATAGGTGGTGTAAATAGTAATGGTCAACAAGTAGTTGGTATTATAAATGAACTTAAAAAATATAAAGATTTATTTAAAAATGATGTAACAGCCACTACTTATACTGATTACACAGCACAAAAATTAGCAACTTTACAAACTAATTATAATAAATTATTACATTTAAATAATTTAATAAGTCAAATTTCTCATTATGATGAAACTAAACTTAGAGAAATTTATGGATTTGAAAATGAAAAAGAATTATTAGAAATTGAAAATAAATTACGTGAAATACAAAAGAGACAAGAAGAAAAAATTAAATTCATTCGTGAATCAGAAGAAAAATTACAAGAATTACAAAGACAGATGGATGAATTAAGAAATCAAATTAATACATCAAATACAGATTTAGACGAAATTAGTAAAGAATTAACTAAAATTAATGATGAAAAGAAATCAATAAATACAGGTATTGATAAATCTATTATTCAATCATATGATGATCAAAGAAGAGCAGAAAATTTATATCAAGCAATAGCCGATAGAGTTGACGATATTAAGAGTAAGTATAAAAAGAATAAAAAACAGCCAACTGTACAACCAACAGAAACTGATGAAAGATTCTTAAAATTAATTAAAACTTTTACAACTACACCTAAAGCAGATATAGATGATGAAAAACCTGAAATAGATGATATATTAACAGATGAAGATGAAACTGTAGAGGTAAATGCAGCTGTTTAATGTTGAAAAATAATTAGATATAAATGAAAACCTTCATTATTTTGAAGGTTTTTTCTTATATATTTATACTTTTTAATACTTTTAATACTACTAAATTATTTGATATTTGATAAGGAGGACTGTCTCTGTATGATTAAAAAAGTTAATGAAGGTATAAGATATCAAAAGTTAACCGAAGAGGAAAAGAAAGCTAGAGGCATTCTTGGTAGACTTGTTGGTCCTTGTGCAGATTTCAATAACGCAACTAGAAATGGAAGAAAATATTCAGAGCAATTATGGGAAAACGTATTTAATAATCCTATAATGCAAGAGAAGATTAAAAATAAAGTATGTTATGGTGAATTAGGACACCCAGAGGATAGAGCTGAAATTGATCCTGAAAAAATTGCAGTATGTTTAAGTGAAGTACCTGTAAAAAATAAAAATGGTCAATTAGAAGCCGTATTCGATATATTAGATACTCCAAATGGTAGAATTCTTAAAACATTATGTGATTATGGTTCTACATTAGGTGTTAGTTCAAGAGGTCAGGGGGATATTATTACTGATTACGAAGGTAATGAAGCAGTAGATCCTGATACTTATGAATGTGAATGTTGGGATATAGTTTTAATTCCAGCAGTTAAAGAAGCAAGACTTAAATATGTAAGAGAAGGCTTAGATACAAAGAAAGCAAGTTTAAGAAAAGCATTAACTGAAGCCTTCAATAAAGAGAATGAAGAAGGTAAGAAAGTTATGGCAGAAACATTAAAAGATTTAAATATCGAAATTGATGAAGCTAAGAAAAAAGAAGATGAAGTTGAACAACCAAAACCAGAAGAGGAAGAAGATGTCTTAATTGATAATACAGAAGATGTAGAAAACAATGAAGATGGCACAGCTGATTTATTTGATGTAGAAGCTACAGATGATGAAGCAGATGTTGAAGAACCTGTTGATGGCTTGGAAGTTGGAGATGAAGTTGTTGATAATGTTGAATTATTAGATGAACCAGTTGAAGACAATCCTGACGGAGACGTTGAAGAAGAAGATACAAGAACTGATGAAGAAATTTTCTTAGATTATTTAGTTAATAATTTCGATGAAAAACAAATTAAGAAAGCTTGTAAAGCATTAGATATTGAAATTCCTGAAGAGGAAGAAGATAAAGACAGTGAAGAAGATGCAGACGACGAAGAAGTTGAAGAAACTGAAGTTGAAGACAAAGCAGAAGATAAAGAAGACACTGAAGATGATGCAGAAGAATCAGAAGATGATGAAGATGCAGAAAAAGATGATGAGGATTCAACAGATGAAAAATCTGATGAAGATAAAGAAGAGGAAGAAGATAAAGTTGAAGAAGCCTTAGATAAAGGATCAACAGATTTACTTAATAATCTTCAAGAGGCACTTAAAGGTAAGTTGGATTTAGAAAAGCTAATTAAAGATCTTAAAGAAGAATTAGCAGTTAGCGATGCCAAGGTTAATGAACTTACAGAAAAATGTAATAGATATGAATCATCTATTACAAGATTATCTAGTTTGGCTAAATCAAGTAAAGATTTACAAAAGAGTGTAGATGATTTAAATGAATCATTAAAGGAAAAGAATCAAACAATTGAAGACCAAAAATCTAGAATTGCGAGATTAACAGAAAGCAGAAAACAAAGCGTAAAAGAATCTAAGACATTAACAGAAAGTGTTAATGTTAAACAAAAAGAATTAGAGACACTTAATGAAAGTGTTGAAAATTTAAAGAAAGATTATGAAGCTAAGTTTAAAGAACTTCGTGAACAAGTTATTAACGAAAATGCTGAGGCTGAAAAGAAAGCTACTCAATTAACTGAGAGTTTATCAAAGGCTAATACATTAAAAGAAAGCTATAAGAAATTAGCAAATGAAGCAATGAATATGCTAATTGAAGAAAGAGCTACTCAATTAGGTTTAACATCACAAGATATTAAACGTAAATTAGGTGCATCCTATACTATAGCAGATGTTAATACAGTTTGTGAAGAATTAAAACGCTATCAATTAAATGTTAGCAAATTACCATTTAGTATCGACAGAAAAGTCGGTGTTAGAGTAAATGAAGCAGTTTCAAGAGCAGCAATTAACAAAGCAGCTTCAAAGGAATTTGAAGATGATGAAGTTGATGATAGCTTAATGAGAATGGCTAATTTATACTAATAAACAAATCAAAAGACCGTAAGCCCTAAAATGTTCATATTTTAAAACAAAATATGACACAAATAAAGCAAATTATATTAAATCAATTACACATAAAAGAAATAATTGATATCGACAGTATTTATTTTAATAATTATTGTCAAATAATTCAAGAAAATATTGGAAACAATAAAGAATTGAATTATGAAAAACATCATATAATTCCAAAATCCTATTATAAGATGTTTAAATTAAGGGTAAATAACAAAGATGAAAATTTAGTTTATTTATCAAGATTAAATCACATTAAGGCACATTACTATTTAAGCTTGTGTAGTATTGGAAAATTTAGAGCTTCAAATGTTTATGCCACTAATTGTTTATGTAATACTTCAAAATTAGATGAAGTTGAAAAACTAATCAAACAGGAAGGAATAGAACAATTATTAAATATTAAAAAGGAACATCAATTATTAGTTTCTAATAATAGAAAAGGCACCAAATGAAGTGATGAATCCAAACGAAAATCTAGTCAAACATGTAAATTAAGAGGTTCTCATAAAGGACCTAAAAATGGAATGTATGGCGTAATAAGAACTTCACCTACCAAAAGTACTCATTGATACAATAATGGAGAAATTCAAGTTATGATATCAGATGAGGAAATTCCTAGCTACGAATCAAAAGGATTTGTTAAGGGAATGCTTAAGTGCAGATGATATAATCGTAAAAAGGATTAATATTTATAAAATAAAAGGAGATAAACGGATTATGAATATCCTAGAAGCATACGGCAAGAAACTAGCAGTTGCCGAAAAAGTTTATGCCAATGAACATGGCAATAGAGCATTATCTGAAAGCAAGAAAATTGCTATTGCTCGTGTATTAGCAAATACATCAGAATATTTAACAGAAGCTTTTGAAAACTCAGTTGGTACTCAATTAGCTAATATGAAGACTTTCAAAAAATTCTGTTTAGACTTAACTACAGTAGCATTACCTAACTTAATCGCAAATGATTTAGTTATCGTTTACCCTATGAAATCAAGAACAGGTTTCATTCAATATTTACAATTCACAGCTGGTTCTAATAAGGGTGGAGTTGAACAAGGTGAAGTATTCAATGATCCATTCAGATTAGGTCAAATGACTCCTGAAAGAGTTAACTATACAGCAGCATTAGTTGTTGATACAGTATTAGCTCCTGAATCTGGCGAAGAATTTAAATTTGTTCCAGCTTGGACACCATTAGTAAATGGTTTCAAGACAATCGTAGTTGATGGTAAAGAAGTTGAATTCAACGACAATTTCATCAACAAATATACTAAAGAAGAATTAGCAACAGTTAAATTTAGAACATTCAAAGTAATTAAAGGTGATGTTGTTACATTTGCCGATGAAGTTACAGCAGCAGAAGTTGGTGCTAAAGTTGGATATAAATATGACAACGTTGTAATTCCTCAAAATGATCTTCCTATCGTTAACGCTCATATGGAAGGTATCGCTTTAGCAGCTAAAGCAAGAAGAGTAGCTATCTACTATTCTCAAATGGCAGCATTCCAAGCTAAGACAGAAATGGGTATTGATTTAGGTGAAATCCTAGCTACTCAATCTTGCGCTGAAT